>Ga0307431_1001084_pt1 | contig 16186 bp, 27 predicted proteins | sample SalMarWE160170MG_FD_202155 | JGI IMG/M metagenome (GOLD analysis project Ga0307431, IMG submission 202155) | Salt marsh sediment microbial communities from the Plum Island Ecosystem LTER, Massachusetts, United States - WE1603-170 | ecosystem: Environmental > Aquatic > Marine > Intertidal zone >...
TATAGAGATCCACCAGATCAAGATAGGCAAGAAAGGCCCCATATCTGCCGGTTGACAGCAGGCCTTTCTTTTTCTTTAACTGTATCTCGAGATCTCGTATCTTCGCATCCTTATGGGCTTTTTTTCCTCTGCCGAAACTCTCCCATACCCGTTTACCGTTTAAATAGTAGACACAGTAGACGAGGCCGGTTTTTTTGGTATAGACGGGCATCTTTTGGCCGCAGATTTTCAGGATTATTAGGGTTGAAATTAGATTGCTTCGTCGCTTCGCTCCTCGCAATGACAAAAAAGAGTCATTGCGAGCCCCGAAGGAGCGTGGCAATCTCAAATTTCAAAGTCAATAAATATTAGATTATTTTTTTTACAATATTCTCTGTCCCGATAGGATCGGCATTTTAGGTTTTTTTTTCATTATTTATAGAGGATTTTGCCTGGCTCTTTTCTTCCTGTAGAGCTTTATGGAGCAGCCGGATATTAATGGCCAGACTGGCGCCATACTTTGTGTGAGATGCCAATACCGCACGGGCCATTTGCACGAGATCTTCGCCCTGAATCTCCATATATCTTTGCCCATGTTCGATAATGCGGAGCGCCTGCCGGTCTGTATATAGCAGATCATTAACAGATACGTGAAAGAATTTTGCGAACGCAGTCAGGAATATCTTTTGTGGACGTTTGATGTCCTCTTCTTTTTCATAGTTCCGATATCGATGGATTGTGGCTTGCGAGCATTCGATTTTTTCTGCCATGGCCTCTTGATTGAGGCCCGCTTGTCCCATAAAAAATCTCACGTTGCGTGAAAAGAGAATGTAATCGGGCTTATACAGCTTCTTGAGCTGTTTTTTGGATACAAAGGGTATTTTGATCGAACCAGGAGGATATAATTCTTCTCCTCTGAGATATGATTCCCATAAAGGATAATTTTTTCTAATCCCATCCCAGAATTTAATCCCGCCATATTTGATTTTTGCTTTTTTCAGGCTTGTTATATAACTCTCTGTTACTCCTATATTTTTTGCCAGCTCTCTTTGACGAATACCTAATATATTTTTCATATCATTTATTCGCTTTTTGAATACTGTTATTTTTTTTTGATTTTTATGCATTTTTTACTTGACAATTATCTATTTATTTGAATATATGTTTTTAAAATGATTACAACGAAAGAATCATATCGATCAAAACCAAATCTAAAGGAGGCCTTATATGAACGAGAAACAATTTGGGCAATCAGGTATATTTAATTCCGCTAATATATCTAAATATGAACCTCATGTCTCTCAATTCATCAAAGAATGCTATCCCCACTATGGCCAATTTCTGGACTTTATAAGAAGTAATGATCCTATCGATAGTCTAAACATCCTTCCAGCCCAAAGACGAGAGATGTATGGTACTTACCAAACCTGGTGCAGGAGAAAGGATATGTTATCCCTCAACCGGCATGTTTTTTATAATACCATCATTTATATTGGCTTTCGTCTTCACAAAGCGCCGGATCCTGGCCTTGCTGATATAGCACAAACGCTTTCTGGCTCTTTGTAAAAATGCTAAAAATCTCTTCCCATATGGTAGCAGGGTCGGGGTCGTGATCTTTGTAATAAGTTGGATCGCTAAGAACAAGCCGATTTCTCTCTAAAAGAAAGGCAAGGGTTAAATTAGACCCAATAAGTTGTGTTATTTGTTCTTCATTCATAGAAAACTCCTTATGAAAGTTATTATGATATGAAAATATTCAGAAACCTTATTCATAAACCATCGGAAAAAAATTTCCAACAAAAAAATCACAATCGAAACCGAGCCGCTCTTAATTATTTATGTGAGCTCGGTTTTTTTATGCCTGAAATCCGAAAGGCCCTCCTGGATCTGAATGGGATCAAGCTCAAGTATATGGTCTGTAAGAAAGCCACTTTTGGCACATTGAGCCGTACCAATCAAGGATCGCTGCATAATAAACAGGCTCAGATTGTTATTGCTAAGAAGTTAAAGCTAACGGTCAATGAGCTGTTTCATCATTAAATACAAATGTAAAAAAAACAATAAGTCAAAGGAGGAATTATTTATATGGATATTGATCGAATTATTGATGAGCTGGATATTGCCGTAAAAAAATATCCAATGAAGGCCCTGGCACCGGAAATTGGCAAACGTTATGGGACCCTTGCGAATGAGTTTTCAGACCAACCCGGATATAAGCTCGGATTTATCACTGTCCTCCAAATCCTGGAAATGACAAAGGATTTGACGGCCCTTGATATGATTGAGGAGAGCTTTGGCCGGGTTCCGATTGTGATCCCGAAGCCTGAAAAAGGTAAGATGACAGAGATTATGCATCTTGTATCGAGGATGTCAAAAAAGTTTGGAGAGAGCATCAAGTCACTGGCAGATGCCATACAGGATGGCGTGATTACAAAGAACAAAGCTGAGATGTGCCTGAAAGAAAATATGCGTCTAATCAAGGTTGCCCTGGAACTTGAGGCATATCTGGAACAGTTTGTGGATACTAAAAGGAGCGCAGATGAATGATTTAACTGTGAGTATTATATTGGGGGGTTGTTGATTGCAGATTGAAGCACTTTCAAATGCATAGCAAGATTGTGCCTGCTCCTGCCGCATGGGGTGGCAAGAGGATACACTCGACTCATTTTTATGTGACACCCTCTTTAAGGGGCAGGTACAAGACTATATGCCTATACAGAATAAAGGGATATTTCTATGAGAAAACAAAATCAAAGTAAAGGAGCACGAAAAGCAAGAAAAGAGGCTCTGTTTGCTGGGCTCTGGCGCAATTTTGGGCATCCCTCTCATGTATCAGGTATGAAACGATTTATTCGACTTATGGATTCCAGAATTCCCGATTTGCTGTTGTATTCACAATGTGTGGAAAAGAATCAATCAAAGATAGGGAATTTTTGATTAAAGGAAGTGTAAGTATGCGACTGCGACTTTTATCCGCCGATCTTTTGGCGGGTATGCAGTTATCCATGGGTACCGTGCTCTAATAACAAGACTACACGGGCCGGATCAGTCGGAGGAGCGGTTGCCGGCATACACTTTGATCTGAAGGGCAGGTCATGGGCGGGTGTCACTGGTTTCTTGGTGGAGTTTCCAGGTATGTGCCCGTCCATAGGCCAATGTGGTATCCCTGCCCTTTGTTTACCCATAGCACAGAGAGAATAGTATGATCTACTTTTTATTGAATGTGCTGATCTTTTTTTGCCTTATTCTTATGTCGCCTTTTTTTGCCATTTTAGGCGCTATTGAGGCCATTATTGATCTGTGGACCCTGGATCGGGTACCATTCGGGAAACGAATTGGAGGGATATACAGCGTCAATGAATCGAATAAGCAAAAAAGCAAAGCGCCGGTTCCTCGATGGCCGGAACAGGAATGAATATCCTATATAAAGGAGTTTATCATGGAGGATATCAAAAAGGATTATTATAGCTCGTTGTATCAGCGATTGAGAGGATTTTTGCGCGTGGTTACTGTGTATCGAAGCGCAGCATCCGAATATTGGTATTTTTTACTGCCTTCCAAAAATTCAACGCCGATTATAAGAGATAAACACCAACTCAGGTTATTTTATCGGCCAGGCAGCGGATTTGCCGCGGTTGTATGGAGGCCGAATGATCAACAGTTGCGCATACCAACAATGATGGAATTTTACCAGGCATATGGATGATATGAGCGCATTAGAGAAACAGGTAGGCGGCGATCATTATAAAGGGTTTGTGATACAGCCGGTGGAATTCATTGCTCGGAATAAGCTGGGATTTTTAGAAGGCGGAATCATTAAGCGGATCTGCCGCTATAATAAGCCAGGCGGCAAGGGCTGGGAAGATTTAGAAAAGATCAAGCATGAGGTTGATCTTTTGATTGAATTGGAGGGATGGAGCAATGAAAAGACATAAGACGATACTATATTTCTGTCTGATTGTTTTACTCTCGCCTCTGATGGATATTCTTATAGCTATTGAAGCAATGATCAATTTATTGACAATCGGTGAATTTAAGGTGAACAAGAGAGCAAAAACATGGCCGATTTATGACTAAAAATAATAACATAGTTCCTTTTCCGAAAAAAGAAATTGAGTCTGTTGTTGAAGAATTGCTGGAATTATACAAAAAAGGAAAGGTTAATAATCTAATCTTGACCTATACGGTCGATGGATACAAAGGCTACGAACATTCAATAGTTAGGTACTGGTTCGCTGAGAAGTCCTGTTTATATGCGCTGGGATTGATTGAAAATATGAAAAGCATCGTATTGAATTATATGAAACAGAATAAAGATGAGACGGATGCAGAATATCCCGGATAAGGAAATATATCGAATCCGCAAAATGGCCATGCATGAGATAGGTCATTTTGATAATAGGGCCTGGCTGGCCCTGGCCAGATTATTGGGGCTACATTTTCCATTTGGTGATTTAGATAAAATCGATTTTCTTGTTGAAGTGAAGAAAAATTTTATATTAGGCGGAGCCAATGAAGATACAAAACTCTGATCATGATTTTATTGGCCATTATGTCATTTATAAAGGACAAAAATGCTTAGTGACTGGGGTGATGAGAAAGCATCAATCGAATCGAGGAAATTTTTATAGATTATGGATTATTAAGAAAAATCAAGAGATTTGGACAAAAGGAAATGCCTGTTTTCAAAATATTATAAAAAAAAGTGCTGAGAATTTTTGAATATGAAAGAAATCCACTTAAAAAACGGACGGATTATAAAAACCACATGGTTTCGGATAGATGAGGCCGCCGCATATTGCGGACTATCACGCACAGCCTTTACCATGCATACAAAAGAATTGCCTCATGGCGGGAATAATAGAACCAGATTGTATGATGAGAAAATATTGAATGCCTGGATACGAAATGAGCTGGATATACCATTTGCGTCTACTGAATCTGAAAAAAAAGACGCTAAAAAGAATATGATAAGATATCGAAGGACCGCCATCAAAGAAGATCAGCTCCTGGTACATCCGAACACTGGAAAGATTTATGGACCTAAAAAAGAAGACACCCACAAAGCCACAAAGCAGCATGATCGAGCAGATATTTGATTTGCTTATGAAAGAGGCCCGGGAACGATCAGGTAATGATCTTGTTGCCAGGATTTATAATGTATCAATGGAGTTAGATGGTAAAATCATAGATAAAATGGCTGTGATAAGGACTGCTGAAAGAGAAAAAGGAAAATGAGAATGAAATACTATGATGCCGGAGAGGTCTGGGTAAGAGGTAGACGGCGACAATTTGGCACCTATAGAGAAATTACCAAAGGGATAGGCAAAGGCAAGATAGAGATTGCTCTTCCTGGCCGAAAAAGGAAAGTCGTGATTTCTGCGATAGATATAGTGAGATATCCGAAACATGACAGCCGATTGTAAAGAATAACGAGGAGGCGAAAAATGAAAGCTTTGAGTATTTCGCAGCCTTGGGCATGGCTTATAGCTCATGGATACAAGGATGTAGAAAATAGAGAATGGTATACAGATTATAGAGGCCCTTTAATAATCCATGCATCAAGAACTTGGAGTCAAAGCGGATTTGAATTCATTATTGAGAGGATGGATTTATGGGTACCGGAGAAAGAAAAATATGTTTTTGGGGCTTTAATAGGCATGGTAGATATGATTGATTGTGTGGATCAATATCAATCTAAATGGTTTTTTGGCTCGTGGGGATTTGTCTTTGAAAATGCTCAAATTTTTCAGAACCCGATACCTTATTCTGGGCATTTAAAGTTGTTTGATGTGCCTGAATTTTTATTAAAAGAAAATGGAATATTGAAATGAACGGAGCCCGGGCAAAAAAATTGAGGAGAATGATATATGGTGAAATGTCGACAAGACAACCCAGGAAGTATGTTGGCAATGAAGGCAAAGATGGATTATTATCTTTCAGAAATATGGGATTAAGAAAATTATATCAAAAAGCGAAAAAAGGAGGCGAAAAATAGAGAAATGCCATCAAAAATAAAAATGTCAACAATCGTTATCTTATGGGAGCATGAGTTGAGAATAGCTGCCAAAGCATTGCATAAAATACGAGACGCAAATGCCAGTTTTGAAGATTTTAGTAATGCAATAAAGGCATGTTATGCGGCGGTTTATCATCCTGATTTAATAGATGATAATAATCCAGTAACCATAATGTCAGCTAAGCAGCCGATGAAGAAGAAAAGCCGAAAAGGGGATTTATGAGACATGAATTAGAACGAAGTGAGGGTATAGCTTGCAGCCAGAATGATTGCTATTATTGGGATGCCCTTTATGAACAAAATTGTTCCAAACAGGATTCTGTTGGTGATCCAGGACCGGCATCTTGTATTGATTATCGGCCTAACAAATCCCTAAACTCCGATCCTCCATAGCCAAGCTATTGAGGGTCGGAGTTGAGTCGTTATAGAGAACATAAGCGCGGCAAAACTTCTTGATTTCATCCGGCTGTATGGATTTGTTGTTAATCGAAATCAACAAGTCATCCGACTCTCCATTTCATAATATTAAAATATCATGCCTGAAAAAGTATATGAAATCTTCTTTGACGAAGGTACGGTCGTTGAAATACGAGCGCTTGGCCTTTCCGGCAAATCGAAGTCCTGGAAGGGCTTTGCCAGAGATAACAGTATTGTATCCGGCTATTTTGATAACGCCGCCGATTTTGCTGGGGCCGCCCGTGCATTAGATGCCGTCAAAGCAACCGGTGTGTGGTTTACAATCAATCCGCCTAATCCTGCCCTGCTTGCGAGATCAAAAAATTGCTTAAAGGCCAATCCGAAGGCTACTACAACAGATGATGATATTGTGTGCCTACGGTGGTTGCCCCTTGATTTAGATCCAAAGAGACCATCTGGCATTTCAGCCAATGATATTGAATTGAAAGAGGCGGAGAACCTCGCAAAAGAGATAACCAAATGGTTAGAGGAAGGTGATTTAAAGTTTAAAAAAGGTTTGCGTGCTTTTTCTGGTAATGGATATCATATATTATATCGCTTGCCCGATCTACCTAATGATGAAGAACATCGATCATTGGTAAAAAGATCTATAGAGGCGATTGAAATAACATTTAGGAATGATACGGTCGATATCGATCTAAAGGTATTTAATCCAGCCAGGATTATTAAGATTTATGGTACAACCGGACGAAAAGGAGATTCTACCGAGGATCGTCCTCACCGCAAAAGCTTTTTATTTCCTAAACAGCCTAAAAAACTCTCTGACGTGCCGATGCTTACGCTTGAGCAGCTCAAAAAGCTATCTGTTTTAGCGCCAGAGAAGTCTATCGCTCATCCCCCTGCCCCTTCGCATTTTCAATCTCAGACCGGTCAAAAAACGGGTGAGACAACACCTATGGATTATAATCTGGGAACATTAGATATGAATGCCTATTTGCAGTATTACGGGCGAAAAATTGCTAAAATTAAACAGGAAGGCGTGCTTAGTAGATATGTTTTAGATGAGTGTGTTTTCGATTCTAACCACCGAAACGGCCAGGCATCTATTGTCGTATCACCAGAATATCCATGGTTGACGTATCAATGTTTTCATGATTCATGTCATGATAAGACCTGGAAGATGGCCAGACAGGCGATATCAGGCAACGAGTCATTACGTCAATTCTGTTCCGGGTATGACCCGAATTGGAAATCACCAAAAGAAATGGGCACTGGCATGTTAAGGGCTATTGATCTTGACACCGATCAAGCCGATCAATCTATTTTATTGATTGAGTCTGGCCAAGTTCCTCCCCCACAAAAAATCAATTATGCCGAGTTTTTTGAAAAGAAAGGCAAGCGGGCCACGTTTGTGCCGCGGTATATGGCGAATTACCTTATGGCGTATCTCCAACATATTGTCTATACCGATGGTATATATTGGAGATATCAGCATGGTGTATGGCAGGAATTTTCCAGGGATACGCTGCGACAAATATGTGTGATCGCTCTCAAGGACCAGATTCAGGCCCATTGGATATCAAATTCCCTGGATGTGTTTTCAGCTCTGGTGCAAAAACGAGAGGAGGACTGGCCCGCAGACAAACGTTATGTTAATTGCCAGAATGGAATGGTCGATCTGGAAAAGAAGACATTAATATCGCATGATCCCCATTATTGGAGCAGAGTACAGATCGATGCCAATTACGATATGGATGCCATCCGAGATCGCTGGGATCAATTCCTGGGAGAAGTGTTTCCGGAAGATAATGAAACACCGGATCAACCAGGCAAGGCCCATATGCTACAGCAGTTTTTTGGCTACTGTCTTCTTCCTGATTGCAGGTTTCAAAAAGCTATGTTTCTACATGGCGCCGGTGCTAACGGAAAAAGTGTATCCTTGGAGACATTAATTAATGTGATTGGGAGAGATAACACATCGAGTTTGACAATCACTGATCTCAGCCAACGATTTAAAACACAGTTCCTTCAAGACAAATTAATCAATATTGCGACAGAAACCAACACGCGAGACCCTATCAGCAGCGAGATCTTTAAGGCTGCGATTCGCGGCGATGCGATCACTGCCGAAAAAAAGTACGGCGAACCATATCTATTTAATCCAAAGGCAAAATGGTTGGTGGCCATGAATGAACCGCCAACTATCCCCGATAAAACCTATGGATTCAAAAGAGGTATTATTGTACTTGAATTCAAAAGGCGGTTTGTTGGGGATGAGATTGATCCCTATCTATCCGAGAAATTAGCTAAAGAGAAAGATGGTATTTTTATGTGGGCATTATTTGGATTAGAGGATTTATTACAAAACAATGGATTTGATGTGCCAGAGGTAGTGAAGACGGAATCTGATGAATTTATGAAAACCTTGAATCCTGCGCTAATTTTTATCGATGAGGCTTGCATATTAAGTCCAAAAATGGATGTAGGGACGGTTGAACTATATGAACAGTACAAGATTTGGTGTCATGATGGAGGAAATCGGCCCCTTTCACGGAATAAGTTTCATGACCAGATTCTAATGAATTTTTCAACAGTACGAAAGGAGAGGATAGGCATTGAAGCGGCTGGGACCCGGAGGAAAGGTTTCATTGGAATAGGGTTAAAGGAAAAAATCGAATGATTTTTTTTCGCTTTTCCCTCTCCCCTTTTTGGTTTAAAATTTTATTGCCCAATTATTAAAGATTATTTTGGACGGTTTGGACGGTTTTTACTCTATCTAATTAAATATATTAGTTTTTTTCTTTTTTCTTGGGTGCGATGAAAATAAAAAGTGTAATATAAGTATAAGATAGAAAAAAAACCGTCCAAAGCGTCCAAAAAGACCTAAGATTTTCAAAGCAATGTTGATTTACAACTTTGAATATAAACATGCTCAGGATGTATAGATCTGATTTTTTCAAATGAAAAAGACCTGTTGAAATGCATAGCTTAGGACCTGGTTGGTCGGTTATTTTTTAAAACGGAGGGGGGAAAGGGTAATGCAAGATAAGTCGCTGAAATATATATATAAACTTGTTGAGATAAGAGATTGAATATATTTATGGCTGAATATGAATTGGGTAAGGTTGACCAGGGTTTAATCCAAGTGAGTGATCTGGGAGTGATTATCTGGTGAGAGGTGACAATATAAACGAAGGTTTAAGTATATTGATAAAGTACAATGAAAGTATCTATTTATTTTATTTAATAAAATATAAAATCATATGGAATCTAAGGTTTTCTTTGTAACTATTAATTTTTATATAGTTTCATCAGGATAAATAATGTCAATGATCTGCGTTGTGATTCTATTTTACTTTTCAGATTCTGATCGATCTTATAAAAGTGAAAAACCGAAAAAGCGGGGATTTGAGTCCCATACCCCCATCTAATTATGGTTGGCAGAGAAATTTTTCAATTTTTCGTTTTTTATACTGGACATTTTAAATATAGGGGAAGGGGAAATTTACTATAGTTATAATGTTTATAATTTATCTTTTAAGATAAGGAAGATATATTATCATGAAGGGAAAAATTTCTAATAAGATTGTTTATGTTTTATCTTTGCTGATAGGTATTCCATTAGGTTATTTGTATATTCCAGATAATACATCAATGTTGCAGTGTATCTGGTATCCTGTTATTGTGTCTTTCTTTGTAATATGTTTAATAATGATTTTAAAAGGTATTTTTGAGGAGTATATAATAAGGAAATAAAACCCCTAAAAATAGCTTGTCAAGCTTTTTTTTAAAAAAATTAATATTTATAATAATCAAGATTAATCTATAATAACTTCTTATCTTAAAACTCCGCCAGACGACCCATCTTTTTTAAAACCCATGCTATAGTATTCACATTATCAGTCACCACTATATAAGCTAATAAATGGTATCGAGATGATTTTTTCATTATGCCCGATGTGCAATCACATCATGGTCTTTTCAAAGGATTTGGAAAGTATCCTTCATTGTAGCTTTTGCGGCTTTACGCAGATTTTTTTCAAATACGACTATGGGACAGAAAACAGATAAAATCACCAAGCACAATCTTGGCCCTCGCATTCTTCATCTTTTAACAGAAGAAGGGAAGAATAGCGTAGAGATTGCCAAGATTCTGACCGGCGAAGGTTTTTCCATATCACAACCCACCGTGTCTCGCTGGATAACAAAAGAGCGAGAGAGTCATAGAGACGAAGTAAAAGATATCATTCACGACCATGTATCAAAGGTAATTCCTGATGATCTCAAGGCCCTTGAAACCATGGAAGAACAATGTCTCAAATGGGCTGAGGAAGATTCCGATACACGGTCAGAGCGTATATCCGCGTGGCAAAAGATTAAGGATTCATTTAAATCCATCCGGGATGTCATTCTTTCAGCAGATACTGAAACACAAGATGATGAGATGAAGGCATTCTATAAACGGTGCCTAAACTGGATAATTGAGGATCTTAATAATCAAAAAGAACGACTTTCCGCCATGAGAGAAGCCCGGAGCATTATTGACACAAAATTAAAATATGCAGGGATTCTTGAAGGCCAGACTGCTGGAAATATCTGGATTACTCCTGAAAAAGATGCCGAACAATTATCAGAAGAGGATATACCGCCTCATAAGCAATTACTCCACATTGCAGGCAAAGATAATGAAAAATGATTTAATATTTGATCTCAGTCCCACTCAATATAAATTTGTCACAAGCCAATCTCATATAGTCCATTTACTCGGTCCAATGGGAGAAGGTAAAACCTACGCAGGTGTAGCCGGACTTATAGCACATGCACAACGGTGTCAGAAAAATATACGAACGGCTCTTGTTCGGGATACATTTCAAAATATTAAGACAAGCACTTTGCCTGATATAAGGGAATATCTTGGGAACTGGGTGCAATTCAGCGACGCCGGCAAAAAGATGATTATTAAGAGCACTCCCCGTATCGAGTGTGATCTTTTTGGAATTGATGATGAGGCTTCTATCTCAAAATTACAGGGTCCTCAATATGCAGCAATATGGCTTGAGGAACCAGCACCGATCTATGAGAAAGCGAATGCTGGACTTCCAAGAGAGGTTTTTAATATGGCATTGGCCAGGGCATCACGACAACGAGGCACTGTAATGAGGGTGCAGATCACACAGAACCCCGCTGATGAGGATCATTGGACAAGTCAATTATCAGAAGAGCCACACGAATATCTCACCTTGCAGAATCCGATTACTGGTGAATACATCACTATCTATAAAGATACCTTCTGGATTCCCAAAGGAGAAAATAAACATCTTAGTCCACTTACCAGAGCCGCTCAGATGGCGGCGTTTAAAGATGATCCTGCAAAGTGGCAAAGATACGTAGAGGGCGAAACCGCTACCATTCAACTTGGTAAAAAGGTTACTCCTGGATATCATCCTGCAATACATTTCAGTAAAAACGTCTTGCCTGTATATAAATCGGGGATGCTTCAATTCTGGGATGGTTGGCAGCATCCTTCCTGTATTATCGCCCAATATAATGCATTTGGACAATTGGTTATTCATGATGTACTGGTCGGTGAGGAGATCGGCACAAAAGAGTTGATCGAGGAGCAGATCGATCCCCTTTTGAATACACCGAAATATAAGGATCAGATTACCTCTTGGAGAATCATCGGTGATCCTACCATGAGAACCCCTGATCAGAGCAGCATTAGATCTACCACTGCAAAGATCGTAGAGAAGCGGTTTGAAGCATCATTCGAGCCGGGGCCGAGCCATTGGCATGTGATTAAGGAGCCTTTAAATAGGTGTTTTAAACGGTTTTTAAATGAAGGAAGGCCTGCTGTGATTTTGTCCAGGTCTGCGGTGAAGCTGCATCGTGCACTAAAAGGTGGATGGCATTATAAAACGGATAACAATGGCGTTGTTGTTGGAGATAAGCCGATCAAAAACATTCATTCGCATCCTGGAGATGCCTTTTCGTATGGAATCGCTATTCTAACAGGACGCAGCGCACAGAAAAAGATAAAAAAACAATCCATTCAGCAGAGGCAGAAAAGGGCTCTAAGTTATCGCGGCGGGAATTATAGCCGGGCAAGTGAAAATGTAAATGTAATGCATGGGGGATAAGATGCCAGTGCCAAAAGGATCTAAGACAAAGAGATGCTCTATGCAGCGGGGTATATTTCGTAGTGATCCAGAATATGGCAAGAAATGGGTAGAGGAGTTCGGCGATCAATGCAAAGGCGTATCCATGGCAAAAACAAAAAAGGTCAGAAAGAAAACTCAAAGCAGTAAAAAGGTTTTATATGCCAGGTAAATTTGATCGATATTGGGAAATGAAAGAAGGCGGGCCATATGATGATGGCCAAGAAGTTTTTAAATGCAAGGACTGTGGCGCGGTAAGTTTTCATGAAAAAGGTTGGGATGGAGAGCCTGATCCGCATCAATGTTCTGCAAAATGCCAGGATAATCAAGGAGATTGGCAACCGGGATCTGTGAGTAATGCCTATCGGAGAAGCTTTGATATGATCTTTCCAGATGCGCCAGGGGCGGGAGTTTAGGATTTTACCCGCCTAGGGCGGGTAAAGATTGCGGATTGCCGATTGCGGATTGAAAATTGAAATATAAACCATAAAAACCTGAACGGAGAACCTTTTTATGAAGATTATTTACGCCAGTTATGCATGTTGCGCCCGGGTCATTAAGGAGGGCATTGCTATGATGCAGGCAGGCCATAATATTATTTTTATCCAACAGACAATGGCGAATTGGGATCTCCTGCAAGCGCTTCCTATCACTTCATTTTATGGAAATGCCTTCTCTTCTTATGCGCTGCCCAAAAATTTTAAACGCAAGTTATTGCTTTTTCCTGATATCGATTTAATCCATGTGCACAATGAGCCATCCTGGCTCGGCTATATTGCTAAGGAAGTACGGCCAGATATACCCGTTATCTTTGATGCCCATGATCTAGATGCCGTTCGTTATGGCAAGGCAACCGCGGATGAGCGAAAGTCCATAGGGGCCTGTGACGCTGTTATATTTCCAAGTCAGGGATATCGTGAATATTGTCTCGGATCAAAAGATTTTACAAAATCTTATAAGGGAAGCAAATACACCTCTATCGTAAATAAACCCACTGAGGTTATCTATAGCATGTGCAATGAGCATGTAATCGGTCTTCCATCTCTTCCACGGATTCCTGGCATTGTATATCAGGGCGGAGTTTCAATAGATCAAGGTTATAGGGATTATCGAAATGTTGCATTATACCTGACAAAGAATGATATCTCATTCCATGTGTATGGTGCTACTATGGATTTTATTAAGGAATATTCGGCTGCAGGCGCAATTTGTATGCCAACACTCCCATATCTTGATTTAATAAAAGAGCTTACCAGGTATGATTGGGGATTTGTAGGCTCGCCGATCGATTCGCCTCAGTGGAATAATGCCATGCCGAATAAGATGTTTGAGTTCATAGCGGCTGGAATCCCATGTCTTGTTTATAAGGCGGATGAGGCAGCGGAATTTGTAACGAAACATAAGCTGGGAGTTGTTGTCAATAGCCTGGATGAGATACCGAAGATCTATGATCAGCATGAATTATATCGAAGAATTGTTCAGGAGAAGCGGCATCAATTTACCATGAAAAGCCAGGTAGATAAGATTCAGGGATTATATAAAAAGGTAATGGATAAAAGAATGAAACTTCCCTCCGGTTCGTAGACCCTACGGTTCGGAGAGAAATTTGAAACTGGAAAGACATAAATGAGTAATTATTTAATCACACGATGTACGGTTTTTGACATGGCTGGGATAGCCATGATTCAGGGCGCTATGATCGGGTTGGGTAAGCTTGATCCAGAGGCCGAGTTTGCTGCACTTATTTTAAAGCAAAATGATGCAGAAAATCCTGTTTGCCGGACCTATATTGATCCGCCTGACTATACCGATGCCTTTGCATGGGCGGATTGTGTTCTGGATATTGGTGGATTATGCCGAGGAACTGATCCTTTTCGGATGCGTTATATCCAAACGTGCCGAAAAAAGGATATCCCTTATATTTATATGAGCCAAAGTTTCGATAATCCTTCGATAGAAATGATAAAAGATATTCCCATAGTGGCCAGGGGCAAAAATGCAGCCATGGAAATAAAGAGAATTACAGAAAAACTTCCGCCGATTGCTGCTGATTTATCGTTTTTGATCGATCCTTTGCCCTGGAATGGAAAGGCCTATAAGCGCGGGTATACTACATATAGTGGCAGATCATTTGGTGGAATGTTTGCAACCTGTCATGAAGTCCCTTCAGTTCAGATTATATTAAAAACTGTTCGTGAGATTATTTGGGAGCCTCTTTTGGATGATTTGCCGGTATTTCATGGGTCTCCTGCGGAGATATTTGGCCTGATTGAAACACTGGATGAGGTGCATACCTCCCGCTATCATACCGGAGTTGGTGCTGTTATGTGTGGAAAGCCATGCAGTTTTTTTGTGGATTATATGCCTAAATATGAGGATCTCTTAAGCTTTTCCGGCATGACAAGAAATGAGCTTAAAAAATCGGCCATGATCTCATGTGAGTTGGTTATGAATACATTAAAAGGATAGGTATGGAGTTTCCAGATGTTTTATCAAGGAGAAAAAGCTGTAGGCAATATAAAGATAAAGATGTCCGGTTTAATTCGATTGAATCAATTGAATGGGCAGGTTCAAGGGCTCCATATGCAAGTGGAGGACCGCGGCGAAATTGGTATATAACGCTTGATAAAGAAACCAAGCTCAAGATGCAAGAGGCATCTTTTAATCAAGAATATGTAGGCTCGTGCGGCGCTATAGTGACGGTATGCGGAATCGATTGCGATGCAGCCCTTAAATCTGGGCATCAGAAATATATATTTGATTGTGCGGCTGCTGCAATGTGCATGGACCTAATGGCAATCTCTATGGGACTTGGGACATGCTGGATAGGCCACTTTGATGCGGATAAGGTCAAGGAAATAATCAAGACACGGTATAAACCTACGATATTATTGCTTGTAGGATATCCGGTTGAGAATTAAGAAGATTTTAGATTAAAAGATTAAATAAAAGAAAAAAAAAGAGCATGAGCGAAAAAAGCACAATTGAGATGCAGCGCGAAGTTCAATTGGAAATGAATGTTCCCTATATATGGGAACATGTTTATGTTTTATATATAGGCGCAAATGTAGATAGGTTTCATTTTAAAAATAATTTAAGGGATCATGACTGCCAAGTAGATATATTGGAAATAGATGAGGATAGATGCAGAGATCTTGAGAAATTAGATTGGATAAACAAGGTCATTCATGGAGATGTAGCGGATATAGATCATTTCATTGAGCCGGATCAACCCTACGATCTTATTTTGTGGTCGCATGGCCCGGAGATACTTGAAAGAGAAGATCTAATATTTTCTACCATAGAGAAATTGATTAATTTAACATATGAAACATTGGTTTTACTATGCCCATGGGGTCGATATGACTACACTCTGGACGAAAAAAAGCATTTGAGATCCAGCGATATTAATAAGATTGCCCTGTATCCTGATGATTTTTTAGAGCATGGTTTCAGTGTGTCTGTATTGGGTAAAAAAGATGTCCGAGGGAGTAATTTATTAGCGTGGAGGTGTGTGTGAAAGGTAGGTCCAAGGTTCAAGGTTCAAAGTTCAACGGTTAAGATGAGATTAAGAAAATATGAAACCATATTATGAAAATAACGGCATAACCAT
>Ga0307431_1001086_pt1 | contig 16178 bp, 16 predicted proteins | sample SalMarWE160170MG_FD_202155 | JGI IMG/M metagenome (GOLD analysis project Ga0307431, IMG submission 202155) | Salt marsh sediment microbial communities from the Plum Island Ecosystem LTER, Massachusetts, United States - WE1603-170 | ecosystem: Environmental > Aquatic > Marine > Intertidal zone >...
CAAGGGAATTAAAAGCGCAATTTTCCCAAATCGCTCTACAGGTCTTGGAAAATCTGAAACTGAAATAGCATTCATCCGAAATTTCTACTAGACGTCTTCATAGCTCAAGAACGTACCATTTGTGTCATGTTTTTCTGTTACGTGAATAGAGCTCTATCTTTATCACCACCCGTCCCGCTACAAAGCGGGACTAGAGGCGCAGAGATCGCAGAGGAAAACATTTTTCCCTTTTCTGCTGAGACCCGCCTGCCTCGCCTGAGCTCGCGATGGCGGGCAGGGGACAGAAAAGGGAAAGACCTAACGCTCCGCGTGAGTTCTTTCCTTCTGTCAAGCCCTGCCCCGCTTCCAGGCCGGAGGGAAGGGCATGAGCATTTTTCTTTGCCGGCCTCTCAGCGGCAAAGAAAAAAGATACCTCATCTCTGTGTTCTCTGCGTCTCTGCGGTGAACTACGTTCCGTTCGATTTTCATCGGTTTGAGGCGAAGCTTCGATAGAATGAAAAACGATATTGTCAATCCGGGTCATCCTGTCTAACATATAAAAACTATTACAGAAAAAACAGATAAGGCTTCAAACATCCGGCCGTGGGTCAAGCCTTTCGATTTTAGATGGTCTCACAAAGACGCTTTAGGGAATAAAGCCCTTCCAGTCCCCGGATCACTTTTGGACTCTTTTCATGTTTTGATGAAACGTGATCTTTGAAGTTCTTGTAGATCCGATCAACAAAGGCCTTGCTCCCTGAACCTACCTATTCTTTCAGCTATGAGCTTTCTCGCTTCCTCTCGCCCTGCGCCCTGTACCTTTCGCCTTTCTTCTATGAGCTATCAGCTTCCTTCGCTTTGAGCTTATTATGGCCCTGAGCCTTTTTTAACAAATAATCGGTGGTAAAGAAATGATCAAATAAAGTCCCAGGTTCCGTTGTCCAGGTTCTGTTGTCCTTGACGTAACCATGGTTTTCTTGTAGTTTTATATTGTAGGATTTCAAGCCCGGTATCAATACTCTCATCGCAGACGGACAATCTACTTACACATGGTGATCCATGATGAGGCAAATTGAGCTTTGTCTACCATAGATGATATAATATGGTTGGATAGAATAGTCGAGAAGCTCGCATGGAAGCATAATGTCCTGCCTTCTGAGGTGGAAGAGGTCTTAGGCGGCGAATGCAGGGTATTTCGGAAGGAAAAGGGTAAGGTTGAAGGCGAACATTTGTATAATGCCCTCGGCAAGACCGAAGCGGGGCGGTTTTTATCTGTCTTTTTCATAAGAAAGCTCGGCAGTAAGGCACTTATCGTTACCGCAAGGGATATGAATGAACGCGAGAGGAAGCGGTATGGGAAAAAATAAGGATATAAAGGATATGTCCATATATGAAGCTTCTGATTTTTGGGATGAACATGACTTCGGGGAATTCGACGACATTGAAGAGGTAAACGGATTTCAATTCTCGTTGGAAAGGAAAAAGTATGTGGGAATCGATAGCGATTTGTATGCCATCATCAAGAAAAAGGCGAAAACACTCAACAAATCCGAAGATGTTCTGATTAACGAATGGTTGTCTGAGAAGGCAGCCACTTAACAAACTAAGGCCCCATCCTCTAAGCCGCTCCTCCAGGTAATTTGTCCGGACTCTAAAGAAAACAATGAATCACAGATAATTCCAGACTCATTTTGCCCTCTGAGCTATGCTCCCAATCCTGAACCCACTTTTCCTTTCAGCTTCTTCAAAGCTTTCGCCCTTCCTCCATGTAGTTCCCCGTTTCCTCGGCTTGTTTGCCGTTTTTCTTGTTTGCCGTTCTTGTGGCAAAATGGCGGACTTGCCCGCCGTTCTTTTGGCGGATTCTCCGTTTCTTCTCTTCCCTTGCGCCTTGCGCCTTGTCCCTTACGCCCTTCTTCCATCCCTTGCGCCTTGCGCCATGTCCCTTTCGCCTTTCTTCCATCGCCGACCCCCGAATACTATTCAAGTTGCTTTTTCATATCCATGCTGGTATTAAACAAATAATTTTTTCCCCATGATACCAACGCGTGCTCAATCAGGCGATGAGCTTCTTTTCGCTTTCAGCTCTTGCTTGCTGCACAAGCTAGATTGTTATTGATTGTATTGAGGCGGGGTCAACAATGTCACCTCGTAACACAAGGCAATGGCGGAGAACAAACAGGAAGGTGTCATCATGAAAAAAGATACCATATATTTTCAGAACTTACGGTATGGCCGAAGACAATCTCAGATGGGCTATCTCATTTTGTGCTGTTCATTACTATTTATTTTTTTGGCTCATTCTTCAGCAGCGTATGCGAAGGTGGGATTGCTCGATAATCCTTCGGATCCCGTTGAGGGCTTAGGCTCAGGGTGGGCCTCGGTCCATGCCCTCGGATTGATCATGGCAAGGGCCATCCCGATCAAGCCGCTTTCGGCGGGATTGAACGAGGTGAAGGTAGGCTTGGGGTATTTCGAGTACAAGAATGACAAGAGCCCGGAAGGAAGCTTTCCAGGTTCTCATCAGGAAGACACAGGCTGGGCAGGTTCTCTCTCCTTTACCCATGGGTTTAGTCCTCATTTTGGTTTGTGCCTGATAAGCGGCTTTGGAGATGCAAAGGGAGACATCACCATGGCGCCTCCTGGTTCCACCGCCATGTACACTGGCGAAAGCACTCACGAGGCGAGAGGCATTGCCGCAAGCCTCATCTTTGATCCCTTCAAAGATCCTGAAGGGTTTCGGCTCCCTCTTATCCTTGGTCTTTCATATTCGAAGGCCTCGGGGCAGCGGGGACCGATCCTCTATACGATGGAGGATGAGGATAATATTCGCACGGGACATCAGGGCAGCGTACTGGAAACCTATATGTGGGAAAAACCGGGATATTTTGCTGGATTCGCCCCTCAAATGAATCTAGGACCGTTCCGGGGAGTTTTATTTGCCTTCAGGCTTCAGATCTTCGGCGAGCCCGATGTCTACTACGAGGAGAGGGACATCACGACCGGCGAGGTGGCCTCTAAAAAGGCACGACCGGAGTTGTTCGGAGCGGGAGGTTTGGGTATAGAACTTGTGTATCGTCCATGGAACTTGAGCTTTTCCCACATCTTTGCCACGCAATCATTCAGCGATTTGGGTGAGGGGGAAGAAATATCATTCACTGCATTAACCTGGTCTAAGGCTTGGTAGGCAAGTGCCAACGGGTAGAGAGGTTAGTCCCAAACACTGTCTTACCGCGTAATTCCCACGATCAAAGCGTTCTGCGAGAATCCAAAGCCATGAGGCCGCCGCAAGATTACTGGACCAAAAAATGATTGGTGCATTCGGATAGGGGACTACCCCGTCTTTCTCCTTTCCCCCCTTTCACCGATTCCCCGGCTTGTCCGCCTCAGGCGTGGCTTGCCCGCCGTTCTTATGGCGGATTCCCCGTTTCTTCTCTCCCCTTGCGCCTTGTCCCTTACGCCTTTCTTCCATCCGTGACCCCTATTAAACTTGCCTTTCCATACCTCTTCTGATATTAAAAATGGCTAGGCTGCAGGCTGAAGACTGTTAGGGCAGAACAGGGATACGGCGCATTGTGAAGCCATATTTGCTGCGAGAAGCTGCTGTTTCTTCAACAAAGTGCTGCAATTATGTTTTTCTTATCACCTTAAGCCTTCGGTCTAAATCCCGCCGAAGGCGGGACTGACTACGTGAGTAGTCACGAAATAATTTCTTTTCTCCATGATACCAACGCGTACTCAACCAGGCTATGAGCGATGAGCTATCAGCTTCCCGCTTTGAGCTATCAGCAATGAGTTATGAGCTTCTTACAACGGTGAGCCTACTTTTCCTTTCCGCTCTCAGCTATGAGTTTGCTATAGCCATCATGATCAGAGCAGGCGTTCCTGGCAAAAGTGCTGTTGGAATTGGAAGGCAATAAGTCAATGAATTCAAGGGCGTCCCTCAGAAACGCGCCGGGCTTATACCTGAATTTTTTCAAAGAGATAACTCCCGACGCCCAGCAGAACAACTGCAAGGATAACCACAATCATTAGGTCCACGACAACCCCAAACGTGCTGGCGCTTACCAGCGCCCCTCTCAAGCCGTCTATGCCGTAGGTAAGCGGATCAATTTTGGTTACAACCTCCATGATGGCGGGTAATCCCTGAAGCGGGAAAAGCGCTCCGGAGAGGAAAAAGATTGGCATCACCAGAAAGTTCATAATCAGTTGAAATCCCTGCATATCTTCAATCCTGGAGGCAATCGCCACGCCCAGAGATGTGAAGATGATGGCAACAAGAACTGCAAATAACGCTGCCAGGGGCAACATCAACGGATTATGGAACCTAAAACCGACAATAAGCGCTAGGATGAAAACAATCAGTCCCTGAAATACGGCAACAGTCGCCCCGCCTAGGGTTTTGCCCAGCATTATTTGCCATCTGGGAACCGGGGCTACCATCGTCTCTTTGAGGAACCCGAACTGCCTGTCCCAGATAAGGTCAATCCCGGAAAAAACGGCGGTGAACAGAATGCTCATCATGACAATGCCGGGACCGAGAAACTGAATATAGTTTCCCTGCCCCGCCTGTCGAAAGACCTGTCCGAAACCGAACCCGAAAGCCAGCAGGAAAAGCAAAGGCTGGCCGAGGGCACCGATAATCCGTGACCGGGCACGAAAGTACTTCTTGACCTGTCTTAACCAGAGGATATAAATTGTGCTCATCTGCGTCTCCTCCACATTCTGCTCCTTGCTCTCAACTGGTCAATTGCGCCGGCTTCCTGCTCGCGGATTGCACTTCCGGTAAGCGCAATGAAGGCCTCTTCCAGAGAGGTTGTCCCTGTCTTGCTGACCAAATCCTCGGCAGAACCTTCCGCGATAATCCTGCCATGGTCAATAATGGCAATCCGCTCGGCGATTTTCTCGGCTTCGTCCATATAGTGAGTCGTAAAGAAGACCGTCATGTCTTCTTTCTGGTTGATGTCTTTGATATAGTTCCAGATGTGGTTTCTGGTCTGCGGGTCCAGACCAAGTGTCGGCTCATCCAGAAAGAGGATTTTGGGATGATGGAGCAGGCCTCGGGCTATCTCCAGCCTTCGCTTCATGCCTCCTGAGAAGGTTTTTACAAGGCTGTTCCGGCGTTCCCAGAGCTCGACGAATTTCAGCAGTTCCTCGATACGCTTGTTCCTGAGGTCCTTTGAGATTCCGTACAAGATGGCATGGTAGCGCATATTTTCCAGAGCAGTCAGGTAATCATCCAGACTGGGGTCCTGGAAGACAATGCCGAAAGATTTCCTCACGGCGTCTTTCCGAATAGCCGGATTATTTCCGTTCACCATAATATGACCGCTGGTTGGTTCCAGCAGGGTAGTGAGCATCCCTATTGTCGTCGATTTTCCAGCACCATTAGGGCCCAGAAAAGCAAAAATTTCACCTTTTTGCACCGTAAATGAAATGCCGTTAACCGCCCTAAACCCATTGAAATCCTTAACCAAATCTGTGACCGCAATAAGATTAGGGTTATCCGGAGGTAAGTTCACCTTCTGCCTCCCTTCGAACCGGATTGGTATCGACCTTGTCCAAAAGCCTGACAAGCTCTTTGATTTCCGCATCACTGAGAACATCAAAGACCCGACTTGCCGCTTTCAAATAGCCCTTCCTGAATTCGTCAAGCTTGCTTCTAGCAAGCTCAGTGAGCTTTATTCTAATTATGCGCCTGTCCCTGGCGTCTTCCTCACGCCTTACCAAATCCATTTCCACCAGCCCATCCACGAACTGGGTAACTGCTCCCGGCGTAACGCTCAGCATTTCCGCTAAATCTTTTACGGCTACTTCCTCGTTTTGCCTCGCAATGAAAAAGAGGATACGCACTTGAGGCGGTCTCAAGATAAATGCGCTGAACTTAAAACCTTGACCAGCATGCACACGCCTCATTACCGAGGCCATTTTCTCGGCGAGTGCTTGCAGCAATTCTTTTCTGGCATTAATCATGATGAATGATTCTCACACAGCCGTGCTGGCAGGTGCAAAAATTACTTTAGCTACTATATAGTTTAGCAACTAAACAGTCACCTGTCAAGCAGCAGGCGGAATTCCAGGACATTGTTGACCCCGGTTAAATAACTAAAAGCCTCAAGGCAATGAAAAAGCAAAAGGGGAGGGGATCAGGCCCGCCACTCATTCTTGCTATCAGCAATGAGCTATGATCTCCTAATTCCTTTCCCCGCAACACGCAACTCCCAATTCCCAACCTACTTTTCCTTTCAGCTTTGAACTCTTTATTGCTTCCCCGCCTCCCCGTTTCTCCCTATTCTTTCTTTTTTCCCCCATGCCCTTAGCCTTACGCCTTGTGCCTCTCGCCTTTCCTCCATGTGCTTCCCAGCCTCCTCCATCCCTGAACTCACAATACCGATATCATTCCAGTAAACTCCTTTTAATATAAAGTTGATTTTTCCTCTGCATTCTGGTACGAGAGAAACAATTTCCTTTTCTCAATCTTACCAACGCATAAAAATCAGGCTCCGGGCTCTGACACATGTTCGCCATACATCATGATGCGCCCAGTTTGTTACAACTTTATTGCTTTGCCCCTTATTCACTTCTCCTTGAGCCCTGCGCCTTTGGCCTTTAACCTTTTTTGATCTGGAGGGACGTGTAGCATGAGGTCAAAACCCCCGCTTCTCAAACCGAGAGCGGGGTTTGTGTTTTTTTACCCTTCCCTCAATGCAGCCATTAACCTTTGCGTGTATAAAAGATCCCGGCTTAGGCAAGGGTAAGAGCATATCACGTGCTTGAGAAACCCAATAGTATTGAAAGAAAATAACTTATAATTTTATGCCCGTCCCTGCCACATATGAGCTATCAGCAGTGAGCTATGAACTTCCTATGACGCAAAACCTTCCCGTAGGGATGTGGTTTTTTCCTTTCTGTCCTCTCAGCAGAAAGGAAAAAGAAATAATAAACTCAGCGCTCTCTGCGTCTCGAACGACCTTTAGTCCCGCATGGCGGGATCGAAGGGGAGTGGGCGGTTCATACACATAAATGACGAAAAAGGAATCCAAATATCCCATGCCAATTAGGGAATGGTCGGAGGATGACCGGCCGTGGGAGAAGCTGCTCAAGTATGGGGAGCATAGCCTGAATCCATCTGTGCTTTCAGCTTTTACCCGCCAGACTTAAGGCGGGTTGAGCTATCATCTATGAGCTTACTATGGCTATTATGATCAGAACAGGCACACCGGGGGAAAGCGCTGTTGGAATTGGAATGAAATTAGTCAACGAAATCAACAACGTCCCTGAAATCACGAAAGCGCAAAAAACCAACGTTAGTTTTTATTCAAAATGTGGAGCGCGATGAAGAAGCAGAGCGGTTAGTTGGCAAGCTATCTGATTACGTGAATGGAATGTTTCGTTCGACCTTCACTACTACCGCTGAATTACAATCCGCTGTGGAAAAGGCGCTTGCGCCATTAATTAATCATCATTCAAATCCAGAGGTTGATTTAACGATGATCGAGGAAAAACTTAAGGATCCATACCAGGTTTGCAACGAGGCAAGTCTACGCTTCGTATTAGCACCTGAGCGTGTTGAAGAATTAATCGATCCTGTTTATCTCGAATCGCCGGAACTGAAGCGGCAACTTTTTGAAATAAGTCATTCGCCCCAGGTGGAGCTTTTTTCATACGAGAGGCCCAAAAAAGCTGAAGTGGGAATCAACGAGATTATTATCTTACAGTCTGATGAAGGTAGCCAATGGGGCGGTGTTGATGAAGCCCGACTGGAACTGACAAACGTAGGTCTCATTGTAATCGATGTGAATGTAACAGGGCGTGCTGCCCGAGCACAACGGGACGAATCTGTCAGTTACTTTGCAATCACTGAAGATGACATAAGCTATGGGCTAAAGAAATCCTTTGCGTTCGTAAGTGCTTTTATTGAAGCGAAGGACCCCTTCAAACGCTACAATCGGTTCCTATATAATTCAGCCCTTAGTGGACTTGGTTACAGGTCCCTTATAAGGGAACCTCCTCGAGGCGGAAGCCACCCCATGGGGCAACACGGGGACGAGGTAATAATAGCCTACGACCGCCCTCGATTGATAATTAGAGAAGACCTTTTAGACTCAGAGAAGGAAATCGAGGCTACTCTAACGCTATTTCGCAGACGTCTAAGCTCGTAAAAAGTTTAGCACATCAGTAAATGGGGCTAGGCAATTGTAATAAGCTATCGGAGTGAATTTACATATGGGAAAAAGAGGGCACACCTGTTTTCATCTTGAAGTCAGCTGCCGCATCCACGATGAATTCGATAACGGCGAATACTATTACACTTTACATGGCAAGAGACTACATGTTCCCCCAAATAAGCAATTTCAGCCCAGCCCTAAATTCCTCACCTGGCACAACGAAAACATTTTTCGGGGATAGAGAAGGGGATGCATAAAGATTCGCAGCATATTTCTCATATTTTTCGAATACTATAATAAGAGTTAAGAAACTAAAAGATTTAGGATGGACAAACACAACTGCTTCAATTGCCGTTTCCTTCTTAGGTTTACGCCTAAAGAGGCCGAAACCTTTTCTGCCAAGCTAGCCCAGCATGGCTTGCAGGGAGATTTCTTCGGCGGATGCATCTACAAATGGCCCGGGTCACCGTTTGTCATTCGTCGATATCTCGACCACCCTATCAGTGGATGCATTTATTGGGAGCAAGGCTACTTTCGAGAACCTTTGGGTATGCCGTGCCCACAATGTCATGAGGGCCAAATTGTCATTCACCGACCTGTAAGGGATAAGCAAACTTATATACTGATTAGATGCTCTCGCTATCCATATTGCACCTTCAATTCTTACTATTTACCTTTAGAGAAGTCATGCCATTTCTGTAAGGTTCAGCTTTTGCTTGCCGCCGGTGAACAATTGGTGTGCTTTTGCCCTAAGTGCAAACGTAGCGCCGTAGTTACATTAACTTTTGCAAGCTGGCCTCACTTGCTTAAGGTTGGCCCCAACTGTCCCCATGGGTACGCTTGGGGCCAATGTGAAGTGTGTAACCATAGCCGAGCAGCTAAGGTTAACGTAGTGGATCTTGAATTACCGATAATAGCAAGCTATTGGCTTAAAAAACAGGAAGAGCAAAAAAAGGCTAGAGGCTTTTTCAAGAAAGAAAGAGCGAAACGATTAGGAGAGCAAATAGCGGAGGACAAAAAGTCGGAGTTTGAGCAAGAGATTCAAGAATTAAAGAATGACTTACTGAATAATCTAGACAAATTCACTACAGAGCCGATACGTGCCCAGGAGGAGGGATGGTTATATAAAGACTAGAATTAGCGAGCGTGAATGGGGCACGTCCATTTGAAAATAAATAAAAATACAGAAAGCGCCGAATCACTGTTCGACTCTTAATAAAGCAGCAAGCGTTCTGGGCAATATTCAGTGAAGGGCTTGTCGGCGTCACGAATAATGATTGGTTTGAATCTCTCTCCCAGCAGCCAGAGATTGATGAGGTGAATTTCTGGCAACCGGGTGTATGCCATAAGTAGATTGAAAGGAAACTCATAGGCGCAGGAGGATTTCTGATGCCTAGAAGACGGCTCCGCAGAATCTATCTTGCCGGCCCGATTACTGGATGCAATGAAGCACAGCAGAAAGTGTGGAGGGACCGGATCCGAAGATCGTGGTCGTCAGAATTCGAGTTCTACTGTCCAGTACAACGACTGCAGGAGGTGAGTGAAAAGGGGGCGCGAATCACCCCGTACCAGGTGGTCAACCTGGACATGAAGGCTATACGGGAGTCTGATGCAGTAATCGCTAATATGTGGAAAGAGTCTATTGGGACGGCAATCGGAGTTGCACTTGCTGCGTTCAATGGCAAACCGGTCATCGTCATCGACAAAAACATGCTCAACAGCAGCACGCTTAACTTTTATGCCTATGCTGTGGTGAGGAATGAGGATGAGGCTATACAGCGGCTGCAGGAGTATTTCAGAACCGTTGGCAAAATCGAGACGGTGCAGAAATCTAGAGGCAGGCCGGATGATCCGTTCAGGATTGATAAACTTGTAGTATCGATTCGCAATGCATGCTACGTGGCTGAACAGAACGATCTGTTGGCCACTGCCGAAATCGTGCCTGCAGTATTGCGTCAACTGGCGACTCTGCAAACTATAGAAGAAGGCATTGTAAAGAGTTCAGTTATAAAGAGCACGGTATTTAACGTCCTCGCCCAGCTTGAAAACGATGAGGAAAAAGGGCAGAGCATTCAAAGAATCCGACAGGCCTGGGATCAGTTCGATAAGAAAGAGCCTTTAACGGAATTCGCGCCTCCCGTACCCGTAGCCATTAGAATCTTTCCGGATCCCCAGATGGTATCGTTCCCGCTTGCCGGAAAGGCCCACAAGCTCCTGTGGGGAAAACTCGGCATCCGGAGAATCGATGACATTCCATCCTCAGCGCGAGAGCTTTTCAAAGAAATTTGCCGAGTCGATGGCATCAATGAAATCCGATTCGGAGAAATAGATGGTCCATCGTATCATGGTCCGTGCAGAGTGGATATCTCTGCCCACAAAAACCCTATGCAAATCAAGGGGATTTGTTTTGATGAAGGAAAGTACGGTGGCCGTCAGGCATTTTATATTAGCGTAAGAGATCGATCTCTGAGAGATGCTGTCCTGAACGCCTTACGCGAGCATCTGAGGTCTCTCAATCTTTTGAGCCATTAGGAAAAGCAAAACTGAAACTGGCTGGTGATCCCCTATGAAAGAGGAAGCTCGTGCAGAAATTGCCTAACGTTCCTTGAGGCAGTAAATGAAAGGCTTTGTAAGCGTTACAGACAATGATTGGTTTGTATTCCTCTCCCGGCAGCCAGAGATTGATGAGGTTAACTTTTGGCAGCTAAGTGAAGCGGGACTATTCCAAACCCTGGACGTAGGAGAACGTTTTTAAACTAAAAAAGGCATTAAACACACACTGAATCTAAAGAAGCATTCTTCATTAAGGAGGCAGCAATGAAAGCCGATGCTTATGAACTTTCAATAGTATTTGGATATGAACGCCAGCTTTTTGCACCGCTATTCCAAAGGCCGTATGTATGGGATAAAGAAAAACAGTGGGAGCCCCTCTGGAATGATATTAAAACGATTGCTGAGAATCTTGTTCAGGGCAACGAAGATGTCAAACCCCACTTTCTAGGAGCAATCGTGTTAGACCAGCTTCGTGTTCCGGTTGATAAACCTGATGCCCGTTCAATGATCGATGGACAACAGCGCCTCACAACTATGCAAGTTTTTCTAGCAGCATTTCGAGATCTATGCAGGGATAAGCCAGAACTTAAAAGGCTTTCCAAGCGCATTGAACGGCTCATGTTTAATGATGATGTCAAGGAAGATATCGACCGTTTCAAAGTGTGGCCAACGAATGTTGATAGGCTAATATACCGCGTGGTAATGACGGCTAGATCTCCACATGAGGTCCGTAGAATTTTGGAAAAACAAGGCAGTAATGGGCGCGCCCGGATCGCGAAAGCTTACAATTATTTCTACGATACTATATCAGAATGGATTGGGGACGATAATCAGGCAGTAAAGGACAAACTTGAAGCAATCCTTAACAGCATCCAAAAGAAAATTCGTCTTGTAGTGATAGATATGGGACATGAAGACGATGCACAAGTTATCTTCGAAACACTCAACGCACGAGGAACACCACTCCTTCCGTCTGATCTCGTCAAGAATTTTCTTTTTCATCGTGCGCAGGAGGAAAAATCAGATGTTCAATTTCTTTACGAGTCATACTGGGAGCCATTTGAGAAAGAAGATGAATTTTGGCGAGGAGAGATGCGTCAAGGACGGATCAAACGACCCCGTATTGATCTTTTCCTACAGCATTATCTCACTCTAATGAAGAAAGATGAGGTAACTGCGTCAGCCTTGTTTGCTGAATTTCAAAAGTTAGTGGACAAGCATTCAAACCAGAATCCGGAGTGGCATCTTCGCTCATTTCGGGAGCATGCCGACCATTTCTATAACTTTTTCACTATGTCTCGCGAACATCGTGAAGGTGAGTTCTTTCATCGCCTTCGAATTATGGATACTACGACAGTTTTCCCCTTTCTGCTAGGACTCTACCGGGACCTTGAGAATTTCAGCGATGCATCTAGAGAAAAAGTTGGGATCCTTGAGGATCTAGAATCCTATCTGGTTCGAAGAATGATTTGCCGACTAACAGCCAAAGATTATAATCGTTTATTCCTCGATTTACTTGCTGAACTTCGTAAAAAAGGACAATTTACAAGGCAATCGCTTAGGGACTTCCTTATGAGGCAAACCGCAGAGAGCAGGTTGTGGCCTACAGACGAGAAATTCCGTCAAGCGTGGCTATATAGTCCATTGTACAATACGATTACTCGTCCTCGTCTAAGAATGCTTCTTAAAGCTCTCGATGAGGCGCTTAGCAGCTCAAAGACTGAAAATTACAGCCTGAGGGATGACCTCACAGTCGAACATATACTACCACAATACTGGGAGGAGCACTGGCCACTTTCGGCTTTAGGTGAGAAGGAAACGCCGGAAGAGCGCATTGAGCGTATAAGACGTCGAAATACCCTTATTCACACTATTGGAAACTTAACCTTCTTGACCAAGGCGCTAAATCCCGCGATATCCAATGGCCCCTTTGAGCGCAAAAAGAGCGAAATCCTCAAGTATAGTGCACTGAATTTGAATCGCTTCCTTACGGAGATTAAAACCTGGGATGAGGAGCGAATTTTGAAACGAGGTGAAGAATTTTTTGAGCTTGCCTGTAGAATCTGGCCCCATCCAGAAAGCGAATCGTAGTCAAGTGCAGAGGGGGAGTCAAACCTGTACATTTGACAAAATAGATTGTGGCAACTGGTCTTAATCGTTGAAGAAGTTTAGCAGGGATAAAAAGTGGACAATGGGTTGAATCAATCACAGTCCGTGGATTACCCTTGGGCTAGAAAAGTCCAAAAGTATATAGCTTCGGGTCAAAAGGCTCGCGCCCTGCGATTACTCGAACGAGTTATCGAATACGACATGCCTCTGTTTAAAGGCGATCCGGTTATCCAGGAGGATCGGCGTTTTGCATGGTTATACAGAATCGATCTGTTGCGGGAATGGGGAAGGTATTCGGAAGCATTAGCTTGGACCTGCCTTGAGTGTGAAATGAATCCCGAAAACGTAGCGGCCTTGGCCCTAAAAGAAAGACTTAAGAGACTACTGAGCCTTGACATTAAGAGGCAGAAGGCAATTTTCAAGGCACCTACAAGAGATAACTTTCAGGATTTGTGGAGCGGAGTCGCTGGTATGAGAGAGGTCAAGGCAACTCTGGAAACAGCGGTTATTCTCCCAATACAGTCGCCGGATCTATACAATCAATTTAAACTCCGCCTTCCGAAAGGAATCCTTTTTTATGGCCCGCCCGGATGTGGCAAAACATTCATTGCTAGGAAACTGGCTGAAATACTAAAGTTCAACTACATTGAAGCAAAACCTTCAGACTTAGGGAGTATTTATGTTCACGGGGGGCAGAAAAGGATTGCAAGCCTTTTTTCGAATGCTCGCGAAAAAGCCCCTACCCTTATTTTCTTAGATGAGCTAGATGCCTTGGTGCCAACCCGCGGAGACAGCACTATCGGACATCACACTAAAGCTGAGGTAAACGAATTCTTGGTGCAATTAAACGATTGCTGGCGATCAAGAACTCTTGTCATAGGAGCTACAAACCTCTTAGAGAATTTGGATCCGGCTATCCTCAGACCTGGCAGGATAGATAAGAAGATCTTTATTGGTCCTCCTGATCTTGAGGCACGTGTAGGGCTTTTGAAGCTATTTATGATAGACCGCCCCCAGGACAAAATCAATTGGCTCCGGGTAGCTGAAAAATGTGAATTCCACACCTGTGCTGAGATTGAATATCTTGTTAATGAAGCTGCAAGATCAGCGGTAAAAACGCCTCGGCCTATCACAGAAGGTGATATTCTGAGGGCCATAGAATGCAACCCGCCAGCTTTTGATTCAAAGAAAATAGAGAAAATGAAGGCGCGTATAGGATTTGTTTAGGCTGAATTACCGATAGAAGAGAAATCCATGTAAAAGTCCATGTAAATAAAGATTCAGGGTCGTACCTCGACTAATGACTAAAAAGCAATGCTTCCAACTCATCAGGAGGAGCCTGATTGACTTATGTTGAGTCAATAAGCGTTCCGGGAAATACGAAATGAAGGGCTTTGTCGGCGTCACGAATAATGATTGGTTTGAATCTCTCTCCCAGCAGCCAGAGATTGATGAGGTGAATTTCTGGCAACCGGGTGTATGCCATAAGTAGATTGAAAGGAACCCTATAGGTGGAACGGAAAAATGATTGAGAAGAATTTGTGGCAGGATTCCATTCTGCTTAAACAAGCGGCGATGATTTTTTCGTCAGCGTTTGATGCGCTAGTTTCGTGTATTAATTGATTCAACGGTGAAGCAGTGATAGACGTTCTGGAAGCGGCGTATCAAGCAGAATTTTACGCTAATCTTCGCGAAAAGTTCGGCAATGATGGCCTCGAAGCAGAGTGCCCCTATCTAAGATCTCGTGCATCACATCTTAACTGACAAGGTAAGCGCGAAAGTGGATATGCCGACGGAGAATGAACCAACATGAACTTCAAGGAATTCAAGGCTGGTCGCTGGATGCAGCAATATGAGTATAGGAGTTTTTCGCCTGCACCCGTGAACCATGAATGGACATGGGAAGACCCTCGCATTAACACCCTGCTTGAGGAAGCGACCCGAGCGATCGGGGAACTGAATGCCTTTTCGCTGATTGTTCCCGATGTGGATCTTTTTATTCAGATGCACGTCGTTAAGGAAGCAAACACGTCCAGCCGCATCGAAGGCACGCAGACTGAAATCGAAGAAGCCCTGAGCCCGAAAGAAATGGTGGCTCCTGAACGAAGGGATGACTGGCAGGAGGTCCAGAACTACATCAAGGCTATGAGTCAGGCCATCGAAGATTTGGATAAGTTGCCACTTTCAAACCGCCTGCTGAGAGATACCCACAAGATTCTCCTTGAGGGCGTAAGGGGTGAAGGTAAGCTGCCCGGGGAATTCCGGAAAAGCCAAAACTGGATCGGCGGCAGCGGGCCGTCGGACGCCGTATTTGTTCCGCCTCATCATACCGAAGTGCCGGAGCTGATGAGCGATTTGGAAAAATTTCTGCACAACGATCATATCCAGGTGCCCCATCTGATTCGTATAGCCATTGCCCATTACCAGTTTGAGACCATACATCCCTTTCTTGACGGTAACGGGCGCATAGGCCGTTTGTTGATCACGCTGTACCTGGTCAGCAAAGGGCTGCTCAAGAAACCCACCCTCTATTTGTCGACCCATATAGAGAAGCACAAAAGCGCCTACTATGAGGCCTTGAGTCGCGTTCGGGAATCAAATGACCTTGGGCAGTGGGTGCGTTTTCTGCTGACGGCTGTTCGGGACACGGGGCACAAAGGAACTCAAACCTTTCAGGCTATTCTAGACCTTCGAAAGGAGGTCGAAATTGAGACATTATCTTTGGGTAAAAGGGCTAAAAATGCGCGCCTACTCCTGAATCATCTTTATCGAAAGCCGATTGTAACCCCCGGAGAGGTCGCTCAAAGGCTTAATGTAACCCACCAAACCGCCAGCTCATTGATCCGCGATTTCGAAAAACTCAACATCCTGAAAAAATGGGAGAAAATGGGACGCAGCCAGTTATATGTTTTTGGCCGCTACCTCGCTCTGTTCTTGGAGCGGCCCATGTAAAAAGAAGAGTCTTATTTTACATCTTAGGCAATTCATGTAAAGTTAACGTCCTTTTTTTACATTAAAATCGGGAGATGTAAAGAAGGGGTCCTCCATTTCAGGAATTGAGGGCCGTCCAGAAAGCGCCGGTTAAAACCGGCATGAAGCAACGGGTGAAAATCCCGCACATGAATTTCCGTTCGTGCAGAAATTGCTTAACGTTCCTTGAGGCAGCAAATGAATTGCTTTATAGGCATCACGTATAATTATTGGTTTGCATTTCTCTCCCAGCAGCCAGGGATTGATGAGGTGAACTTCTGGCAGCCAAGACGACGCGAAAAAATTTCATAACTCGTGATACCGGGAAACATCTTACAATAGTAAACAACTCAACGCAAATGCAACGCATCCAGGAATAAAACAGAAAGGTGTCAGGGGACT
>Ga0307431_1001087_pt1 | contig 16175 bp, 16 predicted proteins | sample SalMarWE160170MG_FD_202155 | JGI IMG/M metagenome (GOLD analysis project Ga0307431, IMG submission 202155) | Salt marsh sediment microbial communities from the Plum Island Ecosystem LTER, Massachusetts, United States - WE1603-170 | ecosystem: Environmental > Aquatic > Marine > Intertidal zone >...
TCGGGTCTATGACAATATCTTTGTAGAGCGACTGTGGAGAACAGTGAAATACGAAGAAGTCTATCTCCATGATTACCGGACTGTTTTAGAGGCACGGTTACTCCTATCCAACTATTTTCATTTTTACAATACGGAGAGAATCCATGAATCTCTTGGCTATCTTACTCCTCATGAAGTATATTATGGCGAGGGTCCATTAATGGCCGAGACACAACAGGCTTCCTACTCTATGCACCTTAAACAACCCTGTTTTTTGTCTTGACAATGGGGATAGGCTTAGTGCAGTGGAATTCCGGGAACGTATGCCTTATTTCCTTAGCCACTCACCACTTACCACAAACTTCATGCTGCACTTCCAGGAATATTAAACAATCTCATCCTCACCCCTGATCAAGTCAGGGGCAGGCCCCATAGAAGTATGACTACTAGACTCACTTCACCCCGTGAAATACAGAGCAGGACAAGATTGCACAGGGCAGGCCCCGTGGAATACACAGCAGAACAAGATTGCACAGGGCAGGCGGGGCAGGCTCTAGCCTCTTCCCTTTTTCCTTCCTGCATTCCTGCTTTCCTAATAATCAAAGGGTTTTCTGGTTCAAAGCAATAACTCTGAGGAAGCCAGGAAGCCATGAGAAAAGGAGTCAATCAACCTTATTCTTCCCTCCCCGATGGAGGGAGGGAATTAAAGGGAGGGGGAGAAACCAAGAACAGTCCAGAGTCCGGAGTCGTAGGTCACCAGTGAAAGGAAAGGAAGCAAGAACTGAAAGCTGATAGCTGAAAGCTAACGCAATCTCACCCTCACCCAGCCTCTCCCCTCACTAAGGGAGAGGGAGCTATGGCAAAGGAATCGGTGGTCTAACCCTCCTGCATTCCTAAGAGATCATAGTGTTTGCGATCTCTATCTATGATAGCAACTTGTCCTAATCGCCATGATTCTCTATACTAGAAAAAGGTAGACATGGCATGTTGTGCACTAGAGAATCTCAGTAAATTATTACAGTTGATGGGGTCGATTGGAGATACAACGGGAAAGTTGCGGGAGTGCAGAGAATTACTTGACAGCTCTTGTATGGATGCATGACATCTTTTAAGCAGGCGCTAATCACTGGTGCGACTCAAGGCATTGGGCAAGCAATTGCTGTTCGCCTTGCCCATGACGGGTTTTCTATTGTTCTTAACTATCGTGCCAATGAAACAAAGGCTGAGGAGACCCTCAAAACCATTAGCAAGCTTTCCTCTGATTCGATCCTGGTCAAGGCTGATGTAACAACCGAAGATGGAGTAAATCACGTCATTTCACAAGCCGCTACCCGCGGACCAATCAACCTTCTAGTGAATAACGTCGGCGATTTCTTGTTTAAGCCCGCGCTTGATACAACAATTGAAGAATGGAACCACATTTTGGGGAGTAATCTCACTAGCGCTTTCCTTTGCTGCAAGGCTATCATTCCCCACATGCGAGAACACCAAGGCGGGCAGATCATAAACATTGGAATGATGAACTCGGAGGTGCTGCGCGCCGTACCAAACACTGTTCCTTACACAATTGCTAAAACAGGCCTGCTTATCCTTACCAAGTCACTCGCCAAAACGGCAGCCCCTTGGAAGATCCGAGTAAATGCGGTCAATCCCGGATTTATCACCTCTGGGCAGCATCCTCCAAGAGGTTCCGGAAACACAGTTCCATTAGGAAGAATGGGCAAACCAGAAGAGGTCGCATCCGTGGTGTCCTTCCTTGCATCGGTTGAGGCAGACTACATTACTGGAGCAATAATAAACGTCCATGGTGGAGCTTATCTATAGCGCCGTGACAAGCAAAGTAGGGTTTCGGCATCAATTTGCAGTCTCGTCTCCTCATCGGGGTTATTCACCATTTACTATTCACGATTCTCATGGTTACTTGGCTTCCTCAGAGAATGTCTTTGCTAGGGACTTCTTAGGTCAAACCCTTTAGCTATAAGGAAAGCAGGAATGCAGGAGGGTTAGAATCCAAACTCCATTCTTGCTTTTCTCGTGGCTTCCTGCCTTCCTTATAGTTATGCCTTTGAATCAGGAATGTCTTCTCTCCTTTAGGAACCCAGTTGAAACAGCTATAGAGCCTTATAAGAAGAGCAAACTACGTTTGTTGAAGGACAAGTATGTTGCAATAGATGCCGTAGTACTATCTCTCCGACGGGATTGGTACGTACCAAGGCATGGGCAACATGCAAATGCAGGCACTTAACATGGCGAAGATCACTGATTCCCCCGATCCCTTTTTCCAGCAAACTTTTCGACGCTTCTATGTCAGCAAGATCCGCCCGGTCCTCAACAGACAATAGCTCGTGTCTTTCCCCAATATAGGCCCGGTGAGCGTTGTTCATGCGTCTTTTTAGGTCTCCATCCTTATGCAGCAACCTTTCAATTCGCCCTATCCAACCAGCACTTTCTAGTTGGCTAATCGCGCGGCATAGGAACGGGCATGTAAGCCAGAAGAGCGTGGGAAAAGGTTGTCCCTCCAGTAACGGGTACACACGTATTGCCTGTGGATAACCATACTGACAACGTACTGCAACCTCGATCAATCCACGTATTTGGCGGCCAAGCTGACAGGTTATGATTCGTTGGTCCTCTAGCGATACAGGTTCCATTGGTCACAGCCATACTTTTCCTCAACAAGCTCATGTGCTCGTTCTCTTTCTTTCGGTGTAAGGTAGCCTTTCCATAGCGGTTGATCAAATCCTTTGCAAAGCTCGCTCGCGAAAACAGAAGCGAATTCGTTCATCGAATGGCCGATTCGAGTAGCCTCGGCAAGCGTTGTCATTGCATGGGGTCGCGAACGCACTCCAACGGGATGGTAATCCTTACGCAAAGCAAGAAGAAGAGCCTGCGTTGGAATCGTGTCTGGCCGAACAAGCAAGGTAGTATGGTAAAGCAAAGAGTTGCCTCGACGCGCTTGAGCAGCGCCGCCGATCTTCTTGCAAGCGATGAACAAAGCATTCTCTTGCACGCTTGTCTGTATTCCAAGCCGAAAGAGAGCTGCAGCAATGGTCTCTCCCAATCGGATAAATGTTTCCTTCACACCCTTCAAGCTACGCCCATCCCCAACATAGAGAGAAACATTGAGATTACCTGGGTAGTGATAGACAGTACCTCCGCCTGAAATGCGACGAAGTACTGGTATCGAAGCGCTCGCAGCTTGCCTCATATCCACCTCGTGAACGGCTGACTGTGACCGCCCGAGAATCACCGCATGCCTGTTTACCCAGATTCTGAGTGCGTCCTCCCCTCCACCGCGCACCTGCTCAAAGATCGCCTCTTCCAAAGCGAGACCGTGAGAAGGAGAACAGGGTTCAACGTCAACTATGAGACGCATTCTCTCTTGAACATGTTAGAGGCATGGTATGAGCTTCGAACAAGTGGCCCAGCCATTACAAAGCGAAATCCGATTCGTCGGGCAACCCGGGCGATCTCATCGAATTCCTCTGGCAAGAGATAACGGGCAACAGGGATGGCCTTCCTAGTAGGTTGTAAATACTGTCCAAAGGTGACAGCGTCAACCCCCGCATTGTGTAGGTCTCGCAGTGCTTGAAGAATCTCAGCCTGAGTTTCACCCATTCCCAAAATGAGTGAACTCTTGATAATACTTGCGGGTGCCAGTCTCCTGAATTGCCCGAGAACGTGTAATGAAAGATCATAACCTGCACGACGGTCACGCAGACGCGGACTAAGGCGACGTACTGTCTCCAAATTGTGACCGATGACATCTGCTCCTGCCGCTGCAACCGCTGTAATCGCTTCTTCATCACCAGAAAAATCGGGGACAAGGGCCTCCACTTTTGACTGTTCACTACCACCTTTTATCCCTGCTATCGCTGTGGCAAACAACCTTGCTCCATCATCTTCGAGATCGTCACGGTCCACTGAGGTAAGAACAACATAGGAAAGCCCTAGCTCATCAACTGCGGCGCGCAGCCGTGCCGGTTCTTCCCAATCAACTACCCCTCCAGGATCACCGGTTGGAATGCCACAAAAGCGACAAGCTCGTGTACACAACTTACCCAACAGCATGAACGTAGCAGTACGTGCACCCCAACACTCCACTGCATTTGGGCAACTTGCCCCTTGACAGACCGTGGTTAGATGATAACGGGCAAGAATATCCCGCAGGATCTTCATCCCTTCTGTTTCCTTCGGAGAAGGAGCCCTTACTTTTAGCCACTGCGGTCTCTCATTCACCAGTCTTCCTTCCAATACTGTTGCGCATCTCCCTCGACAAACCTCCATCCGAACAACTGCTCCATTTCAGATAGGATTCCCGCTCTGACTTTCGTCAGAGGATACTTCTCCTTGGTTAGCTCATTTAGGGAAACAACCTCGATATTCATCCCACACGGATTAATCATGCCAAAATGACATTTGTTTATATCCACGTTCAATGCTAAGCCATGTCGCGTTATCCAGTGTTTAACGTATACACCAATTGAAGCGATCTTACGCGTACCTACCCACACTCCAGGAAAACCAGCACGACGTTCAGCCATAATCCCAACTTTGGCTAAGAACCCGATTACGGACTGTTCGAGGTTCCGTATGTAACGCTTGAGATCACGCCCTTGGCTGCGCAAGTCAATGATTGGATAGACAACAAGCTGGCCCGGCCCGTGATAAGTAATGTTTCCTCCGCGCTCGATCTCATACACAGAGATTCCCTCGTGCTCCAGAACCTCCAGTGGAACTAGGACGTTACTTGCTGAGCCTGAGCGCCCAATAGTAAACACTGGCTCGTGCTCAACCGTAATAACAGTATCAGCAATCTTGCCTTGACAGTGCAGCTCGTGCAACCGAGTCTGCAAATGATAGGTCCTGGCGTACTCTGCACGTCCAAGAGGAAGGTGTACAGCCTCTAGCTTTTTCTCAGCTAATTCTAGCCAAGAGTTCATTGATCTGCGCCTTATCGCCTTTCTTCTTCACAATTAGAGCAAGCTTGCCCGCTTGCGGTGCCTCGACAACAAAGGTTGTCTTCTCTGTCTCTACTTCAACAAGCCCTTCTCCGGCAACGACCGTTTCCCCCTCCTGCCTTAGCCAATCAACTACTGTTACCTCGTTGATCTCCCCTAGATCGGGGAGACGTACCTCTGTCATTTCACCCCTCCTTCGCACTCAATAGTAGCCCATCAATCAAGAGCTTTCACCTTGCTCACAGCAGTACTTCGATCTATAGTAAAAGAAAGGAGGCAAAATGGGGTTTAACTGTGGCTTGATCGGTCTTCCTAATGTGGGTAAATCTACAATTTTCAATGCCCTTTCTGCTGCCGGAGCACGCGTAGAAAGCTACCCATTCTGTACAATAGAAGCCAATATGGGAACAATTCCTGTTCCCGACAGTCGTCTTGACCGACTTGCCGCGCTCTTCTCAGACAAACAGAAGATTCCCACTTACCTTGAGTTTATCGACATCGCCGGTTTGGTGGAAGGGGCTAGCGAGGGCGCTGGAATGGGCAATCAATTCCTTTCTGAAATCCGTACAGTCGATGCAATTCTGCATGTTGTTCGCTGCTTTGTTGATCCAAATATCGCACATATCACAGATAAGATAGACCCGCTCCGAGATATCGACATAGTAAACACAGAGCTGCTGTTGAAAGACTACGAAACTCTGGGCAGGGTAGAAGAACGTTTAGCGCGAGAAGCAAAGGGGAAAGGTCACCATGCAGCTGCTCGACTCAGTGCCTGGCAACACCTGCGAGGTCAAGTAGCAAAAGGTACACCCCTGCGGGACATCCCCATAGCTCCTGAAATTGAGGACAGCTTAGGTGAAATCTCTCCTCTGTCTGTCAAACCGCTCTTATATGTAGCAAACGTGGGAGAGAAAGGAGAGAATGAGTATTCACAGCTTGTAACTCTTATTGCCAAAGAACACAACACGAAGGCGATAACAATCCGTGGTTTGATTGAGGCAGAAATTGCAGAGGCAGCAAGTACTGCTGAAGAAAAAGCAGCCTATCTACAAGAATGGGGCCTCAACAAGACCGGGCTCGAGGAACTGATTAAATCTGGGTATCAACTCCTTGACCTGATCACATTCTTCACCTTTGAAGGGCCTGAGGTGCGTGCATGGACCGTTCCTCAGGGAACTACTGCCCCCAAGGCAGGCGCTAAGATCCATTCGGATTTTGAGAAGCGGTTTATCCTTGCAGAAGTAATGTCTCTCGAACAACTCATCTCCATGGGCTCGGAGAAAGCACTACGAGAAAAAGGACAAGTCCATCGGGCTGGACACGATTATATTGTGCAAGACGGCGACGTCATCCATTTCATCTCCGCATGAATCCATTGGTTCTTCGTAGTGATGACCCCAAACTCTCTCAATCAATAAACGAAATACTAGAATGTAGTGGAGTGCTAATCTTTCCAACTGATACTGTCTTTGGAATTGGTGGAAACCCCTGGGATAAGCAGGTGGTTGCGCGTGTGCAAACGATGAAAGGCCGCTCATCACAGCATCCATTCACCCTTCACCTGCCAACCTTTGAGCTGATTGAGCGATTCGCTTATCTGAACGAGGAAACTCGCAAGATACTCAAAGACTTCTTTCCTGGTCCATTTACCTTCCTCTTGTGGGCGACAGCTCGGGCACCCGCTTCGGCCGTCAAGGGAAGAAAGGTAGGAATACGCATGCCTAATCATCCATTCTTCACCAAAGTCATGACCGTACTTGCCCGACCGTTGTTTGGCACAAGCGTCAACCGCTCCGGGGAACCACCGCTTAACAACATCGACCAAATAATAGAACAGTTTGGCAATAAAGTTGAGCTGATTGTATGTGAATCAACGACAAGTGGGCGTCCCTCAGCAATTATTGACTTAACTTTTAGCGCACCACGAGCACTGCGAGGGGCGTTGCCACAACAATTATCACACCTGACTCGCTAGCCCACCTGTGATCTCCCCGCCGTCGATCGGAAAATAGTGCCCGGTGATAAAGGCTGCATCGCTGGAGGCAAGGAACGCAAACAGTGCCGCAACCTCTTCTGGGCGCCCTACTCGCTTCAGTGGCACCTTATTCTCAAAGGTGTGCAGCATTTCGGGAGTATATTCCGCCTTTTGCATTGGTGTAAGGATGAAGCCAGGACAGACAGCATTGACTCGCACCTTTGGGGCCAACTCAAGTGCCATCGAACGTGTTAGCTCGATGACACCTGCCTTCGAAGCATTGTAGTCGGCGTAGAAAGGATAGCCAGCTATCCCATTGGTCGAACCCATGTTCAGAATCACGCCACCACCACCAGCCAGCATCTGTCGAGCGGCTTGTTGAGCGACGAAAAATACCCCATTGAGGTTGACAGCCATTACCCTGCACCACTGCTGGGGCGTTATGTCCGTTACGGGCTGACGAAAACTGATCCCAGCGTTATTGATCAGTACATCCAACCCTCCCAGTAGTCGGTCCAATTCGCTGAACGCATGTGCCACATCGTCCACATCCGATACATCGGCATTGATGGTAGCAAAGAGCGACGGTAATTCCTCTTTAATATCGCCTAGCGCCTTATCGTTGCAGTCTAGTGCAACAACACAAGCACCTTCATTTAGAAACCGCTCCGCTGTGGCCGCACCAATGCCACTTGCTCCACCAGTGATGAGAACTCGTTTATCCTTTAACCCGCGCATAATCCTCTCCTATTCCGATCCTGCCAATCCGCCCCCATCAATGACCAGTGAAGTACCAGTGACAAAGGACGACGCGTCACTCACCAGGTACAAGACCCCTTGCGCGACCTCTTCGGGTCTGCCCACTCTCTGCAATGGACGCTTTGCGGATTCCATCATGACTTGTTCCTGGGGGATGCCCAGCTGCTTGGCTTCATTGCGTAGCATGGGGGTGTCTGTGTCGCCAGGACATATGCAGTTGACGCGAATGTTTTGTGCGCCATGATCAAGGGCCATTGCTTTGGTCAGCAGCACTACGGCTCCCTTAGAAGCACAATAAGAGACGGCATCCTTTCCACCAACCAACCCCCATCCAGACGCCGTATTGACAATTGTGCCACCACCACTCCTAGCCATGACTGGAATCGCGTATTTCGCAAGGAGAAAGACCGACTTGACATTGACTGCCATTACCCGATCCCATTCCTCTTCGGTTGTCTCCAGCACGGATGCTCGCCTGGTGATTCCAGCACCATTGAACAAAATGTCTAGTTTTCCCCATTGTCTAACGGTTGTTCCCACGGCACCTTGACAGTCCCGAGCAGAACTAACGTCGCAACGAATAAAGAGAGCATCTCCTCCTCTGTTAATGATACCTTGAGTTACTGCCTGTCCTTGTTCCTCGTCTACGTCCGCTATTGCTACCGCCGCTCCTTCCTGTGCAAACAGACACGCTGTCGCTCTTCCAATACCCGAGGCACCACCTGTTAGCAGAGCAACTTTGCCGACTAAGATTCCACAAGGTTCTTGCTTAACATGATCTGCCATTAATCAAGGATCACCTTCCAAATATTGAGGGCTGTCGCCATTATAGTCAACGTATTAGAGTGAGCAATTCTTTACCCCATAGTTACAGGAACTGAGTCACGATTGCAGTAAGTGCCAAGAGTAAAGTGGGCTTCGCCTACGCGGAGTCAGTCGCTTGCGCGTCCCCATCTTCTCTGTTATCTGCCACCCCTTGGTCAGCTCACTAGCCAATCCAGCCCTCATCACACTACATATTCAGTGCTCAAGGTCCGGAAAGCGACATACATAGGAACGGAATACCCTATGCACAGCCTAGTTGCGAAATGAGTTAAGCGACACTTGACACTAAGCAAGGCCTAAATCTATAATGGAAGTACTGAAAACAAGATTATTAAGTGATGTAACACAAAGGTAAGTGTGCCAGCCAGGGAATTCTAACACAATTACTATCCGGATTCAGATGTGGCAGAGCTCAACAGGAAGAAGAATCTTCGTGAGGAAAGGAGTATTCGTGTGCCTCGCCCTGGAAGGGTGAGGTTCTTTACTTGTCGCATTATGCTACGAGAGGGGCTTTCCCGGAGAGGCTGCAGATGCGATATCTACGAGTCTGGTTGCGTGAAAGGATCTGCAGTGGATTTCGAATAAGACAATCTTCAAGCGAGGTGATCATGAAAAAATCTGTCAAACTCAAGGAGAAAACGATCGTTTACCCGTACATCCCGAATTCTGTACCATCGGTGAAGAACCAGATGCTTAAAGAGGTCGGGGCAACAAGCGTGGAGGAATTCTTCGATGATATTCCGGAAAAACTGAGGCTTAAAGGAGAGATGGATCTACCTAAACCCTTCCTGTCTGAATGCGCCTTGAAAAGGCACGTGGAAGGAATCATTTCAAAGAATAAGGACTGTGAGGAGTACCTGAGTTTCTTGGGAGCTGGATGTTGGCAACACTACGTTCCAGCAGTTTGTGATGAAATAAACCAGAGAAGCGAGTTTTTGACCGCGTACGCCGGTGAACCGTATGACGATCACGGTCGGTTTCAGGCACTGTTTGAGTACGCAAGTATGATGGGTGAACTTCTCGATATGGATGTGGTAAATGTTCCTACGTATGACGTGTTGCAGGCAGTGGCAACATCTATCCGCATGGCCGCAAGGATCACAGGTCGGCATGAAGTACTGATGCCTAAGACAATTAGTCCCGATACGCTATCTAAGGTTCGAGACTATTGCAAGCCCCAGGTAAACATCAGACTACTAGATTATGACTCCAGCAACGGGCAGCTCGACCTTGCTTCTCTCAAACACAGCATTTCTTCAAATACGGCAGCCGTCTACTTTGAGAATCCATCTTACCTGGGTTTCCTTGAGACTCATGGAAGCGAGATTGCTCAACTTGCACACAGCCGTGGAGCGATCTGCATTGTTGGGGTTGATCCCATTTCATTAGGCGTGTTGACCCCTCCAATTAAGTATGGCGCAGATATCGTATGCGGCGACCTGCAACCGCTCGGGATACATATGCAGTTTGGTGGCGGGCATGCAGGATTCATTGCCACGCGAGATGAAGAGACCTATGTAATGGAGTTCCCTTCTAGATTGTTTGGAATCACTACAACCTCTGTTAAGGGAGAATACGGATTCGGTGACGTTGCCTACGAAAGGACCTCATTTGCGAAAAGAGAAGAGGGCAAAGAGTTCATCGGAACTGCCACGGCATTATGGGGTATCACTGCTGGTGTTTACCTGGCGTTGATGGGTCCTCAAGGGATGCAGGAAATCGGGGAAAGCATCCTGGGGCGAGCTCATTACGCGATGTCTCGAATATCTAAGATAAGAGGTGTTGTGACTCCTAGGTTTTCTACGGGGCATTTCAAGGAGTTCATTGTGAATTTCGATGACACCGGCAAGACAGTTGCCGAGATCAATGAGGCACTGCTTAACCACAGGATCTTTGGAGGAAGAGACTTGACCGAGGAGTTCCCGGAGTTGGGGAACAGCGCGCTGTACTGCGTTACCGAGATTCACACCCAGGATGACTTAGACAGGCTCGCTGATGCGCTAGAGGAGGCCCTACATTAGCATGAACAACATAACAAAGGAAAGATACGCGAATGGGAAGCCAAGACTAAGAAGATTTCATCAAGCTAAATGGGACGAACCAATCATATTTGAGATGAGCTGTGAGGGAGAGCGCGGTATCTTGGTGCCCGACCTTGAACCAGCTATAGAGCGAACGGCGGAGGATGCGATCTCTACCCTGCCTGAGGGCTTGCGTAGAAATCAACCTCCTAGGTTGCCTGAAATCTCTCAACCCCAACTAGTAAGGCACTACACTAGACTGTCACAGGAGACGCTAGGGGTTGATGTGAATATCGATATTGGGCAGGGGACGTGCACAATGAAGTACAGTCCAAAGGTTAATGAACTACTAGCTCGGATGCCCAAAATGGCAGAGCTTCATCCCTTGGAACCCGAAGAAGCAGTTCAGGGAATCCTTGAGATATTCTATAGGTTTGAACAGATATTAAAAGAGATCTCTGGAATGGAACGGTTCTCGCTGCAGCCAGGCGCTGGTTCCCAGGCAATCTATGCGAATGCCTCGATCATAAGGGCTTATCATGAACAACGCGGGGAAGCGGAGCAGAGAGATGAAATCATTACCACCATCTTCTCCCATCCTTCCAATGCAGCGTGTGCTAAGACAGCTGGGTTCAAAGTCATTACCCTATATCCCGATGCCGATGGCTATCCGGACCTTGTTGCTCTTAAGGCGGCTGTGTCAGAATCTACGGCCGGATTGATGATTACAAATCCGGAAGACACAGGAATCTTCAATCCAAGGATCGAGGAGTTTATCAAGGTTGTTCATGATGCAGGCGGATTGTGCGCTTATGACCAGGCGAATGCCAACGGAATACTTGGGATGACCAGAGCCAAAGAGGCAGGTTTCGACCTATGCCATTTCAATTTGCACAAGACCTTCTCCACGCCTCATGGCTGTGGAGGGCCCGGCAGTGGTGCCATTGGGGTTACTAAGACACTGGCGCCATTCCTACCAACACCTGTAGTTGAGTTTGATGGACACGCTTATCACTTGAACTATGATTGCCCCAAAAGCATCGGCAAGATACGATCATTCTATGGGGTCGCGCCCGCTATCCTAAAAGCCTATGCATGGGTAATGAGCCTTGGTGCGCATGGACTAAGAGAGGTCGCAAGGACGGCAGTTCTGAATAACAACTACTTACTCAAGAGAGTATTAGAGATACCCGGGGTCAGTGCCCCGTACGCTAAAGGCAAGCGTCGCATTGAACAGGTTCGGTACAGCTGGGAAGAACTAGCGGAAAGAACAGGGATTCATTCCGAGGAGATCGGGCTTCGCGTAGCAGATTTTGGTCTTCACTATTGGACAAGCCATCATCCATGGGTTGTTCCGGAACCGTCCACCCTTGAACCCACCGAATCATTCTCCAAGGCTGATATTGATGAATATGTTGATGTACTGCGGCACATTGCCCATGAAGTGGCCAACAACCCAGATCAAGTCAAGACAGCCCCTCACAACAGCACGATTCACAGAATAAACCCAGCGGCTTTGGACAATCCAGCGCAATGGGCAGTCACATGGAGAGCCTACCAGAAGAAGATCCATGAAGACTCGGAATAGAAGGTGACCTGTCACCGATGAGCGATAGTCAAAGCCTCCCAAGAAAACTGGGCCTGATTGTTAATCCTCTCGCAGGACTTGGCGGGCGGGTTGGGCTTAAAGGGAGTGACGGTATAGCTATCCAGCGAAAAGCTTTGCAGTTGGGCGCTGTACCGCAATCGCCTCATCGCGCTGCCGAAGCATTGCAACGAGTAAGGTCTTCCATTTCCGATTTGAAAATCATCACTTATCCCGGCGAGATGGGAGAGGATGTGGCTAGAGGATGCAGTTTCGTGCCCATGGTTATTGGTGCAATCAGAGGGGGGGAGACAACCTCGAAGGACACTCGGAATGCAGCAAGGGACATGTACAGGATGGGGGTGGATCTCCTTCTATTCGCCGGCGGGGATGGCACGGCAAGAGACATTTTCGACACAATCGGTGCTACCATGTTTGTGCTTGGAATCCCGAGCGGGGTCAAGATTCATTCGGCCGGATTTGCAGTTAGTCCAGCATGTGCCGGAGAGGTTGCGGCACGTTATCTGCAGGGGCGAGTAACGGGGTACCGAGAAGCGGAAGTTATGGATGTGGACGAAGATCTGCTTCGAGAGGGAATTCTCTCCGCAAGGTTGTATGGATATCTCAAGACCCCATTTGAAGAACGGTTCATTCAGGGAGCAAAGACTCGGAGCAGCAGCGATAGAGCGGCAACAGAGAATATTGCTCACACGATTATTGACCACATGCAGAAAACATGCCTGTACATCATTGCTCCTGGGACCACTACCAGGGCAATTACGTCTAGGTTGGGGCTTCCTAAGACCCTAGTTGGTGTAGATGTGGTATCGAGAGGAAAGTGTATCGGCGCGGACGTTAACGAAGCTCGTTTGTTAAACATTATCGACCGTGAAGATCGGACTGCAAAGATCATCATCACTCCGATAGGAGGGCAAGGCTACCTTTTTGGAAGGGGAAATCAGCAGATAAGCCCCAAGGTTATCAGGGAAGTAGGAAGAGATAATGTGATAGTTGTAGCTACCGCAGAGAAGATCGATTCGCTAAGGGGACGGCCTTTTCTGGTCGATACCGGTGAGCGGGCAATAGATAGGATGCTGAGTGGCTATATGAGAGTAGTAAGCGGATACAATGAGGAGATTATCTACAAGGTAGCGGATGCAAGCTGGTGAAAGTGGGCACGCGCCATGAAGTAAGTCCAATCCACGTACTCTACGTGGCAGCCTGTTGGCAAGGCCTAGACGTGACAATTAACCTATCTACAGCCCGTTCCCGCATGTGGCGATGATCTCGTACCTCTCCGACCTCAGTCTATCTACTAGCTGACCCCAGGTTATAATGATGTTCTGTATCTGTTCTTTGAACATACCACGTTGCCTGAGCCACAAGATGGCGCTCCAACTCACTACAGCATCAATCACCTTCTTCTTAACACGCATCAACCCATTTCTTCATCAATGCTATATCACACTTCTAGAGACAACGGCCAACATTCAATGCACACTCGGCAGTAGAAGGAAACTCCCCTCTATTCGCCTTAAGTATTCCTGGCGTTTCCGATACATGTCACTGGCCGGGTTAGTATCCCCGGGTAAGGGTCACCTGGTGTCCCCGGGGTAGGGTCGGCTGGTATCCCCGCCCAAGATCACTTAAATATCCTCCATGTTGAGCAAACATGGAGGTGTAGATGGAGCGGGTACACATGAATGACATACAAGAGATCATTTACAGGGTACGCAAAGGCGAATCAGTGGAAGCGATCCACCGTGACACGACTCATGCCAAGAAGACGATTCGTAAGTACCGCAACTTGGCGGAGAAACACGGCTTTCTGAAGAAGGGTAGAGGGCTTCCCACGGTGAGCGAGCTAGCTGGAGTCCTTGGACCGGTGAAGCACCTCAAGCAGTGCGTGAGCACGGTGAAGCCGTACAAGGAGGTGGTGCAGGGCTACCTTGACCGCGGGGTAGGAAAGACAGTCATCTGGCGGAAGCTACATGAGGATCATGGCTACAGGGGTAGCTACTCGTCAGTGAAGAGATACGCTCAGCGTCTACAGCCACAGGATCCAGAGGCGTACTGTCGTGTGGAGACCTCCCCCGGTGAGGAGGCGCAGGTTGACTTCGGTTACGTAGGGATGTGTGGTGACAGAAGAGGTAAGCTGCACAAGGTATGGGTGTTTGTGATGACCCTCTCCTGGTCACGCCATCTGTATGTGGAGTTTGTCTTCGACCAGAAGATGGCCACCTGGCTTACGTGTCATGAGAACGCATTGGGGTGGTTTGGTGGGGTACCGCGGCGGGTGGTAATCGACAATCTCAAGGCGGCGGTGCTGAAGCGGGAGTTACAAGACCCGGTACTGAGCGTTCCCTACCGCAGGCTTGCTCGTCACTATGGGTTTGTAGTAAGTGCCAACCGGCCGCGTACTCCTCGCCACAAAGGCAAGGTCGAGAGTAATGTCAAATACGTGAAAGGCAACTTCATCGCCGGGGAAGAACTGAAGTCCCTTGATCTTGCTCGCCTCAACGAGAAGGGAAGGGAATGGTCTCTGAAGGTAGCAGGGGTAAGGGATCATGGAACAACCCATGAGAAACCCCTCACCCGCTACTACAGTGTGGAGCGCGATGCCCTCAACCCATTACCAACTCACCCGTTCGAGCCGATCAAGGCCTACCGGGCAACGCTCCATCACGACTGCCACGTAGTGGCCGACAGCAGATATTACTCTGCTCCCTACACCCTCATCGGTAAGAAACTCGATGTTTACGTGGGGCGTCGCGTAGTAGAGATATACCACAAAACAGAGCTTGTCGCTACTCACTTGGTGGTAGGGAAACGTGGTGGACGAGCAACCCGTCTTGTTCACTACCCTGAGCACAAGCGGGAGTGGATGGAGAAGACACCCCAGAGGTGTCGTGAGCTGGCGATTACGGTCGGCCCGTGGTGTGGGAAAGCAGTGACAGCGCTTCTGAGTGATCGAGTACAAGATCGCCTCCCGAGCGTGCACTCACTGTTACGTCTTAAGGAGAAGGTAGGAACTGAGAGGCTGGAGGCAGCGTGCCAACGGGCGGTGCATTATGGTGATCCACGTTACATCCGGGTGAAGACGATCCTTGCCGTAGGGATGGAGAACCAGCCACTGGACGAAGAGACAACGACCAGCCAACAACAGGGAAGCTACCGCTACGCCAGATCCTCTTGCAGCTACTTTCCTCAGGAGATGAGATGATGCAGACTCATCCATTACTTCCCAAGCTGAAGCGACTCCGCCTTGGGGGGATGGCCTACACGCTTGCGCAACGTTCACAAGAAGCGATTGACAGTTCCCTCCCTCCGGTCGAGTTCCTGGCCCTGCTTGTCGATGATGAGATCGAGCGGCGGGAACAGAGCAAGTTCAGGAAGAGGATCATTAATGCGGGGATTGACGAGAGTAAGGCCATTGCTCAATTTGACTTCTCTGCCGCACCGCGTGTTTCCCGCACACTAGTAAATGAGCTTAGTTCCTGTCGCTTTGTGGAAAAAGGAGAGAACGTGCTGCTTGTTGGGCCTACTGGTACAGGGAAGTCCCACCTGGCACAGGGGCTGGCGTATGAGGCGATCAAGAGAGGGTATCGCGTCCTCTACCGGCCGCTGCATCATCTAGTTGACAGGCTGTACGCCGGTCGTGCTGACGGGACATTCCACAAGGTGTACACCAACATCCTCCGGGTAGATGTGCTCATCCTGGATGACTTTGGGCTTGTTCCTCTGTCTACTCGTGGAGCACAAGACCTGTACGAGATCATTCGTGATCGGTATGAGCGAAAGTCGATCATCCTTACCAGCAATCGGGCACCAGAGGAGTGGGCAGAAGTGTTCGGTAACTCACTCCTCGCCTCAGCTGCTCTAGATCGGCTTACTCATCATTCCCAGTTCATTGAGATGACAGGAGAGAGCTACCGTCAACGCCAGAGAAGACTCGACACTGGAGGCTCAATCACCGGAGAAAAGGAGATGCGTCAACACAACACGTCGGAGGAAAAGGGCGGGGACATGTAGCCGACCATCGACCGGGGAAACCTACCCGACCCTTGACA
>Ga0307431_1001088_pt1 | contig 16163 bp, 9 predicted proteins | sample SalMarWE160170MG_FD_202155 | JGI IMG/M metagenome (GOLD analysis project Ga0307431, IMG submission 202155) | Salt marsh sediment microbial communities from the Plum Island Ecosystem LTER, Massachusetts, United States - WE1603-170 | ecosystem: Environmental > Aquatic > Marine > Intertidal zone >...
TTTCCGGAAAGGATATATCTAATTTTCTTCTGGAGAGTCTTTCTTCGTTTATAGAAAAAAGAATCTTATTATCCTTTAATATCGATATTCCGGAATCGTGACCATCCCATATTCCTAAAATAAGCATTGTTCACTCCTCTTTTTATCAATAAGTAAAATAATAATCATTTTCAATTGAATGTCAAGGATTTTATTACCAGACATCAGAGTACTATTGAGACCGACATACATATTACAAAGTTAATTTATTGAGATCACCTTTGAAGTCTTTTTAATCAACTTTTTGTTTTTCTTCGAAAAAAATACCTCCTTCGCTTCTGTTTTTCATAGAAAACAAATATCGGAAATCTACGGAAAAGCTAAAAACAGGCTTGCATATTTCGTTCATTTTATTAAAATTTCTAAATAGAAATGATTAAAAATGAATTAGGTGTGAATTTAAAGCAAAAATCTAAAAAATCAGAAGATAATGTAAGAAATTCAATTCCAGAAAACGGAAAAGCGTTTTATTTACTTTTCGATAATTGTCCGTATCCGATTTTTCTCCTTAACAAAAAAGGAATCATTGAAGATTTGAATATAGCCGCAGTTAAGTTATCAGAGCATAACAGGGACAAAACTAAAGGTAAAGCTTTTATTGCCCTTTTGACGAAAGATTCAAGGAAGTTAGTCACCGATAAATACAATACTTTATTAAAAAAAGGCCATATAATTGGGAAATTAAATCTCATCTTCAAGAATGAGAATAACGTTAATGTCACCTGTTCCGCTTTACCTGCCGGCGATGACAGTGATGGTGACCGGAGAATTGCGTTATTTGCGCATGATACAACGGAATTAAAAGAAACCCAAAAGGCGTTCGATTTTAAAAGCAACCTGCTTACTTCCCTGCTCGACAATATACCTGACCATATTTACTTCAAGGATAGGAAAAGCCGTTTTATCCAGGCGAGTAAATCGGTTGCCGAACAGTTCGGAGTCAAAAGCGTAGCTGACCTGATTGGCAAAACGGATTTTGATTATTTTACCAGGAAGCATGCAGAATTAGCTTACCGGGACGAACAGGAGATAGTGAAAACAGGCAAACCAATCGAAGGGAAACTTGAAAAAGAAACTCATCCCGACGGGAGAATAACCTGGGTCTCAACAACCAAGATTCCGCGCTATGACGAAAAAAGGAATATAATCGGGATTTTAGGTATCTCAAGGGACGTAACGGAGAAGATAAAACTGGAAGAGAAACTAAAAGAGCGTCTCGCTGAACTCGGAGAAGAAGTCATTTTCAAAAGCAACCTACTTACCGCCCTACTCAATAATACACCTGACCATATTTACTTTAAAGATAAAAAAAGTCGCTTTACTGCTGTTAGCAAATCATTGGCTGAATGGCTCAGTGCCGGAAGTCCAGAAGATATGATAGATAAAACGGATTTCGATTATTTTACTAAGGAACACGCGGAGCCGGCTTATAAGGACGAACAGAAAGTAATAAAAACCAGTAAATCTATCGAAGGAAAAGTCGAAAAAGAAACCTATCCTGACGGAAGAACAAATTGGGTATCTACAACCAAAATCCCGAGATACGATAAAGAAGGGAATGTGATAGGCACGCTTGGAATATCCAGAGACATAACGGATAAAGTACTTGCAGAGAAAAAACTTGAAGAAACCGCGAATAAATTAAAAACAATTTTTAATGCGGTCAGTGAGGGCCTCGCAATCGTTGACGAAAATTATGTTATCCGTGAAGCAAACGATTTTCTTTGTAAGCTATTCGGTTCAAAGAGAGAAGAAGTCATAAACAAGAAATGCTGCGAGATATTTCCTCCGTGGGAAGAATCCTGCCAGGATTGTCCTCTTGGAAAATTGTTTAACAAGAGCGAGCTTTCGCCTGTCAGCGAAAAGACAAAGGTTTCGAAGAACGGGTCGATAAGATATTTTAGCATTCAATGTTACCCTATACCAAATTATAACGAGAAGGAACTCAAGAGCATAATATCCATAAGAGATATAACCGAAAGGAAAAACATGGAGAAGAAAAACCTACAAAACTACAAAAGAAAAATGAAGAACCTGTCTCACAAACTAACTCTCGCAGAAGAACGCGAAAGAAAAAGAATTGCAACCGATCTTCACGCCGACATCGGACAAACTCTTGCTTTTCTGAAACTCAAGATAGGCGAAACAATGGAAAAAAATTCTTCTCCAAATATCCAGGAATCTCTAAAAGAAATCTACAATCTTGTTCAGGACGCTATAACTTCAGCCCGTTCTTTGATATCACAGATAAGCCCCACGATACTTTATGAACTCGGTTTCGTACCAGCGGTAGATTGGTTGGCCGAAAATATTTTAAAGGAAAACAAAATTAAATATGAATTTAAAGATGATAGAAAAGAAAAACCGCTAACTGACGACCTCCGCATTTTACTGTTCCACGCAGTGCGAGAATTGCTGATCAACATAAGAAAACATGCAAAAGCTAAAAAAGTAAAAATTTCAATAAAGAGAAAAAAAGAAAATATAAAAATAGAAATTGAAGATGACGGAATAGGTTTCAACACATCCACATTAGACTCATATTGTGAAAAGGATGTAGGATTTGGACTCCTAAATATCCGAAGCCGTATCGACGTCGTTGGCGGGTCTTTTGAAATAGAATCACATAAAAAAAAGGGCACCAAAATAATACTAAAGGCACCAATAAATACATAAAGGAGTGTTAAATGAGTACAAAGATAATAGTAGTCGATGAGCACAGGATCCTGCGAGAAGGTTTATCTACATTAATCGCCAAACAACCGGATATGGAAATAATCGGAGAAGCAACGGATGGAAGAGAAGCTCTGGATTTAGCAGATAAACTTTCCCCTGACCTTATTTTGATGGACGTTACCATGCCCAATCTCAACGGAATAGAAGCAACCCGCAAAATCAAGTCAAAAAATCCGGATATTGAGATAATTGCACTTTCTCTACATTCCGACAGAAGATACGTTCTGGGTATGATAGATGCTGGAGCTTCGGGATATTTGCTTAAAGAATGTGCTTTTGAAGAATTGGTCCGTGCCATAAATACAGTCATGGCTAAAAAGAAGTATCTAAGTCCTGGCATATCAGATATCTTAATTGAAGAATACGTCAAGAAAAATACACAGGATAAGCCTACAATTTATTCAAAATTGACGCCAAGGGAAAGAGAAATTCTACAGCTGATTGCCGAAGGCAAAAACACAAAAGAAATAGCAAGGCGTTTATCCATATCAATAAAGACAGTAGCAACTCACAGAAAGCATATAAAGAAGAAACTAAAGGTGGAAAGCATAGCCGAACTGACCAAGATCGCCATCAAGGAAGGCTTGACTTCCTTATAATCTCAATATTTCAAAATCTACATAAACGTTATTACTAGATTACTCTCGAACTATACCAAAAATAAAAATCATCCGTTTACTTAACTAAAAATAAGTGAAAAATTTCATCAAAATAAGTTTTAAACCAGATTTTATACGACGAACGAAACCGGAAAGCAGTATTTAAACGGTCTTATTTTAAGCGCACGACAAGTAAGGAAAAATTCGGACATAAAAAACCCTCCGGGTCAGTTTAACCCGGAAGGTTTTTTATATATTTACTTATATTAAATTAAAATCCGAACAAATGTGGCAAAGCAAGTGAAATTGCCGGTATGTAAGTTATCAGAAGTAACGCGATTATCATAACGGCAAAAAGAGGTAACAGGCTTTTAAACACCTCATGTATCTTACCATGACCAACACTAACCCCAACAAAAAGAACCGTCCCGACAGGCGGTGTACAGAGCCCTATACAAAGATTTGCAATCATTATTATACCGAAATGGACAATATCTATACCAAGCATTTGAATTATCGGAAGAAAAATCGGTGTGAATATCAAAATCGCAGGCGTCATATCAAGAAAAGTTCCAACGAACAGCAGCATAACATTAATCATCAAGAGAATCGCGATCTTATTGCTTGAAATGGACATTATACCTGAACTTATTAGTTCCGGAACATTCTGAGAAGCCATAAACCATGACATACCTGTCGATGCTCCGATAAGAAGCATCACTACGGATGTTGTAACACCACATTGAAGTAATATTCCGGGGAGGTCCTTCCATTTAACTTCTTTGTATATGAGTACTGCCAGAACAAAAGAATAAACAACAGCTATACTTGCCGCTTCAGTGGGAGTAAATATCCCGCCTATTATTCCGCCCATAACGATTAAGATCAATAATAATCCCGGAAGAGCTCCAAAAAATCTTTTTATGGTCTCTTTCATAGGTATTATCTTACCGGTTCCATAACCCCGTTTTTTCGCTATTACCGCACTTGCACCCATTAAAAACAATCCAACCAGAACTCCGGGAATAATTCCAGCCAAAAACAAAGCAGCAACGGATACAGTACCGGTAACAAGCGCATAAACAATCATTACATTGCTCGGAGGGATTAAAAGACCCGTAGTGGCGGCACATGCGGTTAAAGCGATATTAAAGTTTTTATCGTAACCTTTCCTGTTCATTTCCGGAATCATAGTTCCGCCAATCGAAGTTACAGCTGCAATCGAAGAACCCGATACTGCTCCAACCAGCATACAACCCAGAGTATTTACGAATGCAAGACCACCGGTAAATCTCCCAACCAACGCCTCCGCAAAATCAATCAATCTCCTAGCTATTCCGCCTTTTCCAAGAAGGAAACCCATAAGTATGAAAAAGGGGATCGCAAGAAGAGCAAAACTATCTATACCTGTCGCGAGTCGAGGCGCAACTATATTAATGGAGGACACACCCCCCACGGCAGAAACAGCCCACAAAGTGGCAAGCCCTAAGCATATTCCAATAGGAACATCCATTACAAGTAGTATTAAAAAGCTAACTACCATTACAATAACAGGTATATTCATTTCTCACCCTTACGTGCTAAGAACGCTATATCCTTAGAAATAAACTCGATAGCGTAGGTAATTATAAAGAATGCGCTTATAGGAAGACAAAGATAAAGATACCCTGTAGGAATTCCCATTGTAGGTGAAGTTTGATGGTTGACAAAAGCATTACGAACAAAATTCATACCCCCAACCAGCATAACTCGAAAAGCGAAGAATCCTACAAGAAAGGCTATCACAATTTCCAGCATGCTTCTATGCCGGTCGTTTAGCTTATAAGCAAAATATTCCATACCGATATGCGCTTTTTGCCCGTAAGCATACGCGGTACCAACCACACCACACCACATTAACATATAAGTTGAGGTTTCCTCCGTCCAAACGGCAGGCGATCGTAAAACAAGCCGAGTAAAAACCTGCCACAGGACGGTTATTACCATTACACCTACAATCGATATAACGAAATAACCAAGTATCTTATTTCTCCACTCGGATAAAACTTTAAAAAAACTTTTCATTGATATCTTATTTGTTTACTATTATTCTGCATTAATGGCTTGTATTTTTTCTAACAAAGAACTTATTACTTCATCCTTCGCATATTCTTTATAAAGTGGCGCTACTGCTTCAATAAAAGGTGCCTGGTCCGGAATTATCACCTCTACACCAACGGAATCAAGATGAGCAAAATTTTCTTTTACTACCTCTGCCCAGAGTTGTTTCTGATATTCTACCGACACATTAAAAGTCTCTGTCATTATAGCCTTATCCGCCTCACTCAACTTATCCCATGCTTTTTTACCCATAAGCACAACATCCATTGGTGAAGTATGCTTATCCAGAGAATAGTATTTACAAACCTCATAATGTCTCGCGGAAACAAAGGAAGGAGGATTGTTTTCGGCTCCGTCCACAGTTCCCTGCTGCAAAGCAGTATATAATTCACCCCAGCTAATCGGAGTGGGAGAAGCACCAAGAGTTTTCAATAAATTTATAGCCATAGGACTCTTTATAACCCTTATCTTAAGATTTTTTAGATCGGAAGGTTTCTCAATTGGACCATTCTTAGTGTAAAAACTCCTCTCCCCTGCCTCATAAAAACCTATCCCGACAAGCCCTCTATCTGAACCCGCGTTTAAGAGTTCCTTACCAACGGCAGAGTTAAGAACCTTCCACTTATGCTCTTTACTATTAAAAAGATATGGCATTCCAAGCACTTTCATCTGAGGAACAAAAGCTTCCAATCCCGCTGATGAAACTTTTGTAAGGTCAAGTGTTCCCATTTGCAGCTGTTCAACAAGTTCTTTTTCCGCTCCGAGCTGACCGCCCGGATATATTTTTATTATTATACGTCCCTCGGTCGCTTTCTTAAGTGTATCAGCCCAGAATTCCATTGCTTTATGTACGGGATGATTAAGATCAAGAGCATGCCCTAATTTTAAGTTAATTTCACCTTCCACTTTCTCACCGCCGCCGCATCCTGTACTTACAATTATTGTCAAAACAATAAAAAACATGACAGATGCGCTTCTAAATACCTTCATAAATACCTCCTAAAAGTTTTATCGGATATTACCGATATAATATATAACATCTTAGAATCTATGATTATACTAATGTTTTAGTATTCTTTGTCAAGGCTTTTCGAAAACCGTTAGATAGTTAAATCGTTAGGTGGTTTAAAAAAAGACGGACGACCGCGGACAGCAGACCGAAATTACTAAATTCCAACCCCCAAATCCCAAATCCTAAAGCCAATCATTTCACATTTCAAGGTCTGACCCTGTTTAAACTTCAGTCCTTATTCCTTCCCCTTTACGACTTATAAAAAACGAGTCATAGCAAATTAACTATGACTCGTTTATCTTTAAGCTACTACCTACTAACTATATCTACTACTAACTTATATAGATAGCCCCACCTCCAAACGCCATATTTATTTCTTTAAGCTGCAAAGCGGCTTCTTCTAAAATGAAAATCCGCCGGAGACTCTACTGATCATGTCATATAATTCGTGCACACTATATGAATAATCAATCTTCGCGCCTCCTAAATTAATACCTACTCCTGCGTTTAAACCTTGTGCGTAGCAGTTGAATTTATATCCTGCCCGGAAGAAAATCATATTTTTATATGCAAATTCTCCTCCCACATTATACTGTTCCTGCCAATCGCGAGGATGCAGCATTTCCGCTCCTATATTAAAAGAATAATCAGGATACTCTCCAAAAAGATCCAGAATATCCATACCTACACCAAGCGCAAAGGTCAAGGGCAAGTCAAACCCAATTAGTTCATAAGCTACCCTGGGAGAGAAATTTCTGACAGACATACCGAAAGCGAAACTTTTGAAACCGGGATAAAAAAGTAAACCGAAGTCGTAAGACATAGTCGAACTCTCGTTTTGTCTGGTTTCATATAAAGAGTCGCCGCCTTCATCAACATCTAAAAAAAATTCATTCTCTCCCAGATGTTGAGAAGCATATTTGACCTGACCGCCGATCGTAAACTTATCGGTGAATTCTCTGGCATAAGCAATGCCCGCGCAAAATGCCCCCACATCTAACATCTCCGTATCCTCATATCCCTCTCCTCCTGGACCTTCAACCACCCTGGTGCCGTAAAATTCACCATAATCAGGAGCTATAAGGCTAAAACCGAAATTTCCCCAACCCCCGGCATTTAAGACCGCAGCCAAATAAAGATAATCAATATCTGCAATCCACTGCGTTCTACCAACAGATAGATCAAACTTGGCATCGATTTCTCCTATACCTGAAGGGTTATAAAAAAGAGCCGACGCATCCTGCCCTAATACAGTAAAAGCTTCTCCCATTCCGCATGCCCGGGCTCCCGCACCGACATCTAAAAAACCGTAGCCAGACTGTGCAACCTTGTCAGCTGCGTAAACATTAACCGAAAGAACAAATATTAGCAAAGATATAAAAACAATAAATTTCTTCATCTTTCGCCCCCTTATCTCACTATTAAAAACTTGCGGGAAATGCTTTTCCCATCAGGAGTTCTTATATAAGCAATATAAATACCGCTCGCCGGCAGCTGATCGGAATCCGTAATAATATGTTGACCAGTAGCACCAGGAGCTTCCCATATTTCCGTTCCGGTTTCGTTAGTATGATTGATGGTTGTCACCAGCTTTCCCGATTCTGTCAATATAGTGATTGTGCATTCGGGAGGTAACTTGACAAAGGTTAGTTTTAGTCCATCTCCTTCACTGTACCTCGAACGTGCCGAAGCATTAACATTCAAAGGATTTGGGACGACTCTGATGGAATCAAGATAGTCGATTACCGGATAAGATTGTAAATTTGCCGCTATTTCGGCCATTGTCAAAAATATTCCGCTTTCAATTCCCGCAGGGCTAACGGCTGTAATCGCGTAATAATAATCAAAAGCCGTAGTAACATCCGTATCTTCATATAGTCTTGCACTCCCATCAACAGAGTCGATCAATTGCCAGTCACCTGTAATTATCGTTCCTTGCTTCTCATATACATATCCACCTAAAGCTCTGTAGATTTTAAACTTTGCAAGATCCGAAGATGAAGGTTCATAAGCAGGCTTATAACTCCATGTCAGCCTTATCATATCGGGCGCGGAAGTAACCTCAAAAACGGAAGGAGGTGCAGGAGACGTGGGTATATCATAATTCATGTTAAAGTTTCGCTGTGCGTTCATCCCGTTGTTGAAAAGGGAATCCTTGCCTGTCGCCACCATCAGGCCCTTAGCTATATCGTTAACAGTAGGTATAGGTGATAAGGCAGTTGAATATACATTGAATATCGGATCTCTTTTCTTCAACTCTTCTACCATTTGAGCTGAATCCAAACCTGCCAGCCAGCTGTAAGAAGCGGCTTCATCATTATTCCACGCTTCCCCGAGAAGGTATGAAGTCTTCCTGCTTATGGCTCCGCCTACATAAGCATATACATACCTCAGGGTATCCCCGAATTCCATCTGGTAAGGTCCTATAGAAAAATGACTCTGCTGGTCAAACCTCATCCACGAGTTATCTGAGGCATAGGCATATCCCCTGGCCGGGTCCAGCTCTCCCCATCTATCATAAGGTTGTTCATAATAAGTCTTTGCACCGCTGGCGGTAGTATCGTAAACATCATAAAGACTATCCATATAATAAGCTTCTTGAAAATTAGATTCTGAGGGGTCAATACCAAATACTCCCTTCACCATAACTTCATAAGCAAAAAGGTGGTCCGAGCTTGTCGCTGCGGGAAAATCCCCAATTACTCCATTGTTCAATATAATCCAGCTGGGCTCCGCCAGCAGACTTGTATGCATACTTGGCTGGGCAGGGTCATTACTCGCGGCAACACTCGCAGAGGGATTATAGTTCTGCGGAACATCAATACTTTTAGGAGCGAATAAAACCGCCGAACCGCCGAAACGGGCTCCGTTCAGAATAGTCCACTGACCAGCTGAAACGTTAAAACCATAACTATCTTTCGATAAACCACCTGCTCTGAGGGGAGTAACAAAATCAATCCTAAGAGAATCATCATCCTGAGGATAGGAAAGTCTCGTGTCTGGGTTTTCTTTTTTTGTTGTTCCCGCAAAGGTAGGGAATACTTTATTGCTCCCGGTACCGTTTATCGCAGCCTCGGGAACTCTGATAATATAGACATCCTCTAATGTCTGTCCCGGAAGTTCGATAGCATCATCCCTATCAACATTTCCCGTATTTACAAATGTCCAATCCCATATAACATAATCATCATGTCCGGGCTGGCTCCAGGCTAACACTCTCTGCTTAACATCCAGACCCATGCTCAGCCTGACATTGGACTCGACCATTATATCGGCTGTTCCCCATATTTTCTCGGGTGCCACTTCATCTCCAGACGTAGGAAATGGATCTTCTGTATGTATTCCATCGATAATTATCTGCGGAAGAGGATACCTCATATACCTGTGAATATAATAGCCCTCTTCATCCGGAACGGCAAATTGATAAATATCAAGTTCACGTTTACGAGTGCAACTTCCTGTAACATAAGCATCCCATCTATGTCCAGTCGTATCCACCCAGTTTCGAGCACCGAAAAGCAATCCGGCACTCTTAAGAAGTCCTCCCGGCCACATGGTTTGATACTCATCAGAAAAGGTAACGTAACTGCCTCTATAGTAGGCAACCATACTATGTTCATAAACATCTTCGCTCTGACAACCGTGGTCATATATACGGGCTTCAGCTTTTCCCACTTTGACCATTTTAGCAATCTGGGCATGGACACCGCTCATGGGAAAAAAGCCCAGCAAAAATATCAATATTAATAACTTTCTCTGTTTCATTTTCAATAACCTCCTTTTCTTCTAAAAAGAGAACCTTATTCCAAACTGCACATATCTGGGGTCAAGGTAATATAGAAATTCTCTGTTTGGATTATTTATATATGGTTTATCAACACTTCGCAAATCTCCGACGTGATCCGGTTCGACTCCGAGTTCTTCAGGACCAAATACATCACCATCCGACAGAAAAGGTTCCTCATCATAGATCTCGAGATGAAGGGATTTAAGATATGCAATTCGGTCCCCGTCGTTAGGTACTGAAGGGTCGAAGCCCTGAGAATTCAGAGTCCCCCAGTCAAAAAGATTGTGCACTTCCATAAACAGATTAGCTGTAACACCACCGACCGAAAGATTCTTGTTTATACTCATATCCACACCACGTTCAGCCGGCCATTGCATATTGTTTTGCAACACATCTATCCAGTCGTCTCCATAAGGATTCCAGTTTTCATAATCTCCCGCTCTCCATTGATACAAAAATGAAAGATTATAACCTCCTAAAAATATTCCCCAATCCTGAGGTGCCGACAATGTAAGTTGAGCCCTGAAAACCGGTCGCGGAATGGGGCTATCCTCCTCGGGGTCTACCTCTATTTCAGTTGACTGTGCCTGCGGATCCTCATAATTTTGCCTTACTCCAATTCTTCCCGATGTTTCCACCCTGTAATCATAATTTACCCAACCGGTAAAAAACCTTCCATGGTCTTTTCTAAACTCAAATTCAAAACCTTTTGTATCACCATAGCCGGTATTTTCGACCGTCGAATAATCAACATATATTGCGTCAAGACCTTCATATCCAACCTGACCACTCTCATTATCTGTATCCTTATAGTAACCCGAAACCCTTGCCATATAAGTGTTGGCTATACTGCTTTCAAAACCCACCTCATAAGAAATTGTCCTCTCCATCGTAAGACGCGGATTCCCCAGTAAAAGAATCGGGTCCTTATATTCGCCCCAGAGAACCTTATACCTGTTCTCGTTGGTCGGCAGGGAGTAAAAATGTCCGTAATTGAAGAACAACTTGCTTCTTTCCAATATCGGGAATGAAATTCCAAGTCGAGGACTTATCTGAAAGAGTGAAGCCACGTCTTCCAGATCACCCTCGGTAAACAAAGCATTTTTCATATATCTAGAAAAAAACAACGAATATCTATCTTCAATCAACGGCCATTCGATATTTGGGTCCGAGTAATCGAACCTTAAACCTAAAGTGGCGAACATTCCTTCGAATTCAATCTTATCCTGAATATAGCCGCCTGCAAGGATAGGATCTGCATCATAGCTATTATAGATATAATCCTGAGCCGAAAACTCGGTTGGGTCTGTGCCTTCGGGCGGCCAGAACCATCCGTCATTGGTAATAAAATATTCATGCAGTTTATCATACTGAACCGAAAAACCGAATTTTATCTGATTATACTTATCCAACTGTGAAGTCATATCAAAACTGGCGTTATAGCTCTCTGACCAGGAAGTATTCCAGGTTCCACATTGATGGGCAAACCCAAATCCCGCGAGGCCACTAGCATCATATAAATAGTTGGTTTCATATCGAGGGTCAGCCCATCCATACGGTAAGTTATCAACAGGATATTCAGTATTACCTAATATTATCGTATCTTTGAAGAACCCTAGCACCATTGTATCTCCGCCCATACGAGTTGGCACATCATAACCGAATTGAGCCATATTGTTCCTGCGTATATAAGTCAAATGTACATCATAAAAAGTATTCTCTGACAAAGCATGCTGCAGCGTGAGACCGTACATTCTGGAAGTAATATCTATCGGGGTTAACGCATTTACTCTGTACAGGTGATCGAGACTCAATTTATCACTGCCGTGCCATCTTCCATCATAATCCCCAATGGAGAATAGCATATCCGACCCACCTCTTAGGTAGACCTGTCCGATATTCCCGTCGGGATAATCGACGTTACCTACCTGGTGACCCTCGCCGAACACAGTAAGAGAATTAATAATTGAGTAGGCACCCTTCATATTTACCTTAAAGTTACCAAAACGAGAAGTCAGCTTTAAACTCGCCATTCGTTCCCTGTAAAAATCCCTGCTGTCCGGAATAGCAAACATTTCATTATGGTCCCTGTAAGAAGTATAAAATGTCATATCACCTAAATAACTGCCAATAACGGGAATAGGACCACCAAAGCCGGCGTCCGCGGTCCAATCCGGCTTATTGCCGTATTCGCCGGTCCTATCTTCCCCTGTATGCGTATAAGGGACCTTTTCATATCCTATCAATGTGGGATCACCTGCTCCGCCATAAATAGGAGCATACATGGAATCACCACCGTTATAGATTAATAAGAGAGAATCTGTTCTGGGTATATTAATACGGCGCATCCACAGAAATCTATCACGCGCCATTTCATAAGTAGTAATATTCGTGTCTCTTCCTACATCTCTTATCCATCCCCTAAATGATGGATAACTGTTATATTTAACTGTATCGTAAAACGGGCTATCTTCACTATTCCATACTCTATTAGTGCCTTTCCAGCAAACGCTGTCATATTTAATAATCGTATCTAGATACCCAGTAATATTACCTGAAGTATCATACTGAGCATTCAAATAGCCCGTATCCAGCTTATTCCATAGAAATGGCACATTATAATAATTATCAGGGTCAAAGATAGATAGACCGCTATGCTTTTGATACCCCGGAGTATATCTGAATTCAAGGGAACCTTCGTATTTTCCGGGAGAACCTTCTCTGGTTACAACATTTATAACTCCCGAACGAACATTCGAGTATTCTGCGGCAAACCCTCCTTTCATCACACTAACCTCTTTTATCTCGCTGAGGTTGGGCATCATAATAGGTTCGTTTGATCTTTGGTCGACAAGAAGTAAACCATCAGCCATCAATTTGGTCTCACCTTGACTACCACCCCTAACACTCCAGCCTGATATCCCGGACTGTAGGTTGAGATATTGTTTCACGTCTGAGATAAGAGGAACAGCTTCTATTTCACTTCTATCGGCAGCGAAAGAACTGGAAGAAAGGTCCATCTTGACAACTTCCCTTTCAGCCTGGACTGTTATGCCTTCTCCTTCCACAACTGAAGACTCTAATTCAAAATTAAGCGGGGTCGTATGCCCGGATGCAATTCTAACACCGGTCTTCGTTATGTTTTTATACCCCATCATTCTCGCCTGAACGTTATAAGTCCCCGGCTCCAATCTTATTATATAATAATAACCATCCGCGTCACAGGCAGCCCCCCTATCGGTGCCTTCGATTAAAACATTGACACCAGGTAGAGGTTCACCTGTTTTAGCATCCACAATAACACCGGCAATCTTTCCGGTAACTGCCGCTTCAGCATGTTGAGTAACAACAAAGAAAGCGACAAACACAAGTAAGCCATATAAAATCCACTTTGGCCACAATTCTCTTCCCCTTACTGCTTTTTCCATTAAAACCTCCTTTCCTTATATTTTAAGAAATAAGTTACGCTAGGTAAATTAAACAAAAAAAACGTCGATAAACATTTTTCCTTTATACACCCCCTTAAATTGTACAATATGATCCAAATTGCTAAAAACCTCCTCGTGAGAACTCGACCATACAAACAAAATAGAACAAACGAAAACATAGATATAAACAAAAATTCACTCATCGTAATTTTTATAGCAACCTCCTTATTTCAGTGAGCCAAATAAAAAATACCACACCTTCAATATAAAACACTCAAAATATTATTCTCAATTCACAATATACTCAATTACCCTTATTATGTTATCCACTTTTCCCTTATTGCTATACCATGCTATGGATAACATCAAAATCACAACCAGAATATTTCTCCTCTATTAACTCATTTAATTCCACTGCCCTTATAAAATCTATCTTAATGAATTTTACCGCAATTGTCAAGGTGTTTTTTTGAACCACGAAACACACGAAAAACACGAAATTATTTTTTGTTGTCTTACTAAAACCTAATACCGAAGACCTAAGACCTAATTTTACCACAGAGAACACAGAGAAAAAAAAGTATATTTTGTAGTTTAAACTAAATCCTATACCCTAAATCCAAAATCCCAATATTGCTATTTAACTATTTTCCTATTTAACAATTTAAATTTATTAAAAAATAAGTTCTTTAAATTTTTGCTCAACCAGCATCAATCTTTCCCCATAATCGGGGATGCTTTCCAGATGAATATGCTTTATCTTATTCGCCGAATTCTGAGCGAGGTTTCTCATCTCGTGACATAATAACATTTCATTCGCGCCAAGTGCCGCTGCGTTCCCAACCTGTATTATCTTATCAGGCGAAATATTCGGAACAAGACCGATTATTTTCGCGTTTTCTTTATCTATATAAGTGCCGAAAGAACCTGCAAGATAAACCTTGTCTAAATCACCCGTTGTCAGATTTGCATCTTCCAATAATGCTTTTATTCCAAGAGATATAGCTGCCTTACTCCACAAAAGACCACTCTCCCCTTTTATATCCGACTGGGTAAGCTTAATATTATCAGTTATCTCAAAAACTTTTTTATCTTTAAGATACCCATCCTCATTCATCAAACCGTTTTTTATTAATTCACCCAAAATATCTATGATACCTGAACCGCAAATACCAATAGGCTTGGCATTACCGATAGTCTCGAAGCGGTTTTTTTTATTATCAATGCTAAACCTGCAAATTGCTCCGGGAACTGCAGACATAGGCTCTAAAGCCGAACCTGCTGCACAGGAAGTTGCAATTATCCCTTTATCGGACTTCAAAATTACCTCACCATTGGTACCTATATCAATGCACATTATATTCTCATCAGTATCGTCAAATACTCCACAGGAAAGACTGACAGCAAGGGCATCGGCACCGACATGAGACCCAATTAAAGGAGGAGCGTAAACTTCGGCATTTTTGTTTATATCAAGATTAAGCTCAAGAGCTTTAACCTTCAAGTGAGTTGCGCCAAATTCGGTTTCCGTAACGGATTTAAAAGGACTGACTCCGATACTTTGAACATCGAGTCCAAAAAACAAATCTCTCATTGTACTGTTGCCTACAACAACAAAATCATAGATATTTTGGCTATCTACCCTCATTTTTTTTATTTCTTCATTTATCTCTGACATTAAAATAGACTGTAGTTTACCGGGGTTTTCCCCATCAAACTTAATTCTGCTTATGACATTGCTGCCGCCCAATCTTTTTTGAGGGTTTTCAAAAGCAGAAGTATGTACGATATTACCTTTCTCAAGATCGATTAAATGTAACACAACGGTAGTAGTACCAACATCAGCAGCGATGCCGAATATACCGCCGCTATAATCATCTATTTCTTCTTCACCTAAAAAAACTTTATTGTTTTTTATTTGAATTAAAGGGTTTAAACAAATCTCTTTTCTCTTCTTCCCATGTGTCAGTATATTAGTTATAAAACCGGTTTGGATAACACTTACATATACATCAGAACCATCATTCTCAATCACTGCCTGGCAAGCTAAGCGCTCATTTTTCTCTAACTTTTCCTCTGTTTTCGTCCTATTATTCAGAGCCTCATAGCCCTTTTCTATTTTAACTTTGCATTCCCCACATATACCCAGTCCACCGCAGCCCGCATTTATGGGAATGTTCAATTCTTGAGCGGCTTTTAGAATAGTTTGCCCTTGTTCCAGTATCTTGTTTTTATTGAATTGTGAAAAAAATATTCGATTTTTCATTTTTTTATGTTTAATATTAATTAAAAGAAACAAAAAAGCAATTAAAGTTAATTATTGGAACCAAACTACAACGGTCAAGTCCCTTTTTTTCTGTAAAATTCATTGAGCCACCAATTCCTTATTCAACTCATATTCTTTTTTTGTTCTTTGTAGTTCTTCCATAAATTCTTCTTCTGATTCATTTTCTTCAAGAGAG
>Ga0307431_1001089_pt1 | contig 16150 bp, 12 predicted proteins | sample SalMarWE160170MG_FD_202155 | JGI IMG/M metagenome (GOLD analysis project Ga0307431, IMG submission 202155) | Salt marsh sediment microbial communities from the Plum Island Ecosystem LTER, Massachusetts, United States - WE1603-170 | ecosystem: Environmental > Aquatic > Marine > Intertidal zone >...
CGGCAATAACAGGTATACCTTGGGGTAACCCTGAATCTTTTTTAAAATTCTTACTGGTCTTCCCTACAATTTCAGATGGTTTATATATCCTTGGCATTTTATTTTTATTTATGCCAAAATAGCTAAGCAATTCTTCAGACCATTCCCTTTTTCCCCTATCAAATATACCCGTCATTCCAGTCTGTGTATAATCCTGGGAATACTCTCCTGTTAGTCTTTGTATAATAAAACCATTTGCCGTCAGGAATTTATAAGTATTCCTGTAAATATCAATTTTATTATTTTTAATCCATGAAATTTGTGGTCCGGTATACGACGATTTTAAAGTGCTGCCCCCTAATTCATATGCCCTTTCCCCTTCTTTTGTATCTTTAAATGAGTTACAAATATCTAACGCTCTTTTATCCAGATACAATATCGCAGGATGTAGAACTTCACCATTCTTATCTACAGAAACTAAAGCATTCGATTGAGAGGATATACCAATTGCCAGTACCTTATTTCTTCCAAGTTCCAATTGAGGTAAAGAATCTTTCAGAAGATAAATCAGGGATTCATACCAGTCGTTTGGTTCCTGCTGTACAAAACTATTTGGGAGAAAACTTATTCCATATTCCTTCGAATTGTAATAAATTATTTTTCCTTTTTGATTTATTATTGAAATTTTTATTGCAGATGTTCCTACATCTATGCCTATTATATAATTATCTATATTGTTTTTATTTTTGGCTATTCCAGATTCAGGATTCATTTCGATCTTATAAAAATTGTATTTTTTTTACTTAAATAATCAAATCTTAACTTTCGATTAACCATTGGCTATGTATATATTTAAAATCTCGTGCAATTTTTTATTAATGTTTTATTTCTCCATCTAAATCCCAAAGATCTTCCCATGATTTTGCTCCCTCCCAAAGGAAAACCTGCCCTTTTATAAGGCGGCAATTTTTATCTATTCCTGCTATTTCCCTCATCTCTTCTTCGGTAAGCGGGTCTTTTACAGTGCTTTCAAGATTACTTAAATATTTATCTCTATGAATTGAAAAAGGAATTGGAATCTGCCCCCTCTGTACAGCCCATTTTACGCAAACAATTGCAGGATGTACATTATGCCTTTTGGCGATTTTTACTATCACGGGATCCTCAATATCCACTGTATCTTCTTCCGTTCTATCCCTTTCAGGACGTTTAGGAGACCCAATCGGACAAAAACCTATCGGTTGAATATTATTTTTGATACAGAAGTCAAAGAATTCCTGCTGCTGGAAGTGTGGGTGCAATTCCATTTCGTTACAGGCAGGCTTTATTTTAGCATCACGTAAAACCAGCTTTAACTTTGGTATTGTCATATTAGACGTCCCTATGTGCCTTACCAGTCCTTTTTCAACCAATTTCTCCATTTGAGTCCATGTTTTCATATAGTTTTCATGTATATATGGTTGTGCATTAGGGGCTCTTGAAGTAACATCGCAACCTGGTTCATGATAGTTAGGAAAGGGCCAGTGTATTAAATAAAGGTCTAGATAATCCAGTTTTAAATCTTTTAATGATTTTTCGCATGCTTTTAATACATCACCTTCACCGTGCATGTCATTCCAGACTTTGGAAGTTATCCACAGTTCTTCCCTTTCTATTCCACCTTTAATAACATCTTTTAAGGATTCTCCTATAAGATGTTCATTAAGGTAAACCGAGGCACAGTCTATATGTCTGTATCCTACTGATATTGCACCTTTTACAGCCTTCGCAATATCTTCACCGCTAAACCTGTCAGAACCAAATGTACCTAATCCGATAGCAGGAATTTCTGCGCCTGTATAAAGTTTTCTTTTTAAAACTTCTTCTGGATTAACTCCATCTTTAGCAACTTTGAACTCATCAACACTCATTTTTCTACCTTTCTATCATCTTAATATCATTAAATACAGGTTTAGCAAAAATTAAACAGCGTTTATACTATTATCTTTATATATAATCTTTCTTAATTATCAGTTTTATTATTTTTTAAAATTAAACTTAAATATAATTAGGAATCCCTCCTATTATAAATATCTTCGCCTTATAATAGGAGGATTCCTTAATCCACTACGACTGTAATAAACAGTTTATTTTAACTATACCAACACCTTCTGGATCATCAATCATACAGAAGTTGAGCTATATCAGGATCATCCATATTGGTAGAGTCATAGAATTTACAGCCTGTATCTACAAATTCTGAAACAGTTTCACCGTTCAATACTTTAACAGCAAGCTCGACAGCCAGGTAACCTATCATATATGGATCCTGTGTTATTGCACCAGTGAAGTAATTGCTCTTAATAGCAGCTTTCAGAGATGCACCTGCATCAAAGCCAATAACTACCAAATCCTTATATTTTCCAGTATCACGATCAAGGTCTGTGCCATCTGTTGTAGCAGCAATGACACCTTCAACAGAAGCTTGATTGGAGCAAAATATTGCTATAAGGTTATCCATAGCCAGAAGAGTCTGAGCGCCAGCTAGAGAGTCTGTTGGGCTTGTGGATGGTGGTACCATAACATATATAGTTACCACTGGTTCACCTGAGGTTGCAGCTTTCTCCCATTTAACATGACCTGTAATTTCTACTTGTCCCGGATAAAGAGTTTCACAAAGCTCGTACATCTTGTCAGCAAATCCTGTTGTACGACCAACAATGGAAGCTGATGTCGCATCCTGTGACTGTAAACCTATTACAACTGGATTATCTACTGATGCAGCTTCGATAGCAGCTTTAAATTTCTCGTTTTTAAACATTTCTTCAGCACCAAGTGCACCTGCTGCTTCATTATCAGTAGATGCAGTAGAGTAAATAGTACCTTCTGGAGCATTCGGAACTCCGGAGTCAAAACCTATAATCGGGATACCTTTATCTTTGGCACTATTCAACTGATCTGTTACAGATTCCGTATCAAGAACAGCAAGACATAATGCTGCTGGATTCTTGGCTATTGCAGCATTTATCATATCAACCTGAACAGCAATATCAGATTCAGTCGGAGGTCCTTCAAATGTCATCTCTACCCCATACTTATCTGCTGCGTCAACAGAACCTGCCATAACAGTCTGCCAGAACTGGTGCTGGAAGCCCTTTGATATTATGGCAATATAGGGCTTTTCCCCCGTTGCTGCTTCTTCAGCTGCTTCCTCTACTTCTTCAGCTGCTTCCTCTACCTCTTCAGTAACTTCTTCTGCTGCTTCTTCTGCTGCTCCACATCCTGCTAGAGCAAATGTTGATACCATTGATATACATGCTAACAACACTACTATCCACAATAATGATTTTTTCATCCTACATTACACTCCTTTCTTGTCTTACTTTTTTAAACTTGCTTTTTTTATACCTATTTATCACCCCCTTCATTTTCTTATTTTACATTCTCTTGTTTTTCAGAAAATCACTTTTTTACAAATAAATTGTTACTATAAAATATAATAATTACGATAAGATAAAAACGTTAAGATATTTATCGTTTATAAAAACAGTATTTTGCTATTTTTTTATTTAACGCTTTTCTTCCAAGCCTTTTCTTACTTCGCTTGCTTTTTTAATTCTGTAGTTATCAAGTACAACAGCTGCTATAACAACTATTCCGGTAAAAAATGTTTGCCACTGGCTTTGCATATTCATCGACATCAAGCCTTGCCTTAGTATACTCATAATATATACACCTATCAAAGTGCCTGATATTGTACCTATGCCACCAGTAAGCGACGTACCTCCTATGACGACGCCTGCTATTGCAAGTAATTCCATACCGCTACCAGATGCAGGTATAACAGATGAATAGGCAGCAACAAATAAAATTCCTCCAAGGCCAGCAAATAAACCTGATAGGGCATAAACAGCGAGTTTACATCTATCGACTGCTACACCGGAAAGAAGTGTTGCTTCTTCGTTGGAGCCTATTGAATATATATATCTTCCGAGGAGTGTTTTGCCAAGGATTAAAGATGCTATAACAATGAAAAGTGTCAGCCATAATGCTCCTATAGGGAAGCGGTTTGCAGTTTTATAAAAAACAAACTTAAACCATCCGTCAGGGTCAGTTATTGCTGGATAATGCACGGTCATTACCTTGGAGACAATTGCGCCTGTTCCCATTGATATCATCATTGTTCCTAGGGTCGCAACAAACGGTGGTATTTTGAGTTTTGAAACGAATATACCATTTAAAAGCCCAAAAAGTGTTCCAATAACTATTATAAGCACAAGTGCGCTACCAATAGGCCAATTCCATTTCTCCCAGGCAACACCTCCAATAAGTGCAGAGCATATCATCACAGTTCCTACAGATAGATCAATACCTCCTGTAATTATTACAAAAGTTTCACCTATCGCCAGAAATCCAATGTAATAAGACGCAGCAAGTATATTGACTAATGTTTCAAGTGATGCGAAATTACGTCCAAAGATCGCAAAAAATATATAAAGGATAACGAGTGCGCTCATCGCCAATATTTTTTGTAGACCGTCTGATTTTAAACTTAATGAAAGATTATTCTTTTTTACCATTGTTAACTAAATTGAATCTTTTATATTGGCTCTTATTTCTGTAAATCATTTATTTAAAAAGATAAAAATCTTAACGTTTTTATCTTATCGTGATAATATATCTTAAAATAAAAAAAGTTGTTTGTCAAACAAACAATCAAACATATTTAAAATCTGAAATTTTAAAAAGTGCTTGGTTATATTGACATATAATTTATCAGATGATAATGTATATTATCATCTTAACGTTCCTATAATAAAATATCTCAGAAAATATAAATAAAATATAAATTGTAAATTTAAAATAAGTATGGGAGATTTCTATGGTTGAAAATAATAAATATATCCTTGAAGCTATTGGAATAAAAAAGCACTTTGGTGGAGTTTATGCACTGGATAATGTCGACCTACAATTAAAACATAATGAGATATTAGGAATAGTCGGAGATAATGGTGCCGGTAAATCCACTTTGATAAAAATAATTAGTGGTGCCCTTAAAAGTGATGAAGGGGAAATATATTTTGAGGGCAAAAAGGTTAAAATCAATAATCCAAAAGACGCTCACAATCTCGGTATAGAAACAGTTTACCAGAATCTCGGTTTAGTGGATCTTCAAAATCCAACAGCTAATGTTTTTTTAGGACGTGAAATATGTTATGGCGGATTATTAAAGCTTTTCTATCTATTAAATAACAGGATGATGCTTAAAGAAACAGAAAGCCTAATGGATAGGCTTAATGTCAAATTAATCGATTTAAGAAAGCCTATAAAAGATTATTCTGGAGGGCAGCGTCAGGCAGTTGCCATTGGTAAAGCAGTATATTGGGGTAGCAAAGTAGTGATACTTGATGAGCCAACTGCTGCACTTGGAGTAAATGAATCAAGAAAAGCACTGGAATTAATAAAGTTACTGAAAGAAAAATCAAATATTTCAATCATAATTATCAGCCATAATATGCAACATGTATTTAGTATTGTTGATAGAATTATGGTTTTGAGAAGAGGCAAATTAATAACTGTTCAAAATGTTCATGATGTTACTGCAAATGATATTATAAAATATATTACAGGCGCAGAAAAAGTTATTGAAAGAGTGTAATTGAAGTATCTTTATTCTTTAATAGAGTAAGTATTACCTTGACAAATCAAAAAAGCTTTTTATTAAGGTGTTGGCTGTTTTATTATTTTTTTCGTAGAAGCTCTTATGATTAATTCTGTATTCAAAATCTTTCTTATCGGTGTTTTTTCTACATCTTTATCACTTTTAATTTCATTGATCATCATTTCCATAGCAGTTGACCCAATCTCGTACACCGGTTGGCTGATTACTGTAATAGGCGGGCTAAAAAGTTGGGTTAAATCAGAATCATCAAAAGCTACTAATCCAATATCTTCAGGTACTTTTAATCCCATTTGTTTAATTACAGTCAAAATACCCTTAGTAATCTCTAGATTTGTAGAAAATATTGCATCTGGTTTATTCCTACCCTCCAATAGCTCTATTGATAAATTTATGCCAGTATCTCTCTTAAAATCTCCGATTTTTATTAAATCAATATTTTCTTCTAAATTAGCTTCCCTTAAAGCTCTCAGGTAACCATTAAGCCTCTCTTTACCAGTAGTTATATCCAAACTACCATTTACAATCCCTATTCTCCTGTAACCCTGGTCTATTAAATGTTTTACTGCTTTATATGAACCACTTTCATTATCCACTACTACTTCATTGCATTTAATACCATCTATTAATCTATCAATAAAGACAATCTTTATTCCTGACTCAATGATTTCTCTTATATAATCACCATTTTTACAAGTCGGGGTTAATATAATCCCTTCTACCCTGGAAGATTCTAATACCTTTATATATTCAAGTTCCTTTTGAGGGTCATCGTCTCCATTACACAGGATAGTGCTGAAATCGTATTTTCTTGCAGTATCTTCTACAGATTTTGCAATCACGGAGTAAAAATGTGAAAGGATGTCACCAACGATGAGCCCTACAGTATTTGTTTTTCTTTTCCTTAAACTTCTAGCTATAAGATTTGGTTTATATCTAAGCTCTTTTATTGCTTCTTCAATTTTTTTAGCAGTTTCTTTATTAACCGGAGCTGATTTATTTAAATATGCTGACACTGTTGTAGCCGATACCCCAGCTCTACCTGCAACATCTTTTATGCTAACACTCATTTTTATGAATTATTCAATAGTAAAAACATAGTCTTAACGATTTTATATTTTAGATTAAGATAAAATAACTTACTTGTCAAACATAATTTATCTGATAACATCAAGTCTCAGCAATTAATCACCTAAAAATAATTACCTAGAAATCCTGAGATATTGGGTTTTAAACAGTCTTTTTTTTAAAAAAACAACTTCTCTTTGAAAAACTATTTGAAAATGAATACACCACCTCTATCTATTTCATATTATCTCGAAAAACTAAAAACTGGAGTTCTATAATAATTCTAAACAAAATCTCGCCGCTCTTTTTAACTTAAAATCCTATTTAAATTGCCGCATCATTTTTTTGCTATGCTCTTCCTATCCATAATCTCTGTCGGAAGTACAATATTCTTATTTTCTATACTCTTACCTTCTATTATATCCAATAACATATTAATTGCAGTAGCGCCCATTTGTTTTTTAGGCTGTTTTACCGTAGTTAAAAGAGGGTCGGTATAAAGGCTCATTAATATGTTATCAAATCCCATTACTGATATTTCTTCGGGAATTTTAATATTTAACTCTTTTAGTGCCCTTATTACGCCAAGGGCTATGAAGTCAGATGCATTTAAAATTACGCCTGGAATTTTTTTACCGTCAATAATTTTCTTAACCGCCTCCCGTGAGCCCTCGAGTTCATTTAATCTTAGAGCCTCACTTATTATCACTATATCGGGATCATAAATAAGCCCGTTATCCTTAAGCCCTCTGCAGTAACCTTTAAATCTCTTTTCCACAGTTGTTTGATTATCATAAGTATACGAGATATATCCAATCTTTTTATGTCCCATCTTATATAAGAAATTAACAGCCTTCCTCATTGCTTCAAAGTTATCTATTAAAACAGACGGGACTTTACTGTCTTCTAATTCCCTGTCTACAACCACAACTGGAACCCTGTCATCATTTAATGATTTTATATGCTCAAAGCTATTGTAACCTGAAATAAAAAGAAAGCCGTCAACAAATTGCTGTTTTAAAACTTCTATGCTCCTCTTCTCTTCCAGAACATCGTAATAACTGCATGTAAGCAGGACACTATATTTCCGCTGTTTTGCAATTTCCTCAACGCCTTTTATTACCTGTGCAAAAAACTGATTTGATATATCAGGAACAATAACGGCAACTGTACGCGTACTTCTAGTCTTAAGCCCCCTTGCTATTATATTTGGCATATAATTTAAATTGCTGGCAACTCCGAGAATTTTTTCTTTTGTTTCCTTTTTTACATATCTTGAATCATTTAAGGCATTGGAAACCGTGGATATCGACACCCCGGCTTTTTTTGCAACGTCTTTAATTGAAGTTATCTTTTTCTTCTTCTTCAATTCTCAATCTCCTTTTTATGAAATTATATTTCATATTCTATAAAACGATTTTATATTTTATTTTAATCTAAGTCATAAAATAAAGAAGGATAATTCCTATAAAACTTCCAGCTATCATTTAGCCAGTTTTCTTCTTAACAGCCTGATAATCCTGTATTTTAAATTTATGAACTTTATTCTAAATCTCATGAATGGATTGTTTCCGCATCTTATGAGGGAGTCTTTTGCAGCAAACTTTACAACCACGTCCCTGCCACATTTAAGGCTTAGATATCTTTTATGTTCATTTATCCATATATAAAGGTCTGTTTCGGTTCTACCCGGAAATTTTTCCAGCAAGCAACAACCTTTAATTATTTCAATAGCAGGAAGGTATATATCATCATACCAGATAAGAGAAGACTGCTTGAAGTCTATAAGCTCTTCATCAATTTTTTTATCTTCGTTTAACTGTACCATCAACTTATTTATCTGTCCCAGCAGGAAATCGTATTGACCCGGTGCAGTTATTTTTATATCAATATTATGCCTTTTTTCCTCCAGACCGGTTTTATCAAAAAACCTCTTTCTTTCAGCTAGAATGAATATTTCACCTGGGTTCATATCACGTTTAAGAGGTAATTCGGTTAAAAATTCCGTTACTTCAGCATCAATATATTTAACCCCTGTCTTTTTTGATACACTCACCCTGTGATTTCCATCGAGAACAAAATACATCTCCCCTACTTTATAAAGCCTGACCGGAGGTAAAATAACATCACTGGCAATCAGGTTATGTATTTTTGCCCACCTCTGTTGAAGATGTTCCTTTTTAGGAAGAAAATATCTGTCAAAATCCCTGTATCGATCAAGACTCCCAACTATATCATCCACTTTTACTGTCCTGATTCCCAGATATCTCTGTTTGTAAAGACTGAATTCTCTTTTTATTCTTTCAAAGGACAGCAGTTCGTTATTTCTACCAATAAGAAAATATTTAAGGTCGTTCAAAAGGGACTTAAACCTGGCATTTTCAAATTCTTTTATTGAGATATTGTAAGGTGTCCTTTTTTTTTTCATCTGGCTCCCAATAATTAATAACAGGGTTAAATATTATATTAAAAACAATTATAATACTTATAATTACAAATAGGGTTAAATTTCAATTATCTTATACCCATAAGCATTTATTACTTTAGTGCTGTTTACCACAGTTAACCAGTTGTTTTCAGTTCCATAGGTATGTATGTGCCCATGAATTAAATATTTCGGTTTATATTTAACTATAAAATTATTAAAACAATCAAAACCCCTGTGGCATAAATCTTCCCCGTCATGGATACCTCTGGGCGGCGCATGGGTTACGAGGATATCTATATACCTTTTCTTAAATATTTTGTTAATGTATAATCGGGGTTCCATCATTCGGATCTTCCATCTCATCTGTGATTCAGTATACTGATAAATGCCGTTGCTGTATTTAATTGAGCCCTCCAGACCCATCAAAAGCAAATTATTATATTCAACTATTTTCTGGTCAAGATTAATACATCCCTCGGGGATACCTGATCTTACGCCCTTTTCTGTATAAATTTTTCTTCCGTCATGATTTCCCATAACATAAAATAATGGCTTATTAAGTGAAGTTACAATAAACTCCAGATAATATGCAGGCAGGTCTCCGCTAGAGATGATAAAATCAATATCACTCATACGCTCTGTAATCAAATTACTGTATATGTGTTCAATTACTTTATCGCTTATTAATAATACCTTCATATATCCGGGTAAAATAATTAAATGCCCCTACAGGCTTTATAACTATATCATAAATATTTTAACAAATGATCAAATTATTTAAAAAAAGAAATAAATTATTTCCAGTTTAAAAAAATATCATATGCCCATCATAAGTTCTGTATAATAAAATAGAAATATGGTAATATCTTTTACTTGAAATATAAGTTATAGTTTATAAGTTGAGAAAAAATAATTAATAATTTTTGAATTAAGGCTTATAGCAAAACACTAAAGTCTAGATTCTCAGGATTTATCCAGTTAATTAATAATAAAAAACATTTTTTTATCCTGTGTCAACATTAAGAAAAAAACATAAAAAGAAGAATATTTCCAGGGTGATAATAGCAATAATATCAGTCATTATTGCAACACAGCTATTATTTTTATTCTCCATCGCAGGATTTATAGTTTATACTTTTCAGATTGTTCAATCCTTCATAGACGACCTGCCGAAACTTGAAGACTATTCGCTATCGGAAACCGCCCTAACCTCAAAAATCTATGATTCCGAAGGTAACCTTATAGCAACCTTTCATGGGGTGGAAAACAGAGAACTTGTGTCATATGAACAGATACCACGTAACTTAATAGACGCCGTTATTGCAATCGAAGATGAAAGATTCTATCAGCACAAGGGCTTCGATATCGAAGGAATTATTCGTTCAGCAATCATAAACCTGGCTGCCGGTGGGATAGAACAGGGAGCTACAACCATAACACAGGGTTATGTAAAAAATGTATACATGCCCGAAGAGATAACAGAAATTACTTTTGAGAGAAAAATCAAAGAAGTAGCCCTTGCATATCAGCTTGAAAAGATTTATTCCAAAGAAGAGATACTTGAGATGTATCTGAACACGGTATATTTTGGCGAAGGAGCATATGGTGTCCAGGCTGCCGCAAAAGAATATTTCAACAAAGATGTGGGCTACCTTGAACTTCCCGAGTGTGCGATGCTTGCCGGCCTTCTAAAATCTGGAGACCAGTATACACCATATATGTACTACAAAGAAGCTCTGGAAAGAAGAAATACCGTTCTTTACAAAATGTTTGAACTCGGATATATAAGCCAGGATGAGTATAATGATTCTATAGATACCCCAATAATTACACAGAAGCCCAGGGAGGAGACCGAAGATATTTTCGCACCCTATTTCGTAGAATACGTTAAACAGGAACTTATAGGAAAATATGGCGTGGAAAGAGTCTTTAAAGGAGGATTTGAGATATATACCACACTGGATTCGGAAATGCAGATTGCTGCTGAAAATGCCATCACAGAAGTACTACCCGACCCTGAAGACCCAGACGCAGCAATCGTGGCAATGGATCCTACAAATGGCTTTATAAAGGCAATGGTAGGAGGGAAAGATTTCACAGAGATGAAATTTAACCTTGCTACCCAGTCCAAAAGGCAGCCCGGCTCTACTTTTAAGGTTTTTGCACTGATTTCTGCGCTTGAGCAGGGAGTAAGCCCGTATATGACATTCAACCCTAATGGAGATGTAATATTTAATATTGAAAGCAGCGAACCCTGGGAAGTCGGTAATTACAATAACGAGAAATATGAAATAAATGAGATGACGGTCCTGGAAGCAACTGTAAAATCCGTAAACGTAGTATATTCCCAGCTTATCATGAGAATTGGCGCTTATGGTATGGCTAAACTTGCCAATGATATGGGAATTCAAACATATATGGACCCATATCCGGCAATGGGTCTGGGCGGGCTTACAACAGGTGTATCACCACTTGAGGTTTGCACAGCATTTTCCACAATTGCAAACTACGGGGTAAGAAACGACCCGGTAGCAATACTTAAAGTCATCGATAATGATGGCGACATTATCGAAGAACACAATGGCGCAGGCAACCAACAGCCGGTTATTACCCCTATAAATGCTTATAGGGCGATAGAAATAATGCAACAGGTCATGCAGAGAGGAACAGGTACCAGGGCAAGGCTGGAGGACAGACCCTGCGCAGGAAAAACAGGAACCACAGATGAGGCAGAAAACGCCTGGTTTACGGGCTTTACCACAAATCTTGCCGCATCCGTGTGGATGGGCTATCACCAGTCCAATGTAAAAATGGAAGCCATAGACGGTCTCAGAGTCCAGGGAGGTGCCCAGCCCGCCATGATATGGAAAGCATTCATGACCGAAGCAACAAAAGAACTTCCGGCAGAAAATTTCGTAAGGCCACAGGGCGATATGATAAAAGTACAGGTAGCTATAAACCCGGAGACAGGTGAAATAATGATACCCAACAGGTTTACACCGCTTGACCAGATAATTATAAAAGAATTTCGATATGGTCAGGAGCCCACGGTACAGATGCCAATTCCTGAAGATGCGATACCAATAATGCCAAAGGTGGCGCTTATGCCAATAAATGAGGCAAACCACATACTTATTGAGTCAGGATATGCCAATATATTATATGAAGATGAAGTTTACACCGAGGTGCCTTCAGGACATACACACAGGCAAGACCCCATGTGGGGGCAGCCGGTCGAGACAATAAGGAAAATAACAATATGGGTAAATCCTTAAATATATAAATTAATTTTTTAAAGCAATATGACAGAAAAAAAAGAAGAAGTCAGATTAAGATTTGCTCCAAGCCCGACTGGCTATCTGCACATAGGCAGTGCCAGAACTGCTTTCTTTAACTGGCTTTATGCAAAGAAAACAGGCGGTAAGTTTATACTTAGAATCGAAGATACCGATATCGAAAGACATCTTGAAGAATCAGTAGAAAAAATCTACAGCTCTATGAAATGGCTTGGCCTTGACTGGGATGAAGGTCCCGGCACAGAGGGAGAATATGGCCCCTACAGGCAATCGCTCAGGAATGATATTTACAGAGAACTTGCACAGAAGCTTATTCATGAGAAGAAAGCATATCCATGTTTTTGCACCCAGGAAGAACTTAAAGAAAAAAGAGAAAAGGCTCTGGAAAAAGGAGAATTGTTTAAATACGACAGGAAGTGCCTGGGATTAACGCCGGAAGAGGTTAAAGATAATATAAATAAAGGCAAGCCCTACGCCATAAGATTCCTTGTGCCTGAGAATGAGGAAGTCAATTTTACCGATACCGTTTATGGGGATATAAAGTTTGACTCCAAAAGAATCGAAGATTTTATAATAATACGGTCAAATGGCATCCCCACCTATAACTTTTCTGCAGCAGTCGATGATGCGCTCATGAAAATAACCCATATTATAAGGGGAGAGGACCACCTCTCAAACACCCCAAAACAAATTTTAATATACAGGGCACTTGGCTTTAAAATCCCTAATTTTACTCATCTCCCCATGATACTTGCAATGGACGGGCAGAAATTAAGCAAAAGACACGGCTCAGTCTCGATTGAAAATTATATAGAGGAAGGCTTCCTGAAAGAGGCTATACTGAACTACCTTGCGCTGCTTGGCTGGTCCTATGACGAAAAGACCACCATTTTTTCAATCGAAGAACTTATTAAAAAATTCGAACTTTCTTCCATAAACAAAAAACCTGCAAAATTCGATTACGATAAACTCTTATGGATAAACGGATATTATATTAGAAATATGACCGATTCTTCCCTTTCAGAACTTATAAAAGAACGGATGAAAAAACATCTTTCCACAGTTGATAAAAATAATCTGGAAGAAAATGTTAAAGATATAGATGAAAGAATCATAAGGATAACACCAATTATAAAAGAACGCATAAAAACACTAAATGAATCCATAGAGCTTATCGCACCGTTTTTTTTAAAAATTTCATACAGCGATGAATATAAAACTTACTTTAAAAATAAGGACATCGACGCTCTTGATATACTTGAGAGAACCTCCAGGGCACTCGGTAAAATGGACGAAAAATTTGATGCCGGATACATCGAAAGAAGCATAAGGGAAATCTCAGAACAACTAAATATTGGCTTAAGAAAAATAGCCGAAGTTATAAGGATTGCCATCTGGAACAATAAGGTAAGCCCTCCTCTTTTTGATACCATCGAAATACTTGGCAAACAGATAACATTAAAGAGGATAGAGAAATATATGGAAATTATTTCATAAATACGTTAAAGATACGCACAACGAAATTTATCTTATCTTTCCTATAGCATTATTATGCTTTTTACGTATAATAGTTATGTTTCTAGAAATCCTTCAATGGGGAGTCGTCTAGAGGTAGGACATGCGGCTCTGGACCGTAGAGCGGGGGTTCGAATCCTCCCTCCCCAGCCAGAATATGCGGCTCTTCATCAACAACAGAGACAGTCTACTCCCTAACAGTATAGAATAGAACAATAATTTAAATAAAAATTCCCAACCATATTTTTTTACGTTAGAATTAAACCAGTTATAAAATAATAGAATCAACAAAATCTTATATAACTAAAAAAATGAACAAACAAGAGGTCTATAATTTCTTAAATAGTATTAGTGCTTATCTAAAAGATAATATGCAATCTCAAAAAGATACAATTGTAATGAAAGTCAGGAAGGCCACACTCAAAGGTGGTGAACCTGAAAATTATTTTATAAAACTTTCCCTTGCTCCTTTACTAATCAAATTTTTTAAACAAAAATCAAAAGGTTTAATTATTGAAGGGATAAATAGTAGAGGGCAGACCCAATTTAAGAATTATTTCTTTAGCTCCAGACCAGCTCCCGATTTCAGATTCAAAGAACCTTTACCTTTTAACTTGGTAGGGGAAAATAAGTATTGCAAACTCCAGCTTCGCTCTATAGCAACAGGATTAGGACAACTAATAACATATATCGAAAGTAGTAAAAATGAATCAGAACCATCTCAGTATGGATATCTTAACTTCTTTAATACTGGAGTAAGTAAAGAACTTTCGACACAAGAAAATAATTTTATTAAACTCTTATGGGAGCGAGAAAATATTTTTAATACAAAGATTATTCTAGAGTCTGTAAATAATTTTGTGTAAACCTCTAAACTGACTTAAAATTAAAAATAGTTTAGAGGAGGACACAAAAATGCCAGAAGAAGATAGAGAATTACTAAGAAAGCTAATCAAGCAGTACAATCTAAAGGATACCACCGACATAAAAGAGATGCTAAAGGATCTCTTCGGAAACACAATCCAGGAGATGCTGGAAGCAGAACTGGAAGAAGACCTGGGATACTCCAGGTACGATTACAAAAACAAAGCTACCCCCAACTCCAGAAACGGTCACTCCAAAAAGACCATAAAGAGTGACCACGGCAATGTGGATATAAAAGTCCCCAGGGACCGTGATGGCCAGTTTGATCCCAAAATAGTAAAAAAGAACAAACGTGATGTTTCCTCCATAGAGGATCAGGTTCTATCTATGTATGCCAAGGGTATGACTACAAGGGACATAAAGACTCATCTTTCCGACCTCTACGGTATAGAGGCATCCCCTGAACTGATCTCCCGCATAACAGATAAGGTTCTTCCTTTGGTAGCAGAATGGCAGAACCGGCCACTGGAGGAAATATACGGCATAGTATTTATGGATGCCATCCACTACAAGGTAAGAAGCGAGGGAAGGGTGCAAAACAAGGCTGCATATACCATAATAGGCATAAATCTTGAGGGAATAAAGGAAGTCCTGGGAATATGGATAGGAGAAGCAGAATCGGCCAAGTTCTGGCTCTCTGTATTAAATGAGATAAAGAATAGAGGAGTAAAAGATATACTGATTGTTTCTGTAGATGGACTTAAGGGATTTACTGAAGCCATAGCTTCTGCATTTCCGGAAACCGAGGTTCAAAGGTGCATTATCCACCAGATAAGGACATCGACCAGGTTTATCTCATATAAGGATATCAAAGCATTTATTTCCGATCTTAAAAAGGTATATAAGGCTGTAAATGAAAAAATAGCATTGTCAGAGCTTGACAGTCTCGAGGAAAAGTGGGGCAAGAAATATCCGCTTTCCATTAAGACCTGGAGAGATAATTGGAGTGAGTTATCTACCTACTTCAAGTACCCTGATGAGGTAAGAAGACTTATCTACACTACAAATCACGTGGAGAGCTTCCACCGGCAGCTTAAGAAAGTCACTAAGGCCAAGTCCATATTTCCCAATGACCAGGCTCTTAACAAAATGCTATACCTTGCCACTATGGACGCTTCAAGGAGGTGGTCTGCCAGTATCAGAGACTGGCCCTTAATACTATCTCAGCTGACCATTTATTTTAAGGAAAGGGTGAGCAGATATGTGATATAATGATTCTGTCTTAAGGGGTGATAGCCCCGAGGAGTTAGCAGAGGTTTACACAGATTATGTTACACTCCC
>Ga0307431_1001091_pt1 | contig 16142 bp, 15 predicted proteins | sample SalMarWE160170MG_FD_202155 | JGI IMG/M metagenome (GOLD analysis project Ga0307431, IMG submission 202155) | Salt marsh sediment microbial communities from the Plum Island Ecosystem LTER, Massachusetts, United States - WE1603-170 | ecosystem: Environmental > Aquatic > Marine > Intertidal zone >...
CTGGGTCTGGGTGACTGTGTCAGGGCCTGTGCTTTTGATGCCCTTAAGATGGGGCCTCACGGATATCCTGTTGTTAACGAAGTGAAATGCGTGGGATGCGGTGCATGTGAAAAAGTCTGCCCAAAGGATATCATGGAAATCAAAACCATGTCCCAAAAGCTGCTTCATCTCAATCAGTATGATGATCGTATTGCCCCCTGCCAGCAAACCTGTCCTGCTGAAATTGATATTCCCAGATATATTTACCAAATCAAGAACGGGGATTACGAAGGAGCGGTAAACACGATCAGGGAGCGTAATCCGTTACTTTTATCCTGCGGCCGGGTCTGTCCCCATCCCTGTGAAAATAAATGCCGCAGAGGCATTGAAGACGAAGCGGTTTCCATCAATCAGTTGAAACGTTTTGTTGCCGATTATGAAATGAATTCAGGACGTCGTCTTCCCGTATCCGTAGCTCCTTCCACCGGCAAAAAAGTGGCTGTCATCGGTGGCGGTCCGGCCGGATTAAGCTGTGCTTTTTTCTTGCGTCGTCTGGGTCATGACGTTACGATTTTTGACGCCATGCCCAAACTCGGGGGTATGATTCGGTATGGAATTCCTGAATATCGACTCCCCAAAGAGGTCCTGGCATGGGAAACCGATGGGATTTTAAACATAGGGATTGAACATAAACCCAATGTGATGCTGGGCCGAGACTTTGACATCGGATCACTTATGGCTGCAGGATATGACGCCGTGTTCTTGGGTATCGGCGCCTGGAAAGATTACACCCTGCGTGCTGAAGGTGAGGACCTGGAAGGCTGCTACACCGGAATTAATTTTCTGACCCATTTCGCTTTATGGCAGCAGGAACAAGTGCGTCGTGATCGGAGGCGGGAACACCGCCATCGACTGTGTCCGGACTCTGATTCGCCTGGGTGCTGAAGAAGTATCGATTGTGTATCGCCGGACCCGCAAAGAAATGCCGGCCAATATGGTTGAAATCGAAGCTGCCGAACATGAAGGCGTAAAATTTACTTTTCTGGCGGCGCCGACCCGTGTAATCGGTGATGAGGAAGGCAAAGTTACCGGACTTGAATATCTGAAGATGGAGCTCGGCGAGCCGGATGCCAGTGGCAGACGCCGTCCGGTGCCCATTGAAGGTTCGGAGACCCTCATGGAAATCGATATGCTGATTACCGCCATCGGACAGGGTCCGGATGTCTTTTTCAAGGATGAAAGCAAACGTCTTGATGAGGATTTAAATATTACCCGCTGGAATACCATCGACTCTGAAGATCCGGTGGCTCTGCAGTCCAGCATACCTTATATTTTCACGGGCGGAGACGCTGCTACCGGCGCTGACCTGGTTGTCTCTGCGATCGGCGCAGGCCGACGAGCAGCCCGGTCGATTCATTTTTACATTACCGGCGAGAAAATAACGCCGCCGGAAAAAACATTATTTACGAATAATATACCGGTGTCGATCTTTGAATCGGTTGAAGGGATAGAAAAATCTACAAGAACAAAGATGCCGGAACTTCCGGTGGAGGATCGGATTAAATCCTTTGTTGAAGCAGATCTTGTTATCAGCGAAGAAGAAGCGCTATATGAATCGAACCGCTGCCTGCAATGTTGCTTGACCTGCTATAACAAGGACGTCGCCTGAAGATCATCTCATATCAAAACGTAAAAAAAGCGCAAAACGTAATCTTGGTTTTGCGCTCTTTTTTTTAATGCAAGGTTTACAAACCAAATCGTTAACGGTATTCATATGATGGCGTGTATTGATGTTGGCACCCAGTCAAAAATTGCAAAAATATGGTGTTTTTATTGATTAGGTCAGCCCCGTAACAGGAAGGAGTAGAAACTTGAGCGTAACAGAGAGAAGAAAACATCCGAGAGTTGAAACACATAACCCCTTATCTTATGTTTGTAAAGATGATAGCGGCAACCCGATAAAGGAGGGCACGGGAAAGACTATAAATATAAGTAAAGGGGGAATCCTCATAGAAACTCATAACTCTTTCGAATGGCAGGATAAACTACTTATGGCCATCCACGTCGGGGATGATTTAATTCGAGTAAAAGGCAAGGTCGTTTATTGCAATGCTGCCGATTTCGGAATGTTTCGAACCGGAATTCAGTTCCTTGAACCTGATGAAAAAATCCTATCATTTGTAATCAGCCTCATGAAAACTTACTTATAGCATATTCATTAATCAACAAGGATGTAAGGACCTCGGATAAAAAAAATTACCCCATCTTACTTGTCTTTTGGCTCGAATTCGAACTAAAATCGTGGGTAATCTTGGGGGGATTTATTGTTTCCCATGTCCCGAAATATCGAACCCGGATGGGCAATTCACCCTCCGACCTTTTCACCGAAAGCTTTTCCATAGGTGCGGCATGGCTCCTCGCCTTTTCCGGAGTCCAGAATTTGCTCCTTGACATTAAACGCGCCCAAGTCCGCCATTTTCATACCGAATACGAATTCCATGGTGTCATGGACAATCTTCGGTGCGTTACCGAAATGGGTATAAGAGCCGAAACTGCCGCCGGTTTTTTCCGCCAAATCGGCTTTTTGGGCCATAAAAAGAAATTGCTTCATCTCTTCGGTGATATTTTTAAAATAGGTTGGACAACCCAATATGTAACCGTCGAATCCTTCAAGTTCCTTTTCGCTCCCTATCTCTTCTATGCGCTGAACGACCGCTTCTGCTCCGGCTTCGCGGACGCCCTGGGCAATGGTTTCCGCCATCTTCTGTGTCCGGCCCGTTTTGCTGTCGTATGCGATCAAAATTTTTTTCATACTCGTCTCCTTTTCATCAATCAATCAGTGTTCATCCTATCCTTCACCATTTTATCCAGACAGCGGATCCGGTTCCCGGATTCCCGATTCACTTTTTTCACCGCGATGTTTTTTAATTCTTGTCTTGGTCCGGTTGATCAGTTTCGTGATCTTAATATTTCGCGGACAGGCCCGTGTACACTCGAAATGGTTCTTGCACGGCCATACACCGTTCGGAGAATCCAGAACCGACAGCCGCTCCGTGAACCCTTTGTCCCGGCTGTCGTCGTTGAACCTGCCGGCCTGGGCGATGGCCGCCGGTCCGAGAAAGTCCGGATTTTCGTACAGCACCGGGCAAGCAGAGAAACAAGCGGAGCAGAGAATGCAGTTTGTAGGATCATCGAAGGCCTTGCGTTGCTCGGGAGACTGGATCCGTTCCTTCTCCGTGACGGGATCGTCGTTGATCAGGAACGGCTTTACCGATCGGTATTTTTCAAAAAATACGGTCTGATCCACGATAAGATCCCGCAACACGGTGAAATGATTTAGAGGTTTGATCTCGATCTTGGCCCCGTCGGTGTCAGCAACATCCTGCACAAGGGTCTTGCAGGCCAGGCGGTCCTTTCCGTTGATCCGCATCGCGTCCGACCCGCACACGCCGTGCGCACAGCTTTTTCGGAAACCCAGGCTCCCGTCCCGATATCGTTTGACATGCATCAAGGCGTCCAGGATCCGGTCTGTGGGCTCGACCTCGATTTCATGTTTTTCCATATATGGCTCGGCATGAGTTTCCGGATTGAATCGTTGAATATTGAGGATGATTTTCATGGTTCTCCCCCTTTTTCTAATACGTTCGAGGTTTAGGCTCCCAGAGGGAAAGATCGACCGGTTTGTAATCGATCCGGACAGTGTCTTGATCCAGCCAGGCAAGGGTGTGCTTGAGCCAATTTTCATCATCCCGGTCCGGAAAATCTTCCCGGGAATGAGCGCCACGGCTCTCCTTCCGGTTCCTGGCGGATTCTGCGGTAATCAAGGCCAAGTCCAGAAGGTTTCCCAATTCCAGAATTTCCAACAGATCCGTGTTGAAGGCCTTGCTTGAATCCTGGACGCGGACCTTTGCGTACTCTTGGCGAAGCTCCCGCAACACGTGGACAGCTTTGGCCATGTCTGTTTCGTTACGGTACACGCTGACGTTCTCCATCATTTCAAACTGCATTTTCTCCCGTATTTTTTCTCCGTGCGGCCCCTTTTTCCCGTCGGTAAGTTCCGCAATGCGTTTTTTCGCGGGCTCTGCGACGTGCTCGTCGAAATTGAGCTGGTCGGCGTTCTTTACGTAATCCGCGATGTGGATTCCCGCCCGCCGACCGAAAACCACCAAGTCCAGCAGACTGTTTGTTCCCAGCCGGTTGGCCCCGTGAACGGATACACACGCGCATTCGCCGGCCGCATACAGACCGTCGTAGAACCCCCCTTTACCGTCCGCGACCACCCGCCCATTCATATCCGTGGGGAGACCGCCCATGGCGTAGTGAGCCGTGGGCTGGACCGGAATGGGACCTTCGGCCGGATCGATCCCCAGGTATGTCTTGCAAAAGTCGGTGATTTCCGGGAGCTTGGCCAGGATTACTTCTCTGCCGATTTCGGTGGCGTCCAGATGGAGATAATCGTCGATCTTTCCGTCCCCTCTGATCCCCCTTCCTTGCCTGATCTCCGTGATCATGGAGCGGGAAACGATATCCCTTGGCCCCAAGTCGAGCAGGGTGGGTACGTATCGCTCCATGAAACGTTCGCCGTCCCGGTTTCGCAGGATGCCTCCTTCTCCGCGCACCGCTTCGGAAATCAGGATGCCCATGCCCTTGATGCCCGTTGGGTGGAACTGGAAGAATTCCATGTCTTCCAGCGGGACCCCGCGCCGGGCAAGAACGGCAGGCCCGTCTCCGGTGTTGGCGTAAGCGTTGGAGGTGATCCGGAACATGCGGCCGAACCCGCCGGTTGCGAAGAACACGGCTTTGGCCTTGAAGATGTGAATGTCGCCGGTGGCGAGTTCCACCGCGACCACGCCACCGCATTTTCTGCCGTCCATGACAACGTCCACCACCTGGAACTCGTCAAAAAAGGTGACCTGGTTCTTGATGCACTGCTGATAGAGGGTCTGAAGGATCATGTGGCCGGTCCGGTCTGCGTGGTAGCAGGCCCTACACACGGCCGCCTCGCCGAAATTCCGGGTGTGCCCGCCGAACCGTCGCTGATCGATGCGCCCGTCGGGTGTACGGTTGAAGGGCAGTCCCCGGTTTTCGAGATCGTACACGGCCTGCACGGCCTCTTCCGCGAGGATGATCGCCGCGTTCTGGTCCACGAGATAGTCTCCCCCTTTGACCGTGTCGAAGGCGTGCCATTCCGGTTTGTCTTCTTCCACGTTGCCCAGCGCGGCGCTGATTCCCCCCTGGGCCGCGCCCGTGTGGCTCCTGATGGCGTAAACTTTCGAAAGAACGGCTGTTTTCACTTTTTTACTGGCTTCGAGAGCAGCGTACAAACCCGCTCCGCCGGCCCCGATGACCACGGCTTCGAATTCGTGTATCACATCCGGCCTCCTTTCTCGGTTTCATGCGGCTGGTTTATTTGTTATTGTTGGAAATTATAATTTTTGCATAATACCATTTTCGATACAAGCTAAAAATAGGGGTGTTATCCATGAGAAAAATGAAACACGGGTTGGATGATTTTGGATGAGGATTTAAGCTCCATCCGAATAATTATATTATGATATGAGTTGGTTATATGATATGTATTTAGTTGCTTACGGGCGCCTTTTCAAAGGGGTCCAATTGGGCCCGGCATTTTGATTCGGATCGAAGAAACGGTTCAAGACACATTAACTTTCAGCATGGAGCCGTATGAGTATTATATCCATCCCTGGCTTCTTTTTCCAAAAGGTCCCCCAATCCTTTGTACCTGGGTGAGAAATGGAACGGCGTAACCTGTTTTACCCCGGCCTTACCTGCAATGCTGCCGGCCTGCCAGGCGGTGAGATGGCCTTTTTTTTCGGCAATATCCCTGTCCTTTTCAAGAAAAGCCGCTTCAATAAACAGGTGGTCGGCGTTCTTGGCAAGTTCAATAATCTTTTCCACATTCGATTTGCTGTACCCGGCGTCTACGATATATGAAACCTTCTGGCCTGGAGTTATAAGAGCAATCCGCTTTGCGAGATCGCCCAGGATGAATCTCTTTTTACATGAAGCTTGGCCGACGTATCTCACCTCAAATTCCGAATCAAGGTCTATATTATTGTACAGAGCCTGTTTAAATTCATTCAGCCACGGGCCGATCTCAAGCCCGAGACCGGTAACATGTTCTTTCATTATATTTATGTGAAATCGTTCTTCAATGGTAAACCCGAGACATGGGATACTGTGATCAAGGATTTCAGCGGAAACAGACAGGACCGGTTCCTTATGCAAAAGACCGTTAAAAGGCTGCTTTATATCCTCTGAAGCCGGGATGAATCGGTTTTGACATATGTAATTTCTGGTAATCATATGATCGGGATTCACCTCGGTAACGTTCAAGAAGCCTTCGGGACCATACAAGTAGAGCTGCTGTTCGCGGCCAAGGAAAAGACGCAGCAACCTGTCAAACCCTATGAAATGATCCATATGCGTGTGGCTGATAAAAACATGGCTGATCTTGAGAATATCTCTGGTCGAAAGTGAATAGATGTCTCCCAGATCGAAAATTATAGCACGTTTTTCAAGAAGAAATGGAATGAATAGTCCGGGGTCGTCAAAAGGTCCGTTCACTAACCTGGGAAGGAAAGAAGGGCGCATTTTTTAGGAAAGAAATTTTGTCACTTGCCGGTTAATGCAAAGATATATTTCTTCGTCAGAACCGAATATATCAACAACGACTCTATGGTTAATAAGGGTCTCTATTACAAAAGCGGTGACATAAAGGCTGACAACATTGGGTTGTGGCACAATATGTCTGAATGGTGAATTCTGATAGTCTATCTCAAAGTCGTCCGCACGACTTAGTTTTTCGAGGCACTTTAAAATCTGTTCCTCAAGTACATTTTTATTTGTCGTTTCCACAAGGTTGTTTTCAATAAGCTTCATGGCAATGGCATTGGAAAGCGGTTCTATACAGTCTTTTATGCTTTCTATTGTTTTTTTGCGGGCGTACTCTTTTGAGGATTCGATTTTTGATAAAATCCGTGCTTCGCGACTGCTTGGCCGAAATATCTTAGCCATAAGATTTCACCTTTAATTCTGTTAGTTCCTTAGTTGTAAATTTTGCTTGCCCAGTGAAATACAGAGTCAATTTCACAGGGGTGCTTTTTATGGCAAAACTTTTTCAATTCTGCCACTAAGGCACCAAGGCACAAAGAAAAAATAATAAATATATCCTTTGTGTCTTAGTGTCTGGTTTATTGTGGCAAATATTTTTGGTTCCGGCCCGTCCGCCTTACTCCGCTTGGCAGGAGGGCGGGCTTGTCCGGGTTAGGTTGATGGTCTTATAAAAAGTCAAAAAACGGCTTTTTACGAACTCATTAATTTATTTATATCGATTTTTTGGGTCGCGCACAATAATAATGTCATAGACTGACCATTGCAAGGGAAATGTTTAGTCCAAAACCTGAATTATGCTGAAGCGCTTAGATTTTTAAAAAGCACCTAACGTGTTTCAACCTCTTCCAGAAATTTTGGTCACGAAGTTTTTTTCTGAGAAAAATTAGAAGATAAAAAGCCACACCAACACCGGCAAGATCATCAAAACCGGACGGGCAATCATGACGCCTGGGATTTATAACGGCAACCGCCGGGGGTAGGGTGTCCGGCATGGTAAACGCATTTGAATCCCAATACAGGGAGAACGCTCCACGACGGCGTGTATCTCTTTCCAACCGACTGAAACTTGTGCTTAAGCACCCGTAAGCCCGCGCCGCGCCGGAGTTATTAAGAACAATTCGTCGCTAAATTATCCCATTGATTGTTTAAGTCATAGTTTCATTCGGCTCGGGCCAACGCGTGCTAAAGCCCTTCATACAGTCAGTCGGTTTCCAAGAGAAACACGCCGTCGCTACGCTGCACCAAAATCAAATGCGTTTGCCCTGTTTCGTCCCTAGTTTTTTATTGAAACGATGGATGATATGGTGATATCATAAAAATTTTTTATTCGGATTTTCAAAAATTGAAGATTGAACACCATAAAAAAATATTTTCGTGTTGATCGCAGAGAAATCGCTTTTCTCAAATTTATTTTTGAGGCCTACGACGGCATTGTGACCATAACAACCGTGGATCCGGATCAGGGTGTCGTACGACTTTGCATTGCTCCGGGATGTGAAAATGATGTTGAGATGATTTTAAAGGATCTTAAAAAGGATATCATGATTGAACAGATAGACTGAAAAAATTATGTTGGCATCGTTGTTTCATAAAGCTAAAAAATACATGAAAACAAAACACTTATATATTAATACCATCGGCTGTCAGATGAATGTTTACGATTCCGAACAGATTGCCAAAGGATTAAAGGTGTTAGAATATAAACTGACCCCATTGCCGGAAAAGGCGGACCTGATCATTGTTAATACCTGTACAATCAGAGAAAAGGCAGAACAAAAAGCTTTCAGTTTTTTAGGACGTATGGCAGGCTTGAAAAGAAAAAACCCCGATCTTATTATTGGGATAGGCGGATGCGTGGCACAGCAGGAAGGACAAAAAATCCTGCAGCGAGTGCCGCACCTTGATCTTGTTTTCGGGACAAATGCTATCGGACGCTTGCCCGGCATTATAAAAACTATATCGTCGAAAAAATGCCGTATTGTGGATATTGAAATGTCAGAGCAAATAGAAGAACTCGACTTTATTGAAGATGAGCACCATAAAGGAAAAGTCGCCAGCTTTGTAACTATCATGCAAGGATGCGATAATTATTGCACCTACTGCGTGGTTCCCTATGTACGGGGCAGGGAAACAAGCAGGAATCCCGAAAAAATCATTAATGAAATTTTCTGTCTTGTCGAATCCGGCGTGCGGGAAGTTACCCTGCTGGGCCAGAACGTAAACAGCTACGGAAATAAAGAAGGGCTCTGTACATTTCCCGAACTGCTGGCACGTGTTAATGAAATTGACGGTCTTTTAAGAATCAGGTTTACGACGTCACATCCCAAGGATCTTTCGGTAGACCTCATGCTTGCTTTTAAAAACCTTGATAAGATGTGCAATCATATACATTTGCCCATACAGTCAGGTTCAAACAGGGTCTTAAAAAGAATGAACCGGAAATACAGCCGCAAATTATACCTTGAAAAAATAGATAAACTGCGTAATATTTGTTCTGATATTGCTATTACATCTGATATTATTGTAGGATTTCCAGGAGAGACAAGAGCTGATTTTGAGGAAACCCTTGAATTAATTAAGAAAATGGAATTTGACGGTCTGTTTGCCTTTAAATATTCAGACCGGCCAAATGCAGCTGCGGCCCGATTTGAAGACAAAATTTCAGAAAAGGAAAAGAAAGAAAGATTACAGCAGGTGCTCTCCCTGCAGTCACATTTTACAACCCAAAAGAATAAAGAACTGGTAGGGTCGACTCAGTCGATCCTTGTAGAAGGGTTGAGTAAGAAGCAGACCCGGATTGATAAACACAGCATGAATCTTGATGTTCAGTGGACAGGACGGACATCAACTAACAAGATCGTAAATTTTTCCCGGGGGGATAACGCGGTATCCTGTGATGAAATCCTTACCGGCCGGATGGTTAATGTCAGAATTGTGAAAGCACATTCCCATTCACTCTGGGGTGAACCGGTTAGCATAGTGCCCATGTTTCTGGGTTCAAGAGGAGAAAAAAGTTATGTTGCATGAAGTAAACATAGCGAGTATGGCAATAGATCCCACATCAAATACACCCATTCTTATCTTAAAGTCGGTGAAAGGTGACCAGGCTGTTCCCATATGGATCGGCTTGTTAGAAGCCACATCCATAGCTTCAGCACTCAGGGACATCAAGTTTGACCGACCCATGACCCATGATCTTTTCAAAAATTTCATCGACAGTCTGGATATGGTCGTGTCGAAAGTTGAGGTATGTGATCTAAAGGATAACACCTTTTATGCCAAGATATATTTTGTATCTCAAGAAAGAAGTTTTAATATGGATGCCCGTCCGAGCGATGCGATTGCCATTGCACTTCGTTTTCGCGCTCCCATTTATGTGCATGATAAGATTTTTGAAAAATCTCAAATGAAGAAAGGCGATTATGAGGTGCTAAACAAAAGCGAAGAAGGGAAAAAATGGGCAGAATATCTTGAAAACCTTTCTCCTGAAGATTTCGGAAAGTACAAAATTTGATGTTATGGATGAGTCTGTTGATTAATGAGGATTTTCGTTCAAGATCAAGGCATGCGAAAAAAATAACCACAGGCATATATTTGATATTCCGAGGATTTATTCGCCACCGAACTTTGGCGAATTAATTTTTTGAGCATAACGCAGAGATTGTGCGAAAAGACCATTAATCAACAGACTCATGATGATCATCTTTGAGGAAAAGGTTGTGATACTCGGAATCTGTTAAATGTTTTTTAAGTAGATGAGTCAGCAAAGAAAATATTTCTTCAATTTCGTCTTCTGTCAGTCTTTTTACTAATTCCTTGATCAGCGTGTCATCTGAAAATTTCTGAAGGTAATAGATAATCGTGTTTTCATCGGTTTCCCGATCCAATCCGAGTCCTGCCAAACCGTCGTAATTTTCAATATGATTATGCGAATGTTTTTTCATTTTTTCCATTGCAGCGTTAAAATTGTGCGAAATCAACTGGGTTGATGGATAAAGTGAAAATAATTGAAAAGACCATTGAGGTCAATATATACTTTTCTATATTATTCCCTGTGCTGGGTCTTATTCATGAATATCCGGAAATCGCTGATAAAGTTGTTTTGGTATCGCCAATGATCGATATTCTGGAATGAATTTGACAGGTTCACTCATGCTTGCAAAATTTAGGTGTAAAATTTTACATAAATTTTATGTAATTTACTTCTCAATTATACATATTGTGCAATAAATTTGCACAACTATCCTTGCAATTTACTTCATATAACTATCTGATATTTATATCATTATATTTTATTGGTTTTATTTTGCATGATTTTTGCAATTATAAGTCGGCAAAAAAGGTATTTTATTAATTCATTGGGAAAAACTTTTTTAAAAATGAAATCTATAATAAATGAAAAATTAACAGTATACCTATTATCAGTGGGAGTTATACGCTTATTATTCATTGCTGTAATGATTCTGAGTGTAACTTATGCTCATAATCGCAACACCCAAAAAGTTATAAGTTCCCAAAGGTTGAAAAAGGAGGTTCTTACTGCCAAAACGGAATACCATTTGCCATCCATTGCCGGTAAGAAAGCCGAGCGTCTCTTACACCCGATTGTAATTCAAACGGCCGGTCGCTTCCAGGTTGATCCTGCCCTTGTAAAGGCGATCATTATGGCGGAGTCCGGATATAATGCCAGAGCAATTTCCAAAAGAGGTGCAAAAGGCCTTATGCAGCTGATGCCGGCAACTGCCCAGGCGCTGGGTGTGGAGGACGTTTTCAATCCCAAGCAAAACATAAGCGGCGGGGTACGGTATTTCAAACAGCTTGTTAACCAATTTGGCGGAGACGTCGAACTGGCACTTGCGGCATACAATGCCGGGAGCAGAAACGTAAGACATTATCAGGGTATCCCGCCTTTCAAGGCAACCCGGTACTATATCAAAAAGGTCTTTAAATATTATCAGATTTACAAAAACCAGATGACCTATAATGAGAAGGGGTTCGTATCTTTGAATAACAGTAATCAATTTTCATAATTCAATATGTGATAATCATATATACCAAAACCCAGTATTCCATTATTCCAACATTCCAATTGTGAGCACTTCGTTTCTCAGCATAAACTCAGCGAACTAAGTTTTGTTTTTTCTGACAGTTGTACAGGGCAAACGAATTTGAATCCCAATATAGGGAGAACGCTCCACGACGGCGCTACGCTGCACCGAAATCAAATGCGTTTACCCTGAGTTGTATAGTTTGCACAGTATCTGTATTTTACCACCTATTTTCTTTTCAATTAAGTGTTTATTTGTTCCAAACCTTGCCAGTCTCCTAAAAAAAATTATTTCATAAATAGGAATAGTTGCGGTTGCCGGCCTCATATGATATTCGAATTGAAAAATTAATTAGTTTCCATCCAGAAATTGCCCTTTTCCGCAATCTCTGCGTCAATCTTCGGAATTACTTGTGCGGCGTACCACTTGTACGCCTCCGCGTAATTCCTTGATTTCCTTGACCTTGCGAAAAACTGCTAATTTCTGCATTGGAGACTTAATTTGTGCGTAATATAGATTTATGGATGAGCACTAATTGAGAGCTACATTTTGCCATTAAATAACCTGTATTTTCGGGATGTTGTTATATGTTTTTGATTGCCGGTGTTTCTCCTAAAATAAAAATTCTTGACACTAACCCGAGAATTTGCCCTGTGTGCGGTCTGGCCCGAGCCTATTATAAACGGGTGGATCACTATTTTAATTTATTTTTCATTCCGATTTTAAGGGTCAAAAAGGGCGAGCCGTTTATCATGTGTGACCGGTGTGAAAGAACGGTGCACGAATTCAAAGAAGAATATAGCAGTGCCTGGCCGGATATCAAGAAGAGGCAGTGTAATCATTGTGGAAAAACTTTAGAAAAAGATTTTGGATACTGCCCGTACTGCGGAAAACCCGTTGCCCCGAAATAATTCATCAAGAATCTATATGGAATCCGACTTTAAGTATAATCCAGATCGGCCGGTTGAACGCCATGTTGTTCTGGTTGAGCCGGAAGTGCACTGGAACACCGGCAATATCGGGCGCACCTGTCTGGGGGCTGGCGCCTTTCTTCATCTGATTAAACCTTTGGGTTTCTCCATTGAAAGCCGTGAACTTAAAAGAGCGGGTCTGGATTACTGGCACAAAGTCAAACTTTCGGTCTGGGACGATTTTGACAGTTTTCAGGAAAAAATGGCGCCACAAAAAGACGAAGTCGCATTATTTACCAAAAACGCTGCAACGCCCTTCTGGTCCATGCCATCTTCTGACAGACTTTTTCTAATTTTCGGCTCGGAAACAAAAGGACTCTCCCAAACCATCATATCACTATATAAATATGCCACTTACCATATTCCCATCACTGATGAAATCAGGTGCCTTAACCTGTCCACCACGGTAGGAATTGCGTTGTATGAGAGCCTGCGTAGTTAGTTAGTGTCCATCCAGAAACGGCATCTTTTGGCCCTCGGCGGCGTTCTCGCTCGTTTTCAATCCTCGAAATAGCGCGCTATGCCTGCGGTTGAAAACTCGCTCGGGCCTTGCCGAAAACCAAAATCTACCATTTCTGGATGGACACTAGTTAGGTGCTTATTAAAACAGCATGGACAAAATTTTTTGCATGTTACGGCAAAAAAAATAGGGCTCGAAATATTTCCGAGCCCTATCTGTTTCATTATATGCGTTGCTGTTTAGAACAGTCCCGTAACCTTGCCGGTGTTAACATCCACATCCACATTTCGGAAGGCCGGATTGGAACTGGTGCCCGGCATCAGGCTGATGTCGCCGCAGCAGGGGCACAGGAACTTGGCGCCGGAGAAGATCAACACGTCGCGAATGGGGAGAGACCAGCCTTTGGGTACACCCTTGACCGCCGGATCATGGGTCAAAGAGAGGTGTGTCTTGACCATCATGGTGGTGTAATCAGCGTACTTGGGATCGTTCTCGAGCATCTTGGCCTTGGCTTCGGCCGCAGGCGTCCAGGCTACACCATCGGCACCGTAAACGTTCCTGGCAATCAGGTCGACCCGGTCACGCAGCTTGGTTTCCAGAGGATAAAGGAATTTGAAGTCCGGTTCTTCCTCGCAAGCTTCAGCGACAACATCAGCTAGTTCCAGGGCACCGTCGCCGCCGTCAGCCCAGTGGGTGGAAACCGCGACGCGGGCTCCTGCATCCTCGGCGGCCTTGCGCATCATGGCCACCTCAGCATCGGTATCGAGGTGGAAGCGGTTAATACATACAACCGGTTTGATACCAGACTGCTTGACGATGTTAATATTGTGAACCAGGTTGACCATACCCTTTTCCAGCAGGCCCAGGTCTTCTTTTGCATACTCTTCGGGCAGTGCTATACCGGCAATAACCTTGGGACCGCCGCCGTGCATCTTCATCGCCCGAATAGTGCTGGTAATTACTGAAACATGGGGGGTCAAGCCGCTGTAGCGACACTTGACGTTCCAGAACTTCTCAAAGCCGATGTCGCAACCGAAACCACTCTCGGTGACGTGGTAGTCAAACATCTTGAGACCGACCCGGTCGGCGATGATGGAAGACTGGCCCACGGCAATATTGGCAAAGGGGCCGGCATGTACCATAAGTGGCTGATATTCAACCGTAGAGCACAATGTGGGGTTGATGGTGTTGACCATCCAGGCGGTCATGGCGTTACCCACTTCCAGATCGCGGGTGGTTACTACATTGCCCTTCTTGTCAAAAGCAACGGTAATGTCGTTCAGCTTTTCGCGCAGGTCGGCCAGATCACGCACAATGGAGAGAATGGCCATGAGCTCGGAGCTTACCGCGATGCCGAAGCCTGACTGCATCGTAAAGCCGTCCATGCGTCCCCCCAGGCCCATGACGATGTTCCTCAGGCCCTGGGCACAAAGGTCCATTATCCAGCCCATCTCCACCCGGGTGGGATCTATGTCCAGGCGCGCCATCTTGGTAAGCCTGGCTATCTGCTCGTCATTGTAGTTGCGCTCATGCTGCATTCTGGCGTTCAAGGCCACCATAGCCAGGTTGTGGGCGTTCATGATGTCGTTGATGTCACCGGTCAGACCCATGGAAAATTCTGTCAATGGAATAATAAGAGCATTGCCGCCGCCGGCTGCGCTACCCTTAATATTCATTGTAGGCCCACCCGAGGGTTGCCGAATACAGCCGCCCACATTTAATTTCCGCTTGCCCATACCTTCCATGAGACCTATGGCGGTGGTGCTTTTACCCTCACCCAGCGGGGTAGGGGTAATTGCAGTTATCTCAATGTACTTGCCGTCCGGCTTGTCCTTGAGCCGATTCATGATTTTCAGGAAGTCCAGTTTGCACAATCTTCCCATGGGCAGAATTTCGTCCTTTTGAATGCCGAGCTGTTCCGCCCACTCATCGGGAGTCGGCATGTTCTCTTCGGCGGCTTCGGATATCTGCCAGTCTTGCATTTCTACTGCATTGTAAGCCATTTATCCAATCCTCCTCTATAAAAGGTTAATAAAACAAAGGAACCCGGTATGCCACCTTGAAAGTTCCTTTAGATTCATAATATCATAATAATGGAATCACAATCCTCAGATTATTTGCCTGTTAAATCAATTAAACACTGCCTTAAATCATATACAATTTGATTTGGCAAGCAATATATGCGTTTTTTAAGAAAAAAATGAAAAAAATATTGCCGATAGGAAATTTATTTTCAACCTTGTAACTGATTCAATCGAAAATAAAAACCTTTGTTTTGCATTAATTCTGAATGGTTTCCAACCTCGACAATCTTTCCTCTGTTCAGTACGATAATCTTGTCGGCCCCCCGGGCCGTTGAAAGCCGGTGGGCGACAATTATGGATGTTCTGTTTGCCATCAGGTTAAATAATCCCCCCTGTATTTTATGTTCGGTTTCCGAATCGATATATGAAGTTGCTTCATCGAGTATAATAAGGTCCGGATCGCGTGCAAAAGCCCTTGCAATCGATATTAACTGGCGTTCGCCGCTTGAGATTGATGCGCCCCCTTCAGAGAGCACGGTATCCAGGCCTGCCGGCAATCTGTCTATGAAGGCTTTGCAATTTGAGCGTTCTAGAATTTGCTGCAGGGCCGTCTCTGAAATATCTCTTTTCCCCAGGGTAATATTATCCCGTATGGTTTCTGAAAACAAAAAAGAGTCCTGCATGACCAGCGCCATTTTGGCTCTTAAATGAGGCGTGTATATTTTTTTGATATCAATCCCGTTCACAAGAACCGGCCCGGATGAAGGATCATAAAAACGGATGATAAGATTAATTATCGATGTCTTCCCTGATCCTGTGGGTCCCACAAGAGCCAAAGTTTTCCCGGAAGTTATGCTGAAGGAAACATTTTTAAGAACGGTTTCACCTTTAACGTAACCGAAGGAAACATTTTTAAGGGAGACTTCCGAAATTTTTCCCAAAGTCTGTCTTTGAATTTTTGAGCCGGATGTTGTGCCGGATTCAACAGCGGGAACAGACTGCGGCAGGCTTTCCGTACTATCCA
>Ga0307431_1001094_pt1 | contig 16139 bp, 15 predicted proteins | sample SalMarWE160170MG_FD_202155 | JGI IMG/M metagenome (GOLD analysis project Ga0307431, IMG submission 202155) | Salt marsh sediment microbial communities from the Plum Island Ecosystem LTER, Massachusetts, United States - WE1603-170 | ecosystem: Environmental > Aquatic > Marine > Intertidal zone >...
GACCTTTGAAGAGGTTGGAAAGAGTGAAATGGACGTAACATAAAAAAATAAGTAGAATGTATCCAAATCAAAGACAAAGAAATGATGAATAAACGTTGAAAATGGAATTAATAGCCAGCCTCAATTGTCGTCTCCAGAAATGATCTTTCTCAATGAATGTCTGATAATCTCTGTAGGATTCCATTCGTAAAAACATGAGGATAAATGAGAGAAACATTCCTGTTGGCGAGAGTGGTGGTCTCCCTGGTTTTCCAGGTGTATATTTATAACAGGTGATCAAAATGTCTTCTGCTTCTGAAAGATTTAAATTTGAGATAATTGTTCTCAAGCTTGCCCTCCTATCTCGTTTCATTTTTGCATCCCAAGCAAAATGAATCGTGGGAGGGCAAATTAATTTTTCAACAGCCTAAAATCCATAATCACATGAACCTGAGTTTATAAGAAGTTCAAGTTTACTCCTTTAAAGTTGTAGGGTCTAACAAAATTTAAACCATTTAGGCACAAAACGATCCAGTTGAAGAGCACTGAAAATACGAGCCTGTTTAGCAGTGATCTCTTCAACTACAATACATGCCTTCTTTTCCTCCTCCTTTACAATCGCCAATCGAATTCCTTCCAACATCTCTGCAAACCGTGGTAAAGATAACCGTTCAAAGGAAAGTTCTAACAGTAGATAGCGATAAAGAAGCAGTCCCATCTAGATAAACAGATGATCACAGTCCATTTAAGGGTTTTGTTATTGTTCAACCAATAGAATAAAAATTAAAAAAATTGTTTACCCACTACATTTTTTTACCTGATTTACCCCTGTTAAATCTAATGGGTCATAGCATTTTTTATAAAGTCAAGTTGAATAGATTAACCCACCATTACTGCAGTGCTTCCCATACAAGATCTAAGACATTTTTCACTTCTAGCCCTGCATCTTCAGCTGCTCTTTTAAGATTATATTCGCAAGTTGGACAGAGTGTTACCAACATCTCTGCTCCAGAATCTATGGCTTGCTTGATACGTTTTTTAGCAAGTTTCTTTGCAAGCGGATCATCGGTGGCAAGTAATCCGCCGCCACCGCCACAACATTCTGCTTGTTTACCATAGGTCGGCATCTCTACCAATTCTACACCTATCTGCTTTAAAACATCTCTAGGTTCATCTACCATGTTCATACCTCTTGCCAGGTTACATGGGTCATGATAGGTTACCTTTATTCCAAGCTGTTTGGGATTATAATCAGGTAATCGTTCTACAATGTCTTTAATCACGTATGTTGGATTGTAATCATCATAATTGGCGTTGATGAAAAAGGCACAGGTTGTACACAGGGCTACGAAATCCTTATGTGGGAATTGTTTGCGGAACTTTTTCTTTTGCTCCTCAAACTCATCCTTATGCCCTAGAACTCCAAAAGGCATGCCGCAGCACGTCTCATCTACCACCTTTGGGTTCATCCCTATCTTTTCCAGAATTTCAAGATACCTCTCTGCATCATCCTTTCTTTCAAGGAATCTACATCCAAGAAGTACAGGAGTTTCCCCCTCACGGATAGGTGCTTCAAGCTCTTTTCCAAAGATGTTTCCGCTTTTTCTAATATTTCCTGCAAGTTGTTCATGGCCCTCGGAAACAAATCCTTCATTTGTAATATCTGCCCGAGCAGCTGTTAAAATACCTGGGATGTCAACATTCGCTGAACATCTTTCTACGCAATCTCTGCAAAAAGAGCATTGAAAAATTTTATCTGCTATCTTTTGAGAAGGTTCAATCTCTCCAGATAAAAGACCATAGGAAAGAACAGCTTTTCCTCTTGCTCCATCTGGCTCCCATCCAAGTTCTTTAAAAATTGGGCAACCTTCAAAACAGTAACCACATCTTATGCAGATGTTCAGTTCATCTTCCCACTCATCCAGATATTTAGTCTCCATTAGCTCACCTTACTCGGTACCTAAGATTTGTAGCAGTAACCCAATCATCCGGTGCATCCATAAGTTTGTGTGGATTCAAAATATTGTTAGGGTCAAAGGCTTTTTTTACTGCTTTCATCACAGGTAGCAAATCCTTCCTTGCTTTCTTCCAAGATGGTGCCTTTGAAAGTGCTATGCCATGCTCACCAGAGGTTGTTCCTCCAATTGAGTCAACATAATCATATAACTCCTCAACAACACGTTTTGCATCATCCCACTGTTCCTTTTTAGTCGTATCCATCATTATTTTTGTGTGTATTACACCCTGACCACAATGTCCATACACTGCCATTATCACATTATTTCGCTCAGCGATTTCATGAATCTCATGAGCACATTCCGCTATCTTTGAAGTTGGTACACCCATGTCATCAGCTAAATCTGTGCACGTTATGCCTTCTTTATATCTTGACAATGACGAAAACAGGTTTTTCCGCCCAGCATATAGTCTTTTACGCTCTTTTTCTTCATAACTCATTTCAATTTCGAAACCATTGTGTTTTTCACAAACCTTTTTCATCTTTTCCATTTCGTAATCTATAGCTTCTTTAATATTACCATCTGCCTCGAATAGCAGGATTGCTGCAACATCAGGCAATCCAAGGTCTAAAGATTTATTTACTACCTCAATACCAATATTGTCCATCAATTCTAGCATCGATGGCAACGCACCACTTGCAATTATACCAGATATCGCCTCGCCAGCATCTTCTAACTTATTGAACTTGGCCATAGCAAGACAACGAAATTTTGGCAATGGAACAAGCTTTAATGTTGCTTCTACAACGATACCAAGAGTACCTTCAGAACCAACGATTAACTTCTCAAGTTGATAACCAGATGAATGAACCCGTGTATTAGCACCAAGGTGAATCAAATCCCCATTTGCTAGAACAACCTTCATCCCAAGGACTATATCACGCGTTGCACCATATTTTACGGCCCTCATACCTGATGCATTAGCACCAATCTCTCCACCAATCGTAGCAATCTTGCTTGAAGCAGGTGATGTCGTATAAAACAAACCATGTGACTTAAGCTCCCTGTTCAAATCATCATCAACCACACCAGGTTCAACCTTACATAACATATCTTGAGATGAAATTTCAATAATGTTGTTCATTCGTTTCATATCAAGAACAATTCCGCCATCTATCGGAACAGTATGCCCACTAGTGCTAGAGCCTGCCCCTCTTGCTATCACTGGAATTTTATTTTTGTTTGCATACCGCATAATCTTTTGGATTTCCTCAGCAGTTTTTGGTCTTACAACAACTGAGGGCATAGCCTGATGAACCGATGCATCTGATGAATACACATAAAGATCAGCACTATCACCTGAAGCATTGTCTTTACCAACGATTTTTTTCAATTTCTTAAGGTCTACCTTCATAATATGATCTCCTTTACAAAAGATATCTTCAATTTTTTTGCAAAACCATCCACAATATCATCAGTTTTTTTAACCTCCGTATATTTAGATGTACCAGATTTTGTATTCTCCTTTTTTAGAATATATCTAAGCTCCTCGACAGCGCTTCCTTCCCCCTATATTCAGGCAGAAGCATTGGTGCTTTTCTGTCAGTTTTAACTCTGGCATCACTAATCATTTTCTCATATTTTTCCACGTGATTCAAAGTAAGTTTACCAATCTTTGCTTTTTTGACATGTTTCGCTGCTGAAATACCTGCTCGTCTGCCAAAAACATTGTAATCTAATAGGCTATTACCCATCAGCCTGTTTTTTCCATGAGGGCCTCCTTCTACCTCGCCGCCTGCAAATAAACTAGGTACAGAGGTTTGGGCATTTACATCAATTGTTACCCCCCCATTTTGATAATGCAACGTGGGGAAGACAAGCACAGGGTCTTTAGCCATATTAATACCAAAACGTTCATACATACGATACATCGCATCAAAATTTTTCTTGACTGCTCCTTCTCCATGTAAAATCTCGATCATAGGAGAATCAAGCCATACACCCCTCATATCAGTTGGAGTAACAACGCCATTATTTCTTTCATAACATTCTCTAATCAAGGCAGATGCCTCAACATCTCTAGCCTCAAGAGGGTAAACAAACTGCTCACCGTCTTTATTTACTATTTGTGCGCCCATTCCTCTAAATTTTTCTGTAATTAACAGACCAATGATTTGCTCAGGATATGCTGCACCAGTAGGATGATATTGTACTGCATCTAAATCCCGTAGTTTTGCTCCAACATGGTAAGATAGTACTAGTCCATCGGCAGTTGCACCGTAATGGTTGGTTGTAGGATAATTTTGAATGTGGAGTCGCCCCCAGCCACCAGTAGCCAAAACGGTAGATTTCGCCCTTGCTACATAGTATTGTTCAGTTTCCATATTATATAATACGGCACCAGCCAATTGTCCTAGATCATCTGTGATTAATTCAACTGCTGGCGTAAATTCGAGTACAGGAATCTCACGATTACGCATCACATCACGTATGTTGCGCATAATCTCCATGCCTGTATAATCTCTAGCAAAATGCAGCCTGTTCTTGCTAGTTCCACCTCCAGAAATCTCTATAAATTCACCATTTTCATCTTTATCATACATTACCCCTAACTCTTCATGCCATTTTAGTATCTCTTGGGCATCTGTAACAAGTGTTTTGAGAACTTCTGGGTCATTAGTAAAATGACCTCCGCCCATCGTATCCAAGTAATGCCTCATTGGCGTATCATCTTTGCGATCAGCACACTGTATTCCTCCTTCCGCCATCATTGAGTTTGCATCACCATGCCTAAGTTTGGTAGCCATGAGAATATCCTCTGTTTTGATACCAGTATTATTTGCCCATAGTGCAGCAACAGTAGCTGCACCGCCACCACCAATAATAAGCACATCCACATCATAATCTATGTGGGATAGATCTATATTACCAGGCTTCACAAGTGGATGAGCCTCTAATAAATCAACAAGCTCATCTGGCATCAGGTCGCCTTTATTTGGACCAAATAACATAGCACGTTTCCGTTCCCTTTTATAATCGGGATGGTACTTGTCTAGTATTTTTTCTTTTTCCTTAGGACTCATCGGTTTATGTCTCTTCTTCATTCTTCCCTTTCTAGTTCTCTCAACTTTCTCAATTGATTCGCGCATATACTCCGGGAATCCATCAATCATGTCCATTTTAGTCATTTTACTCACCCGCCAGGTCTTCGATATCTCTTTCAACATACGCTTTTTTCAATTTATCTACACCTACTTTTGTTAACTTATTCATTTCTTTGTCAAATTTTCCTTTTTTGATTTCCTCAAGTCTTTCCTCAAGGTTTTTTGATGGTTTTTCAATATATTTACCATATAGCCGCCTTGCAAGTTGGCCAACATGATACTGAGGGATTTCAGCTGGACATCTAAGAGCACAGAGGCCGCACTGGATACAATCAAAGGATAATTGTGCTGCCTCTTCAATTTCTCCTTTCAACGATGCCTGAACAAAATCCATAACCTCAATATCCTGAGGACAGGCTTTTGTACAAGTATTACAAGAAACACATCTTGCAACTTCTGGATAATATTTTAAGATGATATTTTCCTTAAGATCCATCTTATTTATGTCATAGGTTGCCTTGTTTGCTGGCACAAACGGTATCTGAGACAAATACATTCCGTCCTCTACCGCTGTTTGGCATGCCAACGCTGTATATAACTTATAATCCCCTTTCTTTCTGTAAACAGTTGCACAGGCCCCACAGAAACCAGCTCTGCAACCAGCACCACGAATGAATTTATAACCTGCATATTCCATAGCTTCCATTATAGTCAAACCCACAGGAACCTCATGCTCTTTATTCATAATGTATATCTTAACCATTTCTTTTTCAGCCATCAATTATCACCATCATTTCTATTAGATAATGCTGTTCTATTTTTCATTTCTAAATCTTTTTTTTGTTCATTTTTAAAGTATCCCTTCCATTTATTTTACTCAACAAAGGAAGCGGATCCACATAATTCAAATCAAACCGGCAAACCTTTTCATCTAATCCAAATGCAATAGCCATCAATTGAGTAAAATAAAACACCGGCATTCTTTCAAAATCATGGTATTTCTCTTCAACAGTCTCCTGCCTAGCATCCAAATTAAAATCACATAACGGACAACTTAACGCTATAGCATCTGCACCTTCCCGAGCGGCAGATGTTAATATACTATATGTTCTTTCGGCCACCGCCTCTTTATTACTTGCAGTTTGATATGCACCACAACATTCTACCTTGTACGGAGTATCAATTACTTCAGCACCGAGGCTTTCAAGGAGCGAATGCATAATCCTAGGTTCTTCCAAATCATCTATGCCTACTTCCTTAGGTCTAAGTAGCAAACAACCATAATAAGGGGCAATTTTTAAACCCTTAAGAGGAACTTCCACTGTTTCCTCTATTTTTTCAAAACCAATTTCATCTTTTAAAATCTCTAGCAAATGCAGAACAGTGACCTCGCCGCGATAATCTTCTTCGCGGTCCATGAATTCGTTTAATGTGGTAAGAGCTTCCTCATCATCTTTAACTCGAAGGTTCGCCCGCTTCAGCGTGTTATAACACATAGAGCAAAGAGTGACAATCCTATTTTCGTTTAATTCTTGAGCTCTGATGAGATTCCTTATTGGTGCAGCATAATGCATTAAATCATCAGAAGCTAGGGAATAAACCGTGCCACAACAGTTCCATCGAGGTAATTCAACCAGTTCCATTCCCAATTTCTTTCCTACCGCTAATGCAGATTCTTCAAAATTAAGGGCATCTTTTTTAAGCGTACAGCCAGGGTAATATGGAATTTTCATTTTTTCACTCATGATGAAGTCATCTTCCTAAAACTACTAACCACCGCAATTTGTGGAAGTTTTTCTATCTCTGGGATGGCAGAGGGCTTAACATGATCTATGTTTTTTCTAAGTGATTGTAAACGTAGGGCCTCCATAACTTTTGCCAAATCTATTCCTTGAGGGCATCTCACGGCACAGGTAAAACATGAGGCGCATAGCCAAATTGTTTTTGATTCAAGTACAGAAGTATCACCTATTTGCACCATCCGAATAACTTGACTTGGAAGTAAATCCATTTGATCAGCCAGGGGGCAGCCAGCCGAACATTTACCGCATTGATTGCATTTCCTTACATTTTGCCCGCTAATTTCTATAATTTTTTCAGTAAACTTAGATTGCGTTTCATTAACAGGAAACTTATGCCTCATCTACATCAACCTCCTTTGCCTTATCTAAAGATTCTTGGTATTTTTCTTTTACCTCTTTAGCAGTTTCTTCAAATTTTTTTTCTACCGTGGGACTCAGCTCTAATGGCCCAATCTCTTTCAATTCATTAACATAATTTTTCACTATGGTACTCACTCTTACACTTTGAAAACCAGCGATACGTTCAAATTTCAATCGCTTTGGGTCTATGCCTAACTTTGAAATTGCTTCTTTTAACAGGCCCATTCTTTTGGCCGCATTCTCATTGCCCCGCATATAATGACAGTCGCCCTTTTGACATGCTCCAATAAGTACACCATCAGCACCATTTTTGAAGGCAGCCAATACATAGCGTGTGTCGATCATACCAGAACACTTCACAGTTATTGGTATAACATTTGGGGGATATTGAACCCGGCTGACACCTGCTAAATCCGCGGCTGCAGAAGCTCCCCAGTGGCAGATAAATGCAAGTATTGTTGGCTCAAATTCATCGGTCATGATAATCCACCTTCGATCATATTCATCATTTGTTTGGCAGTGAAATTTTTAATCTGAAGTGCATCTTTTGGACATGACACGGTACATATGCCGCAGCCATTACACAGTGCATCATTGACATTTACTGTATTGCTTGTAAGTTTTAGAGCATCAAAAGGACATTCATCTACGCAGATACCACAGCCATCACATAACTCCTTATCAACACGTACCACCGTTGGATCATGTTCCAGTTCTGGTGATGACACAAGCCCAATTGCTTTACTTGCTGCTCCGCTAGCTTGCGCCACAGTTTCTGGTATATCCTTTGGCCCCTGTATCATACCTGCTATATACACACCTGGGATAGTGGTCTCTACAGGTCTTAATTTTGGATGTGCTTCTTTCAAAAACTTATTTGGACCTTGAGGAAGATTCAACATTTTAACTATTTTATCATCGGGAGAGGGTATAATTCCTGTTGCTAATACAACCAGATCTGCAGCAACCTCAATTTTTTTACCGGTAAGCGTGTCAGCACCCCAAACCATGGTTTTGTCCCCTTCTTTAAAAATTTTTGAAACTTTACCACGTAGATATATCACCTCACTTTCTTCTAGTACCTGTTGATAAAATTCCTCGTAATCCTTACCAGCAGTGCGAACATCAATATAGAAAACATATGCATTTGCATCTGGGAATATACCTTTGAATAACTTAGCTTGTTTTGCAGTATACATACAGCAGATTTTTGAACAATACGGCAGATGCATCTCTGGATCTCTGGAACCTGCACACTGAACCCATACTACGTCCTTTGGCGTTTTACCATCTGACGGTCGACGGAATGGAATGGCTGCAGAGCCCATCTGAAATAACATACGTTCAAATTGTAGCCCGTCAAGAACATCAAGGTTTTCTCCATATCCATATTCTGCAAGGTTTTCTTTAGCATACAATTCATAGCCTGTAGCCACAACAATTGCACCTACTTCCTCCTCCACAATCTCAGGTTTCATATCAAGGTTTATTGCATTTGGCTCACATACTTTTACACATTCATCACATCGTTGTGGAGCAAGCCCTAAACAAGCATTTTCATCCAATGTGTATGTGGAAGGGATAGCCTGTGAGAATGGGATATATATAGCTTTACGTAGATTTAACCCTCTTTCAAATTCTTTCGTCACTGTAACTGGGCAGACTTCTGTACATTTATCACATAAGGTACACAGTTCCTCATCAACAAAACGAGGTTTCTTCTTTATCTTTACTTTGAAGTTACCGACATAACCAGATATATCCTCTACTTCTGAGTAAGCATACAAACTTATATTTTGGTTCCTATCAATGTCAACCATTTTTGGTGTGAGAATACACTGTGCACAGTCTAATGTTGGAAAAACTTTCGAAAGCTGTATCATATGGCCACCGATACTTGGCTCTTTTTCAACTAAAACCACCTCATGGCCACTATCTGCAACATCCAATGCAGCTTGTATTCCTGCTATGCCACCGCCAACAATCAATACTTTATCTGTAACAGGAGTCTTAAGCGAAGTTAAAGACTCATTTAATTTAACCTTCCCAATTATGCTTTTGATGATGCGAATTGCTTTAGCAGTTGCCTTTTTTTTATCAGGATGAACCCATGAACATTGCTCTCTTATATTTGCGATTTCACACCTATAGGGATTCAACCCAGCTCTTGCAACAGCCTCACGAAAGGTCGACTCATGCATAGTAGGTGTACAACAAGCAACAATCACATCTGTTAATCCTTCTTCCTTTACAGCCCTCTCAATTTCTTTCTGGCCAGGGTCAGAGCAGAAGAACTCATAGTCTGTACAGTAAGACACATCGCCTGTTTTTTTAATCTCTTCTACAACTTTATCGATATCCACAGTCTCAGCGATATTGAAACCACAATGACAGACAAATACCCCAATCTTACTCTCCTTCTCCATGGAAATAACCCCTATCAAATGCTTTTTCGTTCAATTCACGGAATTTATCTGGAACTGTCTCTAGGACAGACTTTTTCATTGATTCATAACTTGCAACATCTGTCACCTTTGTAAAGTAACCTAGCATTACAATATTAGCAACAATTTTTTTGCCTAATTCTTCAGCAATTTTTGTAGCTGGTATAGAAAAGACATTTTTCTCCTTATCCCTACTATCTAACTCTACGAGATTATCTTCAATTATAAGGATACCATCCATCTTAAGGGAATCCCGATACTTGGCATAACCATCTTTTGACAGTGCGATTAAAATATCTGGTTTATTAACATAAGGATAGTCTATCCTACCCTCACTAATAACCACAGAAGCGGAGCATGCACTTCCTCTTGCTTCAGGACCGTAACTCTGCATTACGCTGGAACTTTTATCTTCATAAATTGCTGTAGCCTTACCCACGATTTTAGCAGATAGTATCACTCCTTGCCCACCAAAGCCTGCTATTCTGATTCTAATCTGATCTTTCTTTGGTTTTCCCTTCATTTTCTCATAGCCTTATCCATTATCTTCTTAATTGACTCAGTATAAGATTCCTTCTCAGTATCTACATCTATAAACTTACCAAGAACGATGTCTTTACCAGCTTTAATATCTGTTTCTGCAGGGTCACAACCATGTTTTATGACTGTGTGCTCTTTGAAGAAGTCTGGCATATCTGTTGTACCCGGCATTTTATTTCTTCTTCCATAAACTGTAGGGCATGGCGACAATACCTCTATAAAACGGAAGCCTTTTTTACCCATTGCCTCTACTATTGAAGCGGTAAGACGTCTTACATTAATTGAAGTCCAACGTGCTACATAAACCGCACCGCTAGCTGCTGCTAACTTCACTAGATTAAATGGATGCTCAATGTTGCCGTAAGGCGCCGTAGTAGCTGTCGATCCAAGAGGGGTAGTTGGTCCCACTTGGCCACCAGTCATACCATAGATATAATTGTTAGAGCAAATAACAAGCATGTCCATATTACGACGTGCAGCATGAATGAAATGATTCCCACCAATGGCAAACAAATCACCATCGCCACTTATCACCGTGACATCTAATTTTGGATTTGCAAGTTTAAGACCAGTAGCAAAGGGTATCGGTCTGCCATGGGTTGTATGGAACGAATCCATTTTCAAATAGCCAGATATTCTGCCCACACAACCAATTCCACATACCATTGCCTGTTTCTTGATGTCTGCTTCTGCCTCAATCAGAGCATTGACATAAGCTGTGACAATTTCGCCGGCGCCACATCCAGGGCACCAGATATGAGGGAGTCTATCTTCGCGGAGATACTTATCGATTGGATGTGATTCCGCAACATGCTCAGGCATACTGAATTCCTCCTTTTACTGTTTTTTCGCCAGCTGCTTTCTCAATAACATTCAGTATTTCTTCAGGGGAATGAAGCTCTCCACCCATTTTCGGCACACTGTAGACATTTGCATTGCCCGCAGCACAACGATCAACTTCTAACACCACCTGACCATAATTTATCTCAGGAACTACAAATGACTTTGCCTGTAAAGCAAGTTTTCGTACCTGTTTCTCTGGAAACGGCCAAACGGTAAACAATCTAAGCATGCCTGCCTTAATCCCTTCATCTCTTGCTAATGCAACAGCTCTTTTTGCACTTCGCGAAGGAGTGCCATACGCTACAACAATTACCTCAGCATCATTGACATTCTCTCCTTCTATCTGAATAATATCCTCAGTGTTAAACCTAATTTTATCACATAGCCTCCTAACTAACGAGTCTTGGCATTCAGCTGAGAGGTCTGGATATCCCTTCTCATTGTGTGTTAAACCAGTGGTACATATGTTGTATCCTTCACCAGCAATTGCCATTGGAGGGACCATGTCCTTCCCAGCTTTATATGGTAAATATTTTTCTTTTTTTCCGGTTGGTTTTTTACGATCGACAAGTTTGATGTCTTTCTTTTTTGGTATTACTACTTTTTCACTCATGTGAGAAGTACATTCATCCATAAGAACTATGGTTGGAACTCTATACTTCTCAGATAGATTAAAAGCCTGAGGCATAATGTTAAAGCACTCCTGTGGGGAGTTTGGTGCCAAAGCTATTATCTCATAATCTCCATGAGAGCCCCATCTAGCTTGCATTACATCACCTTGGCCTACAGTTGTTGGCAGACCGGTAGAAGGGCTTCCACGTTGGACATCAACTATCACACAGGGAACTTCCATCATTGCCCCCAATCCAATGTTTTCTTGCATCAAGCTAAAACCTGGCCCAGAAGTAACAGTCATGCTTTTTGAGCCAGCCCATGAGGCACCAAGTATCGCAGCCATTGAAGCAAGTTCATCTTCCATTTGAATGAACACACCTCCGGCCTGTGGAAATCGACGCGATATTCTTTCAGCTATCTCGGAGGAAGGCGTAATTGGATAACCTGCAAAAAACCGGCATCCTGCAGCAATTGCCCCCTCTGCAATGGCAGTATTGCCAGTTAGATAATGCGTACCGGTAAGGACATCCTTAACTATTTTTCATCCCTCCTTTCCTTTTTCTCTTCTTTAACACAGTAAATAGCAAACTCAGGGCAAATTAGTTCACAAAATCCACAGCCAACACAAAGATCATCATCTTTTAACTTTGGTAGATGATATCCCTTTGCATTAATCTCATCAGATTCCTCCAAAGCCTCCGTTGGACAGAAATCTATGCACATGTTGCAACCTTTACACCTCTCTTTAATTATGTAAATTTCACCATGGGGCTTATCCCATTTGCCCTCCTCCAAAGCTTTTCCAATATACTTCATCTAGATCTCTTCCCGAAACCCTTTTGACATCAGTAGTGCAAATAAGAATAAATCCCGCAAGTTATGCTTTTCTTCAAATAGATAAAACATTGTTTCACCTAATGCGTCTTTTCCAATTGGAATACAGATGGGAAATATAAACTTTTTGTAAAGAGAGTTACATAGTAATAATAAACCACCAGCAAATATGTATTTTTGAGCAAAATTAATAGAATATATGCTCATATTTCGACTAAACCGTATTCTTTTTGGTAAATTGGGCGAAACATTTATATTGATCCAACCTGATTTTCAAAATGATGAAGAAATCTAAATTGACAAAGAATGAAAAACTTGCTTTATACGGATCCGTGAAATATCCCAATATAACAGATAAGAAACTTTCTGAAAAGCTTGATTTAAAGCAGTCTACACTCACTTCAATAAGGCACAGATTACGAGAAAACGAATATTTCAGAACACTTGCCCTCCCTAGCCTGCAGAACCTAGGGGGCAAAATGTTGGCTGTCACCTATACAAATTTTAGCCCTTTGATTCCACTAAGTGAGAGAGTTAAAATCACAGGAGAGACTATCGAGGTTTTTGAAGAGATATTTTTTTCTGTCGGTGAGCTGGACAAAGGCTTTTCTCTAAGTATTTCAAAAGATTATGCCACTGTCGGGAAGATTAATGATATTCGGACGCAGACATTCGGCGGACGTGGGCTACTTGAAGAAAAATATCCAAACATGGTGATATTTCCCTTTAAAATAAGTAAAATCCATCGTTTTTTTGATTTTGCACCTTTGCTGAAGAAAAAGTTTGATTTTAATTTTAAATACGATGAAACGGTTAAGGGCATTGATTTTTCAAATAAAGAAGACATATCGTTTTCAGATACTGAGAAAAAAGTTTACTGCATGCTGCTTAAATATCCTGAGTTATCAGATAGTAGCATCAGTTCCAAGTTGAGCGTTTCACGTCATACTATCTCAAGATTGAGAAAGAGTTTTGAACAAAACAATCTCATTAGGAAAATTAATTTACCAGATATTAAGAAACTAGGTTTTGAAATCTTAGCATTGTATCATGTTAAATTTGACCTGCAAAAGCCACCAGATATGGAAAAAAATGATGTAGCTTCATTATTAGGTAGTTCAACCATTTTTTTGGCTAGCAGAATGTTTGAAGCTGTCATGATTTCAGTGTATCAAAATTATGATGAGTATAAAGAGGGCAAAGCCAGGGTTATGCATATTTTGAAGGAAAATAAATGGATTGCTGTAGATCCTCTGGTACAGAGCTATGGTTTGAGTACCTTGATTTTCATTAAAGATTTTAAGTTTGCTCCAATTGCGAAAAAGATTACAGGTTGCAATTTATTGATGTGAAAAGCTCTTAAATATAAGGATTTGTATTACACGTTTTCATGAAGCTCTTTGAGTACCAGGGGAAACAGCTGTTTGAAAAGTATAATATTTCAGTTCCTAAAGGTAGATTGGTGAAAGGAGAAAAAGATTTTTCTGATTTGGATTTTCCTTGCGTCCTTAAAGCCCAAGTTCCAATTGGTGGGCGTGGAAAAGCTGGTGGCATAAAATCAGCTAATGATGTTAAGGATGCTAAGGAAAAGCTATTGCAAGTTCTTGGTATGGATATTAAAGGGTTTAAGGTAACAAAGGTACTTGCTGAAGAAAAAGTTGGCATCAAAAAAGAATTGTATTTGAGTATTACTTTGGATCGCTCTAAAAGAATGTCTCTTATAATGGCAAGTGGTCAAGGAGGAATGGATATTGAAAGTGTGCCAGATGAACTCATTTTCAAAGAATGGGTTAACCCTTTAATTGGGGTTCAACAGTTCAACATACGTACAATACTCACAAAGCTCAAGCTAGGCAAAGAAGAAGGAAAAGAGGTTGCACAGATTATATCAAAAATTTACAGACTCTTTAGAGAGTATGACTGCGAATTAGTGGAAATAAACCCCCTCATAATCTCATCTGATGGTAGCGCTATGGCATTGGATTCCAAGGTCATTATCAACGATGATTCGTTGTATCGGCATTTAGATATCACAGTGGAAAATGAGGAGCTTACTGATCTTGAAAAGGAAGCAAAAGAGAAAGGCATTGCTTTTATTCAGCTAGGCGGAAACATTGGTGTTATTGCAAATGGTGCTGGTCTTACAATGGCCACACTTGATGCTCTTAATCATTTTAAGGGAGATGGTGGAGTGTTTTTAGATCTTGGTGGAACTGATGATCCTGAAAAAGTGAAGCAGGCTTTTGAACTTATGAAAAAGGCTAAACCTAATGTGATTTTTTTGAATTTGTTTGGTGGCATTACCAAGTGTGATACTGTTGCAAAGGGCGTAAAAGCAGTTATCACAAAGGAGGGCATTGACATTCCAGTTATTACTCGTATTAAAGGTATGAATGAAGGTGCTGCTAAAGATATTTTGAAGGATGCTGGGCTTATTACTGCTACTACTTTGCAGGACGCTGCTCAAAAATCTTCAGATCTGGCAGGAGGTAAGTAGTATGGCAATTTTCGTCGATGAGAAAAATAAAGTCGTTGTTCAGGGTGCTACTGGCCATCAGGGTGTTTTTCATATTGGTGAAATGCTTGGTTTTGGAACGAAAGTTGTAGCTGGTGTAACTCCAGGTAAGGCCGGCCAAGAGGTTCATGGTGTTCCCATTTTCAATAATACAAATGATGCTGTTGTTGAAACCGGGGCGGACACCTCGCTTGTTTTAGTTCCTGCTCGTTTTGCAAAAGATGCTGTTTTTGAAGCGCTTGATGCTGGTGTAAAAACTGTTGTTGCTATAACTGAAAATATTCCTTTTCATGATGCAATGGAATTTGTTCACTATGCCAAATATAAAGACGCTGTTTTGATTGGCCCTAACTGTCCAGGGATCGCTAGCCCAGGTAAAACCAAGATAGGCATTCTTCCAGGCAGTATTTTTAAGAAAGGCAATGTTGGTGTTGCTAGTAGAAGTGGCACTCTTACTTATGAAATTGTAAATTCGTTGTCTGAGAAGGATATTGGTCAAAGTACCTGTGTTGGTCTTGGTGGAGATCCAATCATTGGTACAACTTTTATTGATGCACTTGATGCTTTTGAAAAAGATAAAGAAACGAAAGCCGTCGTTTTGGTCGGCGAAATTGGTGGGGCTGCCGAAGAGGATGCTGCCGAACATATAATTGAGCATATCGACAAACCAGTTTTTGCATTTATTGCAGGTAGAACAGCTCCTCCCGGCAAACGTATGGGACATGCTGGTGCAATAATTGCTCGTGGCAAAGGCACTGCAAAATCAAAAATTAAGGCTTTTGAAAAAGCAGATGTTAAAATAGCGCAATTTCCAACAGATATTGCAGATCTAGTTGAGAAGTATAGCTAATACATTGGCTCTTTGTCGGACTCGAGTAAATATCTATGACCCTTGCTGAATATTTGTTACCATCTTTAATCATATTTAAAGAACTGGTGAAATCAGTCCTGTAGATTGTATCAAAATAAAGAAAGAGGAGGCAAGACTTGTCTTTTCTTACTTCAAGCCTTGTTTTTAATTAATTGAGGCTGGCTATTAATTCCATTTTCAACGTTTATTCATCATTTCTTTGTCTTTGATTTGGATACATTCTACTTATTTTTTTATGTTACGTCCATTTCACTCTTTCCAACCTCTTCAAAGG
>Ga0307431_1001095_pt1 | contig 16124 bp, 11 predicted proteins | sample SalMarWE160170MG_FD_202155 | JGI IMG/M metagenome (GOLD analysis project Ga0307431, IMG submission 202155) | Salt marsh sediment microbial communities from the Plum Island Ecosystem LTER, Massachusetts, United States - WE1603-170 | ecosystem: Environmental > Aquatic > Marine > Intertidal zone >...
TATTTTTCAGCCTCTTTATTAAGCAAATCATTTTGAAACGCTTTTTTTGAAAGTAAGAATAATTGATCAAAACGTTCTAAATATTTATCATAAGGGATTTCAAAAAATAATTTATCACTAAGTTCTTTCCCAATATCCTGAGCATTAAAAACCTTAATACTTTCAAAATCTGTTAGAATTGCCCAAACAGCTCCTTTATTCCAAGAATAACGAATTGCTTGGTTGGCAAACTCTTCTTTATGCAAATCAGCGCTTAGTTTTTTTGCTTCTAAATAAAATTTAATTCTACTATCAAGATAAAATCCGTAATCAACCCTGCCTGAGGAAATACTTTCTTCGGCCGAAACTTCGTTTTTGTTATACGTATCCCAATTAAGTATTTCAAAAAGCGGAAGAATAAAATCTTTTTTGGTTTCTTCCTCTGTATAAGATTTTAATTTGCCTGTCGTTTTAACCTTTTCGTACTTCTCAACCAATGTTTTTATTTCTTCCTTTGCTTTTTTTTGGAGATTTTCTAAATTCATAATTTATTTCAAGTTGACTAAATAAGTTTTTAAAAAATGGACTATCGCCTGAACGGTTTCTGTCTTTAGCTTTGGGTTGCTGAAAGCAACCCAAACCGCAAAATTATAGAGTTCTTTAGTATCAACTTTCATCCATTTTTTGTTTTTGATAAGAAATACAAATAAAGTAGTTATTGCGATTCTCTTATTTCCATTCTGGAAGGGATGATTTTTAATCATCAAATAAAAAAGAATTGCCGATTTTTCAACAATTCCTTTATAGAGAGACTTTTTTTCAAATTTTTGGAACGGAACCATAATACAACTTTCCAAAATATTTGGAAAGCGAGTAGTAAAGCCGGGAATCGGCTCATTATATATCATTAATTCTTTCGCTAACGTAAAAGCAATATATTTAACATCTTTAATGGATAAAATTTTAATCATTTGTCGCTAATAATTTTAATGTTTCGCGATATTCTTCAACCACCTTTTTAACTGCTTTTTCTATTTCTTTTTTTTCTTTTTCAGTTAATTCTTTTCCTAAAATATTGCCTAAATCTTTTTTATCAATAACAAAATTACGACCAACCTTTATAGCTTTAATTTCGTTGTTTTTAATCTTTTTATATACAGCTATCCGGCTAATACCTAAAATTTTTGCCAATTCAATCGTAGAAAGAAATTTTTTATTTTTCATAATTTTTTATGTTAACCTATATATTATAAGTTAACATACGTTAACTTAACTGTCAATAGTTAAGATTGAATTTTTTGACCTTTTTTGATATTTAATTATTTTGTTTATTTATCTTTATTTAATGTCGCACAATAAAATATAGCAACAAATATCAAAATTCTTATATTATTTTTGGCCGATAATTATAAATAAAGTACTTAATTCTTTTATGTTAAAGGCAGGGTCAACTTCTATTTTCTGAGAAACGTCAACATCGTTTTTTTCAACTTTATCAACTCGGCCAATTAAAAGGCCTTTGGGGAAAATTCCTCCTAAGCTGTCGCTTACAACAATGTCTCCTTTTGATATGTTTTTTTCCCAAGGAATAAAATCAACTAATATTTTAGAATTCCCTCCTCCTTTTCCCACGCCGGAAATATCCCCAGAATCTTGAATTCTAACATCAAAAGAAATACTTTTATTAGAAAGAAGCATTACTTTTGAAAAGTTTTCATAAAGATTTTCAATTTTTCCTAAAAGAATTTTTTGAGGAGTAATTACCGGCATATTTTTCAAAACGCCGTCTTTGGTTCCTTTATTAATTAAGATAAAATCCTGAGAAATATCTTTTCCGATAACTTCAACAAAAGAAAGTTTAAAATCTTTTTGAAGGTCGATATTTAACGCTTCTCTTAAGTTTTTATTTTCTTCTCTTAATTCTTTTAAAGCAGCGATTTCGGCCGTTAGTTCTTGGTTATCCTCTTTGAGTTTTTTTGTTTCTTTATTGATTTTATTTATTTTTATAAAAGTCCTAAAAAAATCAGATGTTCTATCCCCTGCTCGCCAAAGGACTCTTTGGAAAGGAGATGAAATTACATAAACAAAGTTTCTTACTCCTTGTTGGAAAATATTAAAAAAAACAAATAAAACAGATACGACAAGAATCAAAATAAAAACTTTTCTTTTTTTTGACGAAATTTTTCTGCTAAACATATACTAACAAAATAGCTAAACCTAAACCTTATTTCATTATATATTTTTTAAACAAAATAGAATAGAGTTTATGGCGTTTGGTTAAAATTCTTTCATTTTTTTCTCACTTGAGTTAATAAAAAAGGCTCCTGATCCGGAGTCCTTTTAATATAGTTATGTCCACTGTAAGAGAGTTACCTACTTTCGCGGAAAACCACTATCATCGGCCTTGGAAGATTTCACTTCCGAGTTCGGAATGGTATCGGGTGGAGCACTTCCAGTATAACTCTCTTACAGTGGCCATAACTGTTGTGAACATTAATTGTTAGTCAGCTCTATTACAAATTTGTTATAAAATTTGAATATAAATATGATTTATTAGTACTGCTTGGCTTAGTCCATTACTGGACTTACACCTACAGCCTATCAACCTCGTCATCTTCGAGGAATCTAAGAATCCTAATCTTGGGATAGGCTTCGCGCTTAGATGCTTTCAGCGCTTATCCCTTCCCGACTTAGCTACCCAGCAATGCTCTTGGCAGAACAACTGGTAAACCAGAGGTCGGTTCAGTCTGGTCCTCTCGTACTAAGACCAACTTCCCTCAAGATTCGACGCCTACGGTAGATAGGGACCAACCTGTCTCACGCATATTTACTCTTTCAAATTTCTAAAATTTTAAAGAGTTTAGTCACTTATTACTAAGTGTATGGACTATACCATCATCCCGCTAAAAACGGGAGGTCGACGTATTAGCAATTCATTTATGAATCACTCTCTCCATTTAAGGATTAGTCTCTACGGGGTCAATCACCGCATCTCGCTACGCTCAATGCGTCGAATTTTTAATTTCTAATTTTTAATTTTGATTGAATTTTTAATGACCTAATGACTGAATTTTTAAACAAATTTTGTTTAAATCATTGAAAAATTAAGTCATTCATTCAAAATTCAAAATTCAAAATTCGCATTGAACGAAGTGAGATACGGTAATGACTTCCCTCGGTATTATCCTGACATACGACAGGTTGCTTTGCAAGTATGTAAGGATTTCACCGATATGAGTCGACTTTTTCAATCCCGATTACTCGGGAAAGCCGCCAATTTGACGGTCTGAACCCAGCTCGCGTAACGCTTTAATTGGCGAACAGCCAAACCCTTGGGAGCGGCTTCACCCCCAGGATGCGTTGAGCCGACATCGAGGTGCCGAACAGGGCCGTTGATATGAACTCTCGGGCCCTACCAGCCTGTTCAATCTTTTATTAGATTAGACTATATCTTCATCCCGCTTTTAGCGGGAGACGGCGTATCAGCAAGGTTTAAATCCTTACTCTGTCCTTAACAGGACAAGTCGTTACGGGGTCAAGAAGGAAGTTTATAATTAAAGTAACTAATTATTTGACCTTTAATTAAAGTTTTTAATTTTTTTACCTCTTTGGGAGGAAAATAAATCGCATATCCTTTCTTTTTTTTCTTAACACGTGCTAGAAGGCGAAATTTTTTCAATAAAACTTGACTTACAATTTCAGCTTCTTTTTGTGTTACGTTTCCTAAATAAAGATAACTACATCTATCTCGTAAGTAATAATATCCATCATCCATATACCAAACCGCTAATGTGGTTGGTGTTAAATATTTTTCAAGTTTTTCCGGAATTCTCTTTTTACCATCGGGGTAAAAAAGTTTTCGTAGTTTTCCTAAATAAGGAGTTGATTGCGATTGGTATCGCCAATAGCAATATTTTCTTTTTGTAATTGGATGGATTCTTTCCAAATATTTTGGTTTTCCCTGAAAAATATTTTTCAGTTTATCTACTTTCCATAAAAGATAATCTTTTTGCTTGCTTCCGTGTTCTAAACGTAATCTAGCATTTTTTTTACCAGTTTTTTGTAAATATCCATCTCCAAGAATAGTTCCAAAGAGAATTGATTTCTGTTTTCTAGATAAAGAAATCATAAAAAATAAATTTCCTTCCGACTTCCCACGGTATTTCTCTGAAACCCCAATTTATATCAGAGGTTCACCGTTATAAGCCGTATTTTTTATTCTACCCTTACGGGCAGAGGGGACAACAACTCTTTTTTCAGAGTTTATCCCCGGGGTAACTTTTATCTGATAATCTTCGGATTTTCTATTAAAATCCATCGGTTCACTAAGTTCTGGTTTCCCAACTGCTCGGCTTATCCGCCTTGCAGTAAAGCCAGCTTTTGGCTTTGCCCTATTACTCCGATTTCCATCCGGAGTTAGCTGACCTTTAAACGCCTCCATTACCTTTTAGGAGGCAAGTGCCCCACTTAAACTACCCATTAGACACTGTCTTCCCGCTAAAAGCGAGGTTAGAATTAGGGTTTTAAAAGAAAGGTGTTTCATTGGCGACTCCTTCCACTCCGAAAAGCGGAACTCAAAGTCTCCCTTCTACGCTACGCATTCAAAACCAAAACTCAATATCTAACTATAGTAAAGCTCCCGGGGTCTTTCCGTCTAGCCGCAGGTAACCGGCATCTTTACCGGTATTGCATTTTCACCGAGCTGCTCCTGGAGACAGTTCCCCAGTCGTTAGGCCATTCATGCGGGCCAGAACTTACCTGGCAAGGGATTACGCTACCTTTGGACGGTTATAGTTACCGCCGACGTTCACTGGCGCTTCATTCGCTTAGCCTCCCGCTAAAAGCGAGAGACCGGCAAAATTAACGTTCCAGCACTGGTCAGGCCTCAGCCCCTATACTTCCTCTTACGAGTTAGCAGAGACTTATGTTTTTGATAAACAGTCGCCAGGGATACTTTCGCTGCGGGCGCCTACAACTATATAGCTGTTGGCGTCAGTCCATATTGCGAACTTACGGACGCTTTTTTGCCGAGTTCCTTCAGGAGCTTTCACTCGTTCACCTTAGCACTCTTACGCTCACCTACCTGTGTCGGTTTGAGGTACGGTTTCTATATCCTACCGCTGAAGTTTTTCTTGGAAGAATTTTCAAAAAAGTTGCTCCAGCCGTAGCCAAAGCTTCTCCCGCGCCCCAAAAGGCGCAGAAAAGCAAATCCAATAATGCTCTTCTTCCCCAATTCTCCGTCGCTTCAGTTACAAAATATAGAAGGGCCGGAATATTAACCGGCTGTCCATCCCCTACTTCCTTTCGGGAGCAGGGTTAGGCCCGCCTAACCCTTGGATGATTGCCATTGCCAAGGAAACCTTAGGTTATCGGTGTCCCGCGTTCTCAGCGGGATTGTGGTTACTCATGCCAACATTCTCACTTCTTAGCGCTCCACTAAATTTTACAATTTAACTTCACTGCGCTAAGAACGCTCCCCTACCACCCCGCCGAGGCGGGGTCCTTATCTTCGGTACTAAACTTAAGCCCCGTAAATTTTTGGCGCAAAACTCCTTAACTAGTAAGCTATTACGCACTTTTTAAAGGTTCGCTGCTTCTAAGCTAACCTCCTAGCTATCAGAGGAATTTTACTTCCTTTAAAACACTTAGTTTCTAAGCACTCAATAAAATTGGGTGATCAGTCCCGCTAAAAGCGGGAAGTTTAGGGACCTTAGATGAAGATCTGGGCTGTTTCCCTTTTGACCACGGAGCTTAGCCCCCGCAGTCTGACTATCGACATTACAGAATTGGCATTCGGAGTTTGATTGGAAAAACTGAGCAGAACCCAAGTAATCCCATCCAGTGCTCTACCTCCAATTCTTACAAATCGACGCTAGCCCTAAAGCTATTTCGGGGAGAACCAGCTATTACCAGGCTCGATTAGCTTTTCACTTCTTACCACAGCTCATCCCAAAGTATTGCACGGCTTACGGGTTCGGGCCTCCTCCCGCATTTCTGCGGGATTCACCCTGGCCATGGCAAGCTCGCCTGGTTTCGGGTTCCTTCCCACCAATTTCCTGAAAATTCAGGAAACGCACTTTTAATACTCGATTTCTCTATGCCTCCGTCCCAGAAGGACTTAGACAAATTGGTGAGGAGGACTCGTTGGCTCATTCTTCAATAGGCACGCCATAACCTCGCCCTCCGGGCGAGAAATTTCTAATTTCTAATTTCTAATTTCTAAACAAATCCCAATTTCCCAAATCCCAATAACTAGAATTTAGAAAAACCTGTCATTGGCGATTGGTTATTGGTTATTTATTTAGGTCAATTAGGAATTAGGTCAATTAGGAATTCCTTGTCCGAAGGACAAGGCGTTGACTCCTTGTGGGCAAAATGGTTTCAGGTTCTATTTCACCGCGATCACCTCGCTACTTTTCACCTTTCCCTCACGGTACTAGTTCACTATCGGGGATATCGTAGTATTTAGCCTTGGCTGTATAGTCCAGCCAGCTTCCCACAGGGTTTTCCTACCCCGCGGTACTTAAGATTAACCCTGTTATATTTAACAGGATAAAAATATCAAGGAGCATAAAGTGGTTTTCGCTTACAGGACTGTTACCTTCTATGGTTGCCCTTTCCAGGGTCATTTAACTAACCAAACTTTATCTTTGTATTCTCCCTCAGTTATCCCGCAAAAAGCGGGACTCCCGACAATATTCTCTTACAACCTCCCGCTAAAAGCGGGATTTGGGCTTCTCCCTTTTCGCTCGCCGCTACTAAGGGAATGACCTCGCGCTTCGCGCGAGAAATTTCTAATTTCTAATTTCTAATTTCTAAACAAATCCCAATTTCCCAAATTCCAATAACTAGCTTAAAAAATTTGGTCATTGGTGTTTGGTCATTGGTTATTTATTTAGGTCAATTAGAAATTAGGTTAATTAGGAATTCCTTGTGCGAAGCACAAGGCTTGTTTTCTTTTCCTCCGCTTACTGAGATGTTTCACTTCAGCGGGTTCGCCTCCCGTTAAAAACGGGATGACTCCGATTTTGCAGAGTCGCGTTGCCGCATTCGGAAATCCTCGGATCAAAGGTTACTAAACACCTCCCCGGGGCTTATCGCAGTCACGTCGCGTCCTTCATCGCCTCGATATCCCAAGGCATCCGCCATTTGCCCTTAAAAATTTACTCAAATTTTAAGCGTAAAGAGTTGACTAACAATTAATAGTCACAACATTTTAATTTTTTTGCTCGATTTAATCACTTATTTTATTTTAAAAGAACATTCTAATCATTCAATTCAAACAAAAACCGCCTTTAGAAGCGGTTCTAAAAATCTAAATAATATTCAAAAAGACAGTAAATTAACCGCTCCTTTTATTTTTTCTTTTATTTTCTTTTCTATCCATCATAGACAATTTTAATTTTAGCAGAATGAAAATCCTTGTCAACCCCGTTAGGGATTTGCCACTAATGAATCTGGCAAAAGAGTGTTTTTAAACACTCTTTTGTTTAAGTTTAATCTTATCTTAATAAAAATCGCGAAAAACTTATTTAACTAAAGCAAATTTCTAATAGGGTCAACCCCGCACACATAAAAAATATATTGGTAACACTTTGTGGTATTTTTGGTGAAATTCAATCTAATTATACATATTGATGAAAAATTTTCTAAAAAAATTCGGCTCAAATCGCCGAATTAAAGATAAAGCGTTATGTATTGATTTAAAAAACTTTGGAATTGCCTTTATTTTCTTCTCGCCGAAGCGAGAACGGAACGATTGAGCAAGGCAGAAAACTCGTCAAACCGTATTTGGTGGACCCAGCGAGATTCGAACTCGCGACCTCTTCGATGCCATCGAAGCGCGCTAGCCAGCTGCGCCATGGGCCCAATCTATAATAAGAGTATTGAACAATATTTTTTTCTACTGCGATTTTCGTATTCTTGTTACGGCTTTGCAAAAATTTCTAAACCTATGAAATATATTATTCGGTGCTCTTATACCTTGTAATAATAACAAATTTAAATGATTTTTCAATCCCATCCAGTAAGCCCCGTTAGAAAATACTCTTAGCAGGAATTGAAGAGTTGCCCTGCCTGCTTCGCTATGCGAAGCATTGCGGGCAGGCCGAGGGTTCCCGCCTGCGACGGGATCGGGGAGCAAGTTCTCTACACGCTGAAAACACCCAAATAAAAATATCCGCAAGGGATATTTTATTTATATAGTGCCCCCAGCAGGAATCGAAGAGTTGCCCGAAGGCATTGCCTCCTCCCTCGCCAAGGCAAGGTCGTCGCAATTCGGGGAGCAGGTTCTCAGCATACTGGAATAAAAAATATATAATTGAAATATCCATAAAGGATATTTTATTTATATAGTGCCCCCAGCAGGAATCGAACCTGCAACCACTGGCTTAAAAGGCCATTGCTCTACCTAGTTGAGCTATAGGGGCGCAACCGTACTTCGCTTACGCTCGGGCGGAATTTCTAATTTCTAATTTCTAATTTCTAATCAATTATTAATTTTTAATTTTTAATTTTTAAACTGAACTTTTAATTTTTAAACTGTTTTAAAATTAAGTCATTGAAAATTTATTGAAAATTGAAAATTGAAAATTGAAAATTCGTTTACATTCCTTCTTCTTCAAGTTTCTTTAATAATTCTTTTTGCTCTTTCGTTAATTTTTTCGGTATTTTAACATTTAATTTAACATACAAATTACCCTTTCCGTAGCCGGAAAAATGAGGAATTCCTTTCCCGCGAACACGAAACACTTTTCCCGATTCTGTTCCCCCAACAATTTTAAGCAAAACCTTATTTCCGCCAAGAGTGGGAACTTCCGCTTCTCCGCCTAAAACCGCCTGAGAAATACTTATGGGAACGGAAATATATAAGTCATCTCCTTTCCTGCTGAAAAGAGGGTGTTTTTTTACAAAAATCTGGACATACAAATCTCCTGCCCTGGCTCCTCTTTTACCGGCTTCTCCCTTTCCGGTAATTTTTATCACCTGGCCAGAATCCACTCCGGCAGGAATGAAAATCTTAATTTTTTCTTCTTTTTTAATTCTTCCCTCTCCTTTGCAGACATTACAGGGTTTCTTTGGTTTTCTTCCTTCCCCTCCACACTCAGGGCAAACCGTCCAGCGAGTAACTGAACCAAACGGCGTTCTCTTTATTTGCTGAACCTGGCCGGTTCCCCTGCAAGAAAAACATTCTTCTATTGAAGTTCCCGGCTCAGCCCCTATACCTTGGCAACGCGGACATTGAACCATTTTATATACTGTAAATTCTTTAGCCACGCCTTCCAAAATATCATCCAAGGAAACCTCAATGTCAATTTTAATATCCCCGCCTTTTCTAACGTTTCTTTTTCGTCCCTCGGTCCCTCCAAATCCAAATCCAAAAAAATCTTCAAATAACTCTCCCAAATCTCCGATATCAAAACCGACATCCGGCCCTTCTTGAGGAGAATTTCCCCAAGCCCAATTAAAGCCGTCCTGACCGGCTCCGGCTCCTCCGGGAGAGCCCTCAAAAACTTGGCCGAATTTATCGTACTGGTTTTTTTTATCTTTGTCAGATAAAATCTGAAAGGCCTCGTTTATCTCTTTCATTTTCTCCTTGTCCCCTCCTTTGTCAGGATGATACTTATGGGCCAACTTATAATAGGCCTTTTTTATTTCTTCAGAAGAGGCATTGCGGGAGATGCCCAAAATTTTATAATAATCCTTGTTCATGGAACATGGAACACGGAACATGAAACATTATTATTATGTGTTCTATGTTCTATGTTATGTGTTATGTAAATTATTTTTCCTTGTATTCTCCTTCTTCGGCGTCCTTGCCTTTATCGTCTTCCTCCTTTTTCTCTTCCTCTTTTTTGTCTTCCGGCTTTTTCTCTTCCTCTTTTTTGTCTTCCTCCTTTTTCTCTTCCTCTTTTTTGTCTTCCGGCTTTCCTTTCTTTTCCTCTGCCTGCTGAGCGCTCTTATAAAGCTCTGCTCCGACTTTCTGAATTGTCTGAGAAAGCTCATTATTCTTATTTTTAATATCCTCCGTATTGTCGATATCTTTCGCTTTTCTCAACTCGGCTATTTTAGCCTCAACTTCCTTTTTTAACTCGCTTATGGCGGGATTATCCCCGGCGTCTTTCAAGGTTTTTTCGGAAGTATAAATTAGATTCTCGGCAATGTTTCTTGCTTCAATCAATTCTTTCTTCTTTTTGTCCTCTTCGTTATGAACCTCCGCCTCTTTTTTCATTCTTTCAATTTCTTCTTTAGACATACCTATAGAACCTTCTATTTTAATTGACTGGGTTTTTCCGGTTGCTTTATCTCCAGCCGAAACATTAATAATTCCGTTAGCGTCAATATCAAAAGAAACCTCAATCTGGGGAATTCCCCGCGGAGTAGGAGGAATACCGTCTAAAATAAATTTCCCTAAACTTTTATTATCAGTCGCCATTGGCCTTTCCCCTTGTAAAACATGAACTTCTACCGAGGTTTGATTGTCTGCCGCCGTAGAAAATATCTGGCTTTTCCCGGTAGGGATAGTCGTATTTTTGGGAATTAGAACAGTGTTAACCCCTCCCAAAGTCTCAATCCCTAAACTAAGAGGAGTAACGTCTAAAAGCAAAATATCCTTTATTCCTCCTTGCAATATGCCTCCCTGAATAGCGGCTCCGATTGCCACAACTTCGTCGGGATTAATTGATTTATTAGATTCCTTTCCAAAAACATTTTTTATCTCCTCTTGAATCTTCGGCATTCTTGTCTGACCACCGACTAAAACTATTTCCTCTATATCTTTGGATTCCAATTTTGCTTGCTTTAAAACTTCTCTCATAACCTTGATTGACTTATCAATATAATCTTTTACTAAATTTTCAAACTGGGATCTGCTCAATTTCAAATACAAGTGCTTTGGTCCCGAAGAATCTGAAGTAATAAAAGGTAAATTAATCTCCGCTTCTAATGTTGTTGACAGTTCTATCTTTGCCTTCTCGGCCGCTTCTTTAATTCGCTGTAAAGCCAACTGGTCTTTTGATAAATCAATCCCCTGGTCTTTTTTGAATTCTTCAACAATCCAATTCATTACTTTCTGGTCAAAATCATCTCCTCCTAAATGAGTATCGCCACCGGTTCCAATAACCTTAACCGTGTCTTTGGAAACATCCAATATTGAAACATCAAATGTTCCTCCGCCGAAATCGTAAACCAAAATCTGCTCGCCTTTTTTCTTACTTAGACCATAAGCCAAGGCCGCGGCTGTCGGCTCGTTGATAACTCTTTTTACATTAAGACCGGCAATTTCACCGGCAACTTTTGTCGCTTTTCTCTGAGAATCGTCAAAATAAGCCGGACAAGTGATAATGGCGTCGGTAATTTTTTCCCCTAATTTCTCTTCAGCGTCTTGCTTTAGTTTTTGCAGAATCATAGCTGAAATCTCAGCGGCCTTATGCCATTTGTCTCCCATTTTAATTTCTACTCCCCCGTCTTTCGCTTCTCTAATCTCATAAGGCAATGATTCTTTATCTTTCTGAACGTCAGAATCTGAAAAACGCCGGCCAATTAACCGTTTAATAGAATAAACCGTATTTTGAGGATTTGTAATCTGCTGGCGTCTTGCCAGAACTCCAACCAATCTTTCTCCTTTCTTGTTCAAAGCGACGACTGAAGGAGTTGTTCTTGTTCCCTCTTTGTTTTCTATTATTTTCGGCTCGCCGTCTTCTATTACAGCCATTGCCGAAAAAGTCGTTCCAAAGTCAATACCTAAAATTTTAGACATAAAAATCAATACCAATACACCAATGGATACTAATTATACTAATATCTGTATATCGTTAGTATGAATCTATATATTAGCATCACTCATTTTGAACATTATTATTGCCCCGCAATACTGCGGGGCAATAATAAAACTCAAAATTCAAAAAACAAGAACACTAAACATTCAACGCTCTGAGCGACTAGCGCTCGGCCGAGTCCAAAGAAAGTCTTCTGGACTCTGGTCAAAAAATTATTGCTTTTTCTTGCTCTTGATTTTTATTTTACGACCTTCACTTTTGCCGGCCTTAAAACCCTGCCATAGAGAAGATAACCTTTTTTAATTTCTTCAATCACAATCCCGGATTCATGATTATTTTTTTCCACCGCTTCCACTGCTTCGTGGAAACTTGGATTAAATTCTTCCCCTAAAGATTTAATCTCTTCAATTCCTTGGTTTTTTAAAAAATCTAAAATCTGATTCTTTGTTTCTAAAATACCCTCTGCCCATTGATTGTTTTTTAATTCTTTTGGAAGTTCTTTCTCGGCAATATGCAAACTATCTAAAATAGGCAGTAATTTTAAAATAAATTCTTCATTCCCGTACTTTATTAACTCTGCGATTCTTTCCGTTTCTTCTTTTTTATAATTCAAAAAATCCGCCCTGGCTCTTTTCCAGCCATTTAAGTATTCATCCTCTAATTTCTGGCATTTTTTCAATTGCCGTTCAATTTCTCCGCCCGAATCAGACCTTTTATTTTTTTTGTCATCTTTTTGCTTTTTCATTATATCATATTTTTATGGTTTTATCTAATTCTTTTACTCAAAAAAAGCAGATTATTCTGCCTGCCCTGCTTGCTCTGACTTTACATTATTATCTCAATTTTAAGCAAATTAACAGAAATGTCAAGAGGAGAGTTTTCCGCCCAAAGCATAACACAAAATATGTCACTAACAATTTAAACAAAAATTGAACAATTTAGACGAAAGTTAAATAATCTGAGGGAAACAAGAAAGTTTATTTGTCGCACAATAAAATAGTTTTAAAGCTTAGAAGAGTTTCCATTTATTTATCGTAATGTTCTGATATTATAATGTTCTGATGTTCTCAAGAACATTAGAAAAGCAATAATCTTCATATTTCCGACATTGTTTAAATTTGTTATAATAACCTAATGGATATCTCTAAGAAAAAAGTAATAATATTTTTATTGGTTATTATCGCTATTGCCGCTTTTTTTAGATTATGGCAATTAAATACGATTCCGCCTGGACTTTATCCGGACGAAGCGATGAATGGAAATGATGCCTTAAATTCGTTAAAAACCGGGAATTTTAAAGTTTTCTATCCTGAAAACAACGGCCGAGAAGGTCTTTATGTTTGGCTCATCTCTTTATCGTTTTGGCTTTTCAAGCCAAGCGTTTGGGTTTTTAGATTAGTTCCTTCTATTTTTGGAATATTAACAGTTCTTGGCTTATATTTATTGACAAAAGAATTATTTTCTCAATATTCAGAAAATCGTTCTCGGTGTATTGCCTTATTCGCCAGTTTTTTTCTGGCGATTTCTTTTTGGCACATTAACTTTTCCCGAATCGGTTTTCGAGCAATTTTAGTTCCTTTCTTTTTGGTTTTCGGCTTTTATTTTCTCTTTAAAGGATTTCGACTCAAAAGATATTTTCCTTTGGCAATCTCCGGCATTTTTTTAGGACTTGGATTTTATACATATATTTCTTATAGATTTGTCGTTCTCTTGTTGGCAATTTCTTTAATTGGCTGGTGGTTTATTTATAAAAAAGAAAAATTAAGAAAACAATTTATACTTTTTACTTTCTGCTTGCTGTTTGCTGTTTTTATCGCCGCTCTCCCAATTGGAATATATTTTCTTGAAAACCCCGGGGATTTTATTGGCAGGGCAAGCGGGGTATCTATTTTTTCACAAGGAAATCCAATCTTTAATTTGGGAAAATCTCTTATCATTCATTTGGGAATGTTTAACGTTCACGGAGACGGAAATTGGCGCCATAACCTTGCCAGTTCCCCGGAACTTTTATGGCCAATCGGTTTATTATTTTTAATTGGATTTTTTATCTCTATTAGAGAAATCTTCCGAAAATCAAATTATCAAAATAAAAACTATCAATCACTTTCTACTTTCTACTTTCTACTTTCTGCTTTTTTCATAATGCTTTTGCCCGGCATTTTGAGTTACGAGGGCATTCCCCATTCGCTTCGCGTTATCGGCGCGGTTCCCGCCGTCTATATTTTTGCCGCTCTGGCTTCGTATTGGCTTTACGAAAAAATAAAAGTATTTTTCAAAACAAAATATCAAAAAATTACTCTTTATCTTTGTTTATCTGTTTTTCTTTTATCTATCGCTTACGCCCAATTTGATAAATATTTTTTCCAATGGGCGTTAAGACCGGAAGTAAAAGGAGCTTTCTCCGAAAATTATGTTAAAATAGGCGAATATCTAAATTCTCTGCCTGATGATACCCAAAAATATGTTATCGTAAGTCAAGGAGGAGTTCCTGTCCCCTATCCAAACGGCATTCCAATGCCGGCCCAAACCCCAATTTTTATTGAACAAATAAAATTCGGCGAAACCCGGGCAATTTATTTATTGCCAAACGACCTAAATAAAATTAAAATAAATAAAAATAAAGAAATTGTTATTGTTCCTCTTCAGCCAGAGTTAAATTTATTTTCTGAAATTTATAAAAAATTCCCCAAAGGAGAAATCCAAGAAAAAGAAGAAGTGATATTTTATAAAATAAATAAATTATAAATAAAGAGAGGGCCATTGCTTAACCAGGTTAAGCAATAAGCCCGGTTAAATAACTAGCGTTGAGGTTTTCCAAAATGTTCTTGAACTACAAAGGGGCCTGATGTCTTTTAATAATATGTTTAAGAATTTAAATAAAAATAAAGGATTCACCCCGTTAGAGATTCTGGGAGCAGGAAAAAAAGATAAAGAAAGCAAATCTCTAACGGGGTTTACCCTAATAGAACTTTTAGTGGTTATTTCCATTATTGGCCTTTTGGCAAGTATTGTTTTTGTAAGTTTAGGCAGCGCGAGAGCGAAAGCGCGGGATGCCAGAAGGAAAGTGGAATTAAGAGAGATCCAAAAAGCTCTTGAACTTCATTACGATAAACATGATTCTTATACACAGCCGGAGAATATGTGTTCTGATACTAGCTATGGCGGACTCGGTGGTTGTGGTTCTGCCGGAGGAACGGGCGACTGGGACGCCAATAGCGATCTTAGAGATTTAACTGCGGATGGTTTTATGCCAACCCTACCAAAAGATCCTAAAAATAATTCAACATATTATTATAGTTACGAACCTTCAAACGATGGAGGAAAACATTACTCTCTATGCGCTAAATTGGAAGAAGGAGGCACTTTTTGTCTTCATGAACTACAATAATTAATTTTCATTTTGGAAAATCAAGGATATAGAAAAATTAGTTTCCGTTGGTATTTAATATCAATAGATAACAGCGGCATAAATGTTTGAAAATTGATAATTGAAAATTTATTGAAAATTGATAATTGAAAATTGAAAATTAATAACATATTCTTCCTTTTTTTAGAAATTAGAAATTAGAAATTAGAAATTTATTATTATGTCTAATCGCCTCACAAACATCATCGCAATTTTCCTTTTAGTTTTCGTTTTCGTCGTGGCTGTCTTTAGCATAAAAGACGATTCTCTGACAATGGACGAACTTGCCCATTTGCCGGCCGGATATTCTTATTTAAGCCAAAAAGATATGCGCCTTAATCCGGAACATCCGCCTCTAATAAAAGATTTATCGGCTGTTCCTCTTCTTTTTCAGGGAAATATTAAATTTCCTTATGAAGCAAAAAGTTGGAAGGAAGATATTAACGGACAATGGGATTTTGGAAATCAATTTTTATTCAAAAATGGGAATCCCGCCTATGAAATGATTTTCTGGGCAAGAATTCCGATGATTTTAATTCTACTTTTGCTTGGATTTTATGTTTTTCGCTGGGCGCGAGAACTTTTTGGAAACAAAACCGCTCTTTTGTCTTTGTTTCTATTTTCTTTTTCTCCGACTCTATTAGCCAATGGCCGATTAGTTACTACTGACGTTGGAGCAGCAGCCGGAATATTCATTTCTACTTATTATTTCGTCAGGTTTTTAAAGAATTCTTCTCTCAAAAATTTAATTTTTGCCGGTATTGCTTTCGGTCTGGCGGAAATAACAAAATTTTCCGTAATTTTACTCTTTCCTCTTTTTGGAATTCTCGTTATCTCTTGGGCGATAGCAAAATTTTCTAACTTCAGAAATTTTCTAAAAGTTTTTGGGAAATATCTTTTATTTTCCATTTTCATTACAGTCATTGCTTATACTTTAATTTGGAGTGTCTATCTTTACCACA
>Ga0307431_1001101_pt1 | contig 16089 bp, 28 predicted proteins | sample SalMarWE160170MG_FD_202155 | JGI IMG/M metagenome (GOLD analysis project Ga0307431, IMG submission 202155) | Salt marsh sediment microbial communities from the Plum Island Ecosystem LTER, Massachusetts, United States - WE1603-170 | ecosystem: Environmental > Aquatic > Marine > Intertidal zone >...
TTTAAGTATGTTTCCCGGGTGATGATGGCTAAAAATGCGCTCGTTGGCGGTGAGGAATCCGGTGGCTATGGCTTCAGGGATCATATGCCGGAACGAGACGGCATCCTGTCAGGTCTCTATTTCCTTGACCTGATGATTAAAACCGGTAAAAGCCCGTCACAACTTATTGACTACCTTTATAGTAAGGTCGGACCTCACTACTTGAAGCGTATAGATATAGAATTCCCCGAGGACAAACGCCAGGAAATAACTAATCGTATCAAGCACAATCCACCCCAATCCATTGAAGGCATCAAGGTAGTGAGCATAGACACCGAAGATGGCTTCCGATTTATGCTGGCTGATACCACCTGGCTACTCATCAGGTTTTCCGGGACTGAGCCAGTGCTTCGCCTCTATGCTGAAAGTAATACTCAGGCTCGGGTAGAAAGTCTGCTTGAGCTGGGAAGGGAATTAGCCGGAGTCTAAGCTATGACCGATAAGCTTCCCCGAAAAACGGAAAAGCCCTGGGGTTTTGAGCTATTATTCGCCCATACCCCAAAGTATGCCGGCAAGGTAATCTTTATTAGAAAAGGACATCGGCTCAGCCTTCAATACCATGAAAAGAAGGATGAAAGCATGTATATCTATCAGGGGAAGGTGCGGATAGAAATTGAAGGAGCCGATGGCAGCATGACATCATACATAGCCCAGCCCGGCTACAGTATCAGAATCCCTCCCCGCACCAAACACCGCCTGGAGGCTATTGAGGATACCCCTGAGCTGGAGGACGTGGTCAGGGTAGAAGACGACTACGGACGAGCCCAGCCATAGACTATATGAAAGAGCATCTGGCTAAAGGTGGGGGGAAATAAGTCTTTACCTCTTGGTGTATTGAGGGGCTTTGCGCGCCCGCTTGAGTCCAGCCTTTTTCCGCTCTTTAGCTCGAGCGTCTCGGGTAAGTAGTCTGTGCTCGCGGAGCACAGGTTTAAGGCTTTCGTCAGCCTTTACCAGGGCACGAGCAATACCATGAGCGATAGCACCCCCCTGCCCCGATATGCCACTCCCGACGACCTTAACCACAGCATTATACTTACCTATGCTATCGGTAACCAAAAGCGGTTGCATTATTACCCGGCGGTGCTCAAGACGGGGGAAACGCTCCTCATAAGGCACATTATTGACAATGATAGAACCATTGCCTGGCAGCAGCCTTACCCGGGCTACCGCCGTCTTGCGTCTGCCTACTCCATAATAGTAAGTTTCGTTTTTCATTTGAACCCTATCTCTCAGTCTGACCCAGGTGAGGGTGAGTATCACCGACATAGACCTTGAGCTTCTTCATCATATTAGCACCAAGTCGGGTGTGAGGCAACATCCCCTTAACCGCATGTTCAATTATCCGAGTCGGGTTAGTCTGCATCAGTTTATCATAAGTGATACTTTTAAGCCCCCCGGGATATCCCGAATGTCTATAATAGACCTTCTGCTTGGCTTTATCACCGGTAACACGAACCTTCTCGGCATTGATAATAACAACATAATCGCCGACATCCAAATTACGGCTGAATATTGGTTTGTGCTTACCCATAAGTAAGCCAGCCACCCGAGTGGCTAGCCGACCTAAAACCTGGTCGGTAGCATCAATAACATGCCAGTCTCGCTTAATTTCAGACACCTTAGTGCTATAGGTTTTCACTATATCTCCCCTCCCAAGGGGCTGGGATAATTTACCCGCATAAGGCACAGCCCACAGGCAGGAGCTGCCGGACCAGCTAGACCGGGCTTCCTGGCCTCAATTATACTATGAAACTGGTCAACACTCACTTTACCCAAGCCAACTCTAATTAGAGCGCCGACTGTATTGCGTATTTGATGGGGTAAGAAAGAGTTAGCCACCATATTGAAAACGGCTAATTCACCATCCTTGTCTATTTTTGCCTGATACACCTTCCGCACCGTGTTCCTTGTCCCGACCCCGATACAACTAGCAAATGACGCCAAGTCGTGCTCGCCAACCAGAGCCTGGCATGCCCCATTCATAGCTTCAATATCAAGGCGTCCGGTAACCAGGCAAGAAAAGCCCCTCATGATTGGAGACCGGGTCAAGCTATTTAATATATAGTAGTTATATTCCCGGCTAATGGCATCACGCCTGACATTAAAAGAATCGTCCACTCTATGGGCTGATTTAACGGCAATATCCCGAGGTAAATAGTAGTTCAATCCGTTAATAAAAGCCGGTAAGGAAAGGGGCGACTTAGTCCTGAAGCTAACCACCTGTCCCTTAGCATGAACTCCAGCATCAGTTCGACTAGCTGCCATCACCCGAAGCCTTTCTCCGGTAAGCTTCCACAACGCTGCCTCCGTCTCGCCTTGAATAGTGGGGAAATCACCCTGTAGCTGAAGGCCGTGGTAGTGGGTACCATCATATTCCATAATCAATACAATCTTGGTAGTTGTTACCAAGCCGACAACCTTCCTTACACTACCAACTCAAGCCGAACCATAGGTGCTCCATCACCCAATCTAGGTCCTAACTTAGTGATACGGGTATAGCCACCAGGGCGTTCAGCATACCTAGGGGCAAGGTCAGTAAATACCTTATCGGTCACCTTCTTATCTATAATAAATGACAATGCCTGACGGCGGGAGTGAAGTCCGCCCTTCTTACCCAAGGTAATCATCTTCTCCGCCAGGCCACGCACCTCCTTGGCTTTAGCCTCAGTGGTGGTAATTTTTTCGTAGCCCAAAAGGTCGGTAACCAAGCTACGAAACATCGCCCTTCGGTGTCCCGAAGGTCTGCCTAATTTTCTACCAGCTACTTTATGCCTCACCCTCTATCTCCTCTTCATCTGACGGAGCTGGCTCTGCAGCTGGAGGGGTAAGGGACAGTCCTAGCTCACTGAGCCGCTCCTCTATCTCCTGCCTAGACTTCTGCCCAAAATTCCGCAGCGAAAGCAATCCTTTCTCCCCGGTAGCAATAATCTGCCCCACGGTAGCAATGCCGCCGCGCCGTAAGCAATTCATAGTACGCACTGATAAAGTTAGTTGCTCTACCGGCATATTATATTTCTCCTCAGGGATAGCTAAACCAACAAGCTCCTCCTCCTTTAACGGAGCAACCTTGGCATAATTGACAAACGGGGTCAACTGCTCTACCAGAATAGCAGCACTGCGGCTGATGGCATCAACTGGTGATATAGTCCCGTCAGTCCACACCTCCAGATACAACTGCTCGCGGCTACTCTCCTGACCAACATGAGTTGGCTCAACACTAAAATTAACCTTACGTATCGGGGTAAAGATGGCATCCACTGGAATCGTGCCTACAGGCAGATTATCACTGGACTCAGCTTGCCTATAGCCTTCAGCTACTTCCACATCAAACTCCACATAAAGTTTGGCCTCAGGCGAATCTAAAGTAGCCAAATAAAGCTCAGGATTGGCAATTTCAAAGTCGGTTGAGGGCTTAATGTCAGCCGCACAAACTCGCCCCTCCCCTTCTACCTCCAGTGTTAACTTACCTGGTTGACCAGAAAGGGGGATTAACCTCAATTCTTTAACATTAAGTAAAAACTCGGTAACGTCTTCCATCACATGAGGAATGATGGAGAATTCATGCTGAATCCCTTCAATCCTAACCCTGGTTACGGATGCCCCGCTAAGGTAGCTAAGCAGCACTCTCCGTAATGAATTGCCTAGAGTAACGCCGAAGCCTTTCTCCAGTGGCTGGGCTAAAAATCGCCCGAAGTTATCTTTACTCTCAATACATTCAATCTTCGGTATTGCCAGCTGAGACAAAGTGCTACCTCCTCATCAATGTATTATCGTGAGTAGTACTCAACTATAGTCTTTCCCTCAAATTTAGCATCAATATCATCAGGGGTAGGCAGTGATAAAACTCGACCAACCAGGTTCTCCTTATCCAGGCTTAACCAACTCAAAACCGACTTAGCTGGAATATTCTGAACCACTTGCTGATAATATTCAGTTTTGGTACTACTCGCCTTCCAACTAATGACATCATCTTCCTTGACCAAGCAGGAGGGTATATCGGTTTTACGCCCATTAAGCAAGATATGTCCGTGTTGAACTAGCTGACGAGCCTGAGAGCGAGAATCGGCGAAGCCTAAACGATAGACCACATTATCAAGTCGTCTCTCTAACAGCACCAGTAGATTTTCCCCGGTGATGCCTGACTGCTTCTCAGCTTGAGCAAAAAGCCGCTTAAACTGTCCCTCCATAAGTCCATAGGTATAGCGGGCTTTTTGCTTCTCCCTTAATTGGAAACCACGGTCAGAAATTCGGCGGCGGCGGCGACCAAACTGTTGCCCCGGGGGTTTCCCTCGCCTATCCAGGGCACACTTAGGCGTAAGGCACCTGCTACCTTTAAGCATTAATTTCTCACCGCTACGGCGGCACAATCGACAAACGGCGGCGGTATATCTTGCCATTTCTGCTCCTACACTCGTCTTCTTTTAGGAGAGCGACAACCGTTATGTGGGATAGGCGTCACATCCCTAATACTAGTAATATAAAGGCCTGCACTCTGGAGCGAACGAACAGCTGCCTCGCGTCCACTGCCCGGCCCTTTAACATAAACCTCTATTTGGCGTAAGCCGTGCTCCATCCCTCTACGGGCGGCATCACGAGCTGCCAATTGAGCAGCATAGGGAGTGCCTTTACGCGAGCCTTTAAACCCGGCTGTCCCTGAACTTGCCCAAGCAATAACGTTCCCCTGAGGGTCGGTGAGAGTCACCATGGTATTATTAAAAGTGGACTGGATATAGGCTCTCCCTTCGGGAATAGATTTACGTTCTCGCCTTCTTACTTTAGTTCGCTTCTTCTGCGGCATTCTAAGTCTCCTATCTAATTATACATCATGAACTTGGCTATTTCTTGGTGGCACCCCGCCTCTTGCCCCTACCAGCTACTGTTTTGCGAGCACCACGCCTGGTACGAGCATTGGTTCGCGTTCGCTGCCCTCTAACCGGCAGGCCATGGCGGTGCCTGATACCACGGTAGCTACCAACCTCAATGAGACGCTTGATATTAAGGTCAACCGCTTTTCTAAGTTCACCCTCAACTTTATACTCCCGGTCAATAACCTCTCGGAGGCGATTAACCTCGTCTTCGGTAAGGCTATCGGCCTTGGTCTCAGCATTGACACCGACTTGAGCTAGAATCCGGTGGCTCGTGGTAGGGCCAATGCCATAGATATATTGTAGCGAAACCCAAATTTGCTTATTTTTAGGTATATCTACACCAGCTATGCGCGGCATTATAGTCCTCCCTCAATAGACATTTAGCCCTGCCTCTGCTTATGCTTAGGATTGCGACAAATGATCCTGACTACCCCCCGCCGTTTCACCACCCGACAATTTTTACATCTAACCTTAACTGAAGCTTTAACTTTCACAATAAGTCCTCATTACTTGAACCGATAGGTAATCCTACCTCGACCCAGGTCATAAGGGGAAAGCTCTATCAATACCTTGTCACCGGGCAGGATTTTAATATAATGTAATCTTATCCTACCCGAAATGTGAGCCAGTACCTTATGCCCGTTAGGCAGCTCGACACGAAACATAGCATTAGGCAACGGCTCCACTACCGTCCCCTCAACCTCAATAGTCTCTTTCTTAGCCATAAACTCCTTGTCTATACAATAGTAAGTACCTCTGGTTCAGCCTCGGTAATGGCAATGGTGTGTTCAAAGTGGGCAGAAAGACTCCCATCAGCAGTAAATACCACCCAGTGGTCATTACCAAGCCGAGTACGCCAATCGCCAATATTCACCATAGGTTCAAGGGCAAGGGTCATACCCTTTTTCAACACTGGTCCGGTGCCTGGCTGACCAAAATTGGGTATCTGGGGTTCCTCATGCATCTCCCGGCCAATACCGTGCCCAGTATACTCACGGACCACCGAATAGCCCTTTGACTCAGCATAATTCTGAATAGCGGCTGAGATATCACCCAATCTTGCCCCGGGATAAGCCACCGCAATACCAGCGTTGAGGGCAGCCTGGGTAGCTTCTAGAAGCTGCCTAGCCTGTGGGCTAATCTCGCCGACAGCTACTGTCACGGCAGCATCACCCTGAAAACCATTAAAAATCACTCCAAAGTCAAGAGATACAATATCACCTTCATTTAAAACCCGCTCCCCCGGAATCCCGTGCACTATCTCATCATTTACTGACACACAAAGGTTAGCCGGAAATCCCCGGTATCCCTTAAATGAAGGTTTAGCTCCCAGCCTGGCTGACTCTCTGCTGGCGATAATATCCAACTCCCTGGTTTTCATCCCCGGTCTCACTTGTTCACTCAATATCCCCAATATGGTAGCCACAATTCTGCCTGCCTGCCGCATAACGGCAATCTCCCGGTCAGACTTGATAATTATACCCATCTAACCACAAACTCTCTCTGCCTGAAGGGCAGCCACTATCCTCTTGCCTACCTCGTCTACACCCCCCTCGCCATCTATCTCCACTAGTTTACCAGCCCGGGTATAATAATCAATAAGGGGGGCTGTCTCGGCAAAGTAGACCTCCAGTCGCTTTTTGACCGCTTCCATAGTATCATCAGGGCGTTGATATAGCTCACCGCCGCACTTATCGCACTTACCCCAAACCTTGGGAGGCGAACTTATGACATGATACGGCGTCTGGCAATTACGGCAAACCCAACGTCCACTCAAGCGCTTTATAAGCCCCTTTTCAGAGACCTTGATATATACTACCTTATCTATAGCCTTAGCCTCCCGGGCTAAAGCCTTATCCAATGTCTCGGCTTGTTTCAGATTCCTGGGAAAACCATCAAGGATTACCCCGGATTCACAATTTGGAGCTGACATACGCTCCAGAACTATTCGTATTGAAATGGGGTCAGGGACTAGCACCCCCTTTTCCATATAAGACCTGGTCTGCCTTCCCAGCTCGGTCCCCTGCTCTACTGCCTGCCGTAACAAGTTGCCCGAAGCAATATGAACCAAATTTAGCTTCTGAGCCACGTAAGCAGCTTGTGTTCCCTTGCCCGACCCGGGGGCACCTAGAAAAATAATATAGAGATTGTTTATCAACCTCACCCCCTTAGTCCCCCTCTCCATGATATGGATATATATATTCCTATCATGAGGGGGAAGGTGCGTGTTTTGAAGGGGCTTCGCCCCTTCAAACTTCCCTTGATAAGTAACCTTACAGTATACAATCTTTACTCCGATTTCAACTGTTGAGAAGACTTTTTATTTGATAAAGCCTTCATAGCGCCGCATTACCAGTTGCGCTTCCATCTGCTTCATAGTATCCAAAACAACACCAACCATAATAAGTAACCCCATGCTAGATAACTGTATTACCTGAATATTGGTAATCTCTCGAATCAAAAAGGGCACTACCGCCACTCCCGCCAGAAAAAGGGCTCCTCCCCAGGTAATACGCTTAATGACCTGGTTAAGATAATCAGCGGTATGTCTCCCTGGTCGAATCCCAGGGATAAACCCTCCTTGCCGTTGTAAGGCACCGGGCAAATCCTGCTGGCCAAAGATTACCATAGTATAGAAGAAGGTGAAGGCGAGCACCAGCGCAAAATAGAGACCCCAGTAAAATAAGCCCATAGGCAATGCTGCCTTGGGGTCAAACAAATTCACAATAGTGTTGGCAAAGTTAGGGTCAGCTCCAGCTGGAGCCGCAAAATAACTAGCTATCATACCGGGGAACATTACCAGTGACATACCAAAGATAAGAGGTATCATTCCGGCGGTGTTTACCCGCAGCGGGATATGGGTTGAGCCGGCTTGCCGATACATCCGACCACCGCGAAAGATGCTACGAGCATACTGAACCGGAATACGACGGTGTGCCTCGGTAAAGATAACTATTACCGCCATAGTGGCTATGGCTATGAACACATAAAGTGCTAAACCAGAGGTGTTTCCGGCAGCTAAAAAGCCCTGACCTATCATGGTAGGTAGGGCAGCCACGATGCCACCAAAGATTATTATAGATATACCATTACCAATACCATATTCGGTAATAAGCTCACCCAGCCAGACCAAGAACATAGTGCCGGCTATCATAGCCAAGACCATAGCTGCCATCGGCAGACCGGGGGTGGTAGTGACAACACCCTCACGCTGGAGCAAGATTATCTGTCCGTAACCGGCGAGAGCGGCCATAGGCACAGTCAACCAGTGGGTATACTGATTAATCTTATTCCTGCCCGCCTCTCCCTCCTGGGAAAGGACTCGCAGTCGGGGGATAATGGGCGTCATTAGCTGCATAATAATGGTAGAGGTTATATAGGGATAGACCCCCATCGCCACCACACTGAAATACCTCATAGCCCCGCCACTAAACAGGTCTAGCATGCCCAGTAAGGCATTACGCTGAAATAGCTCCTGCAGGGCGGTGGCATCCACCCCGGGAAGAGGCACATGAGCCACAAAACGGAAGACCACCAGCATGCCTATGGTAAAGAGAACCCGGCGCCTTAAATCGGGTATACGGATGGCGTCAAGCAGTGCCTGGAGTAATCGTGGTCTAGCCTGTCTTGGCCGCATGCCCGACCTCCTCCACTGTGCCCCCAGCTGCCTCAATCTTGGCTTTAGCCGCAGCCGAGAACTTATTTGCCTTTACCAAAAGAGGATGATTAATATCACCCTCAGCCAGAACCTTAATTGGGTGCCGTAGAGATTTTACCACTCCGGCGGCGACCAATCTTTCCGGTGTTACCTCACTCCCAGCCTCAAACATATTAAGTTTACTTATATTAACAGTGCTATATTCGGTCCTAAAAATATTGACAAAGCCACGCTTCCGGGGCAAGCGTTTGATTAAAGGCAGCTGCCCACCTTCAAAGCCACGGCTCATCTTATACCCGGAACGAGACTTCTGCCCTTTACAACCTCGCCCGGAATAGGTGCCATGTCCACTACCATCCCCCCGACCCACCCGCTTTCGGCTTTGCTTAGAGCCAGGGGCTGGGGAGAGTTCATCCTGCCTCACGAGCCTGCCTCCTCTACCTTAACTAGATGTTTCACCTTATTAATCATGCCCCGAATTGGGCTACAGTCATTATGGGTAACACTCTGATTTAGTCGATGAAAACCGAGAGCCTTTAACGTCCGCCGCTGAACCTTATTATAGCCGATACTACTCTTGACCCAGGTGATACGTAGCTTAACCACTAGGCATCGTCTCCTCAACTTTAACGGCTGACTTACGTTTGGCTAACTCCTCTTTCGGCTGCTTAAGCTGCCTGAGGGCAAGCATCGTTGCCTTAGCCACGTTAACCTTATTTGCGCTACCCAATGATTTAGTCAAAATATCCTTAATTCCGGCGGCCTCAACCACAGCCCGGATACTACCTCCAGCGATGATACCTGTACCCGGCGCGGCTGGTTTGAGCAAGACCTTAGCTGCTCCAAATTTAACCCTTATTTTGTAGGGAATAGTAGCCCCAGCCAGCGGTACTTTAATCAAATTCTTCCTAGCCACAGCACTAGCCTTGCTGATTGCCGCTGGCACTTCATTAGCCTTACCGGTGCCAATACCTACATGGCCGTTGCCATCCCCGGTTACCACCAAGGCGCTAAAATTGAGGCGTTTTCCTCCCATCATTACCTTGGTCACCCGATTAATATAGACCAGCTTGTCACTCAGTACCAGCTCAGTGGGGTCTATTTTGCTTATTAGCTCCTTCACCTACCTCAAAGACCTCCTCAAAATTTCAGCCCTTCTTCCCGAGCTGCCTCAGCCAGGGCTTTAACTCGGCCATGATACTTGTATCCGCCACGGTCAAAAACTGCCTGTGTTATCCCTTTAGTCAATGCCCGCTTAGCCACCAGAGAGCCGACAAGCTCAGCCTTACCCGTCTTTACCTTACCCACCACCGCACCTTTTATTTCGGGGTCAAGGGTTGAGGCGTGGGTCAGGGTACGCCCCAGCGAATCATCAATAACCTGAGCATAAATATGATTCAAGCTACGAAAAACACATAAACGCGGTCTAGAGGTAGTGCCTTTCACCTTGACTCTAACTCGACTATGTCTTCTGAGACGTGCCACCCTGGGCTCAACTTTGCTCATTATTCCCCTCACCCAGCACTCTGCCTGCCTTTGCCTGGCTTCAAGTGAACTAGCTCCCCAACATATCTAATACCTTTACCTTTATAAGCATCGGGGGGGCGAATAGCCCTAATCTCGGCTGCCATCTGACCAACAACGGCTTTATCAATCCCGGTAACCTTAATGCGATTTGTCCCCTCTACCATCAGAGATACACCGGGCAACGGTGATACCTCTACGGGGTGGGAAAAGCCGACATGAAATATCAGCTTATCCCCTGCCTTTTCCACCCGATAACCCACCCCTACCATCTCAAGACTTTTCTCAAAGCCACTGGCTACCCCCTCCACCATATTAGCCAACAGGCTCCGCGTCAGCCCGTGTAAGGAACGATGCTCCTTACTGTCACTAGGTCGCGACACCATCAGGGTACTATTGTCTAAGGTGATAGACATATCAGGGCTGAAACGACGACAAAGCTCCCCCCTGGGACCGGTTACCGTGACCTCGTTCCCTTGATTAATACTCACCACCACTCCTGGTGGCACCGTTATCGGCATTCGCCCCACTCTAGACATATATACCACCCCGACATTGATTTACCATACATAGCATAATAGCTCACCACCAATCCCCTGGCGCCAAGCTTGGTGCCCGGTCATCACACCCTCAGGCGTAGAGATGATAGCAATTCCCAAACCACCATAAATACGCGGGATTTCCTTTCGCCCAGCATATACCCTCAATCCGGGCTTACTTACTCGCTCCAATCCAGAAAGGACTGGTTGATTTTTATCATCATATTTAAGGTGAATCTTAATTGCTCGGTGTGACTTACCCCTAAGCACCTCATAATCATTAATAAATCCTTCGGCTTTAAGGATTCTAGTAATAGATAGCTTCATCTTTGAGGTTGGTATCAGTACCGAATTATGCCTCACCATAATAGCATTGCGTATTCGGGTTAGCATATCAGCTATTGGGTCAGAAACAGTCACACCTATCTCCTTAGTCTTATTTTAGAACATCTAGTTACCAGCTTGATTTTCTTACCCCGGGAATCTGCCCCGCCAGAGCCAGCTTACGAAAACAAATACGACACAAGCCGAACCTACGGATATAGGCACGAGGCCGGCCACACAAATAGCACCGATTACGCTGCTGCACTCTATATTTGGCAGGACGCTCCGACTTTACAACCTTTGACTTTTTAGCCATTTCTACTTCAATCCCGGCTGAAAGGCATACCTAATGCCTCCAGCAGATGTCTAGCCTCATCATCCGTCTTAGCCGTAGTGATAATTGACACCTCCAGTCCCCGTACCCTATCTATCACATCGTAATCTACCTCAGGAAAGGCGATTTGCTCCTTAAACCCCAGTGTGTAATTGCCCTGACCATCAAATGAGTTTCGGGGAACCCCCTGAAATTCACGCACCCGAGGTAAGACAGCATTTACCAGCTTGTCAAAAAAGTCATACATACGCTCTCCCCGCAGGGTTACCTTTAACCCGATAGGCATTCCTGTCCTCAACCTGAAGGAAGCAATGGATTTCTTAGCCCGGGTTACCACTGGTTTCTGCCCCGAAATAGCCGTCAAATCCCTCTCAGCTGCTTCCAGAGCCTTAGCCTCCCGAATCGCCTCGCCCAAGCCGATATTAAGCACTACCTTATCCAGCCGTGGTACCTGCATTATATTCCTGTACCCATAAAGCTCCATCAGGTTGGGGGTAACCTCTTTCCCATACCTTTCCTTGAGTCGTGACATTTAATCAATTACCTCACCACAAGAACGACAGATACGAACCTTCCTACCATCCTCTAAACGGTGGAAGCCAACCCGGGTAGGATGATTACACCGGCTACACAATAGCATAACATTTGCCACATGAATTGGTGCCTCCCGTTCTATTATGCCTGCCTGCCTAGCCTGACGCACCGCCCTGGTATGCCTTTTGATAAAGTTGATTCCCTCTACCAGTACCTGTTCATCCTTGGGGTAAGCAAAGCGCACCTTACCCTTTTTGCCCTTATCCTTACCAGCAATAACAAGCACGGTATCATTCTTCCTAATCTTCACCACTTCCCTCCTCACAAAACTTCAGGTGCCAGTGATATAATCTTGGTAAAATTTTTCAGCCTCAACTCCCTGGCTACCGGGCCAAATATTCGAGTTCCTCTGGGATTATTCTTATCACTAAGAATAACCGCCGCATTTTCATCAAACCTGATATAAGAGCCATCGGAGCGCCGATATGGCTGAGCGCTACGAATGATAACCGCCCTGACCACGTCTCCCTTCTTGACCACTGCCCCCGGGATGGCTCGTTTGACCGAAGCGACAATAACATCACCCACACGGGCATATCTCTTCCTGGTGCCGCCCAATACATTAATGCACATAATTTGTCGGGCGCCAGTATTATCGGCCACCTTAACTCTGGTATAAGATTGAATCATGCTACTTTACCCCGAAACTAATTTCAGGTTATTTCCTCAGGCTGAACCTTAACTAACTCGCCTTTGGTTATTATCTCAGCTACCCGCCACCGCTTCTGCCTGGAGAGGGGGCGAGTCTCTATAATCTTAACTATATCGCCTAGCCCACACTCATTATTCTTATCGTGGGCTTTATATTTAACCACTCGCCTGACGGACTTCTTATATAGCTGATGGCGCTTGGGGGTTTCTACCGCCACCACCACCGTCTTATCCATCCGATTACTGACCACACGTCCAAACCTGACTTTGCGTTTCTCATCCATAGGCTCAAGATTTTTCTGGATACTTTATACCCAGCTCCCTCTCTCTTATTATAGTCATTAATCTGGCAATCTCCTTTTTAACCCTCGGGATTTCGCGGTGGTTTACCAACTGCTTGGTAGCCAAGCGAAAGCGAAGATTAAAAAGCTCCTGATGAGCTGCTTCTAATTGTTTGGTCAATTCCTCGTCACTGAGAGCTCGAATCTCATCAACCTTCAACTTGGGCTAGCTCCTTACTTACCGAATCACTACCAACGCCGGCCTCAACTCCCCTGACCACAAATTTAGTGCCGATAGGAAGCTTATGTGAAGCCAGCCGCATTGCTCCCTTGGCTACTTCCTCGTCAACACCCCCCATTTCAAATAAGACTCTCCCCGGTTTGACCACGGCTACCCAATGGTCCAGGGAACCCTTACCCGAACCCATACGGGTCTCAGCCGGCTTTCGGGTAACTGGTTTATCCGGGAAAATACGTATCCAGATTTTACCACCACGACGAATATAGTGGGTAATAGCCCGCCGGGCGGCTTCGATCTGCCGACTAGTAAGCCAAGCAGCGTCCAGTGCCTGCAGACCAAAATCGCCAAAAACAACCGTGTTCCCGGCCTGGGCTTTGCCTCGACGGCGTCCTTTATGAGTCTTGCGGTATTTCACTCGTTTCGGTTGCAGCATCTTTCTCCTCTGATTTCACCGAGGTAGTGTCTATAGCCTTTGCCTTCTTTACTCTTCCTGCCGGCTTTGCCGGTTTCTCCTCTGATTTCACTGAGGTAGTGTCTATAGCCTTTGCCTTCTTTACTCTTCTTGCCGGCTTTGCCGGTTTCTCCTCTGATTTCACTGAAGTAGTGTCTATAGCCTTTGCCTTCTTTACTCTTCTTGCCAGCTTTGCCGGTTTCTCCTCTGATTTCACTGAAGTAGTGTCTATAGCCTTTGCCTTCTTTACTCTTCTTGCCAGCTTCGCCGGTTTCTCCTCTGATTTCACCGAGGTAGTGTCTATAGCCTTTGCCTTCTTCGCTCTTCTTGTCGGCTTTGCCGGTTTCTCCCCTGATTTCACTGAGGTAGTATCTACATCCTTTGCCTTCTTTACTCTTCTTGTCGGCTTTGCCGGTTTCTCCCCTGATTCTACAGAAGCAGGTTTTACTGGCTCGGCTACCTCTTCCGCCGGCGCCGCTGGTACCTCCTCAACTTCAGCCACTGGCTCGGCTACCTCTTCCGCCAGCGCCGCTGGTACCTCCTCAACTTCCGCTACTGGACCGGCTAGCTCTTCTGCCGGCTCAGCAGGTGCTTCCTCAACTTCAGCCACTGGCCCGGCTAGCTCCTCTGCCAGTTCACCAGGTGCTTCCTCAGCTTCCGCCACCTTAGCTTGGGGAAGGATATCACCTCTATATATCCAGACCTTTACCCCAATCCGACCGAGAGTGGTACACGCCTCAGTAAAGCCATAATCAATATCAGCCCGTAGCTTGTGCAGGGGTACCTGCCCCCGATGCATCATTTCACGGCGAGCTATCTCGGCACCACCCAATCTACCAGCACAATTGATTCTCATCCCCTTAGCACCAGCCTCAAGGGTGCGAAAAATGGCTTGTTTCATCGCCCTCCGGTGAGAAACACGACGCTCAATCTGCTCAGCTACTGCCCTGGCGACTAAATAAGCATCAAGTTCGGGCTGCCGTATCTCCTGGATATTCAATTGGACTCTACTGCCAATAAGACCCTCAAGGTGTTGCCTCATTTCATCAACTCTTTGCCCTCCCCGCCCGATGACCACACCAGGGCGGGCGGTATGAATAGTTACCAACACCCTATTTGCCTGACGGTCAATTTCCACCAGAGAGACGCCAGCATCGGCATATTTAGACCTGATAGCCTGCCGAAGTTTTAGGTCTTCTTGCAAAAACTCCACGTAACGCTTGCTGGCATACCACTTGGCCTGCCAATCCCGTATGATACCGATTCTAAAGCCGGTAGGATGAACCTTACGACCCAACTTTTTCCTCCTGCTCGGCAACAACTACTGTAATATGACTAGACCGCTTAAGGATAGGGCCGACTCGCCCTCGAGCCCGGGGGCGAAACATCTTAAAGGTTCTTGCCTCGTCAACAACGATGCTAACAATCTTTAAATCCCGGGACGTCTGGAAATTGTTCTCAGCATTAGCTGCCGCTGACCTCACTACCTTGGCTACAACTCGAGCTGTAGGTGACGAGGCAAACTTGAGTATGGTCAAGGCTTCGTCTACCGTCTTGCCCCGTACCATATCTACTAACAGACGCACCTTACGGGATGGTATGCCTGTGTCTTTAGCCACTGCTCTCACTTCCATGTTATGCCCTACTTTCTCCTTCTTACCTCAGTAGTTCTTTCTGCCCTAGCCACGTGACCCCTGAAGGTTCGAGTTAAAGCAAACTCACCTAATTTATGCCCTACCATATTCTCGGTGATAAAAATAGGCATATGTCTCCGGCCATTATGTACCCCGATGGTAAGCCCTATCATCTCAGGCAGGATGGTAGACCATCGCGCCCAGGTTTTTATCACCGCCTTCTGACCGGAGCGGTTAACAGCTTCCACCTTCTTTAGTAGTTTGGGGTCAATGGCTGGTCCCTTCTTAGTTGACCTTGACATCTGGCTTCACCTTTCCGTCTACTTTCTCCGACGCCTAACAATCATCTTATCTGAGGGTTTGGGCTTACGGGTTCTATAGCCCAGAGCTGGCTTCCCCCACGGTGTCTTAGGTCCGGGCATGCCTATTGGCGACCTGCCTTCCCCACCACCATGAGGGTGGTCACGCGGATTCATCGCCGAGCCTCTCACCGTAGGTCGCCAACCTAACCACCGCTTACGACCTGCCTTGCCCAATTTAATACCCTGATGGTCAATATTCCCTACCTGCCCGATGGTAGCTAAACAATCAGCACGAATACGCCTTACCTCACCAGAGGGTAACCGAACCAGGGCATATTCACCCTCCTTCACCATTAATTGAGCGGCAGCTCCAGCACTTCGCACCATCTGTCCGCCCCTGCCCCTCTCCAACTCAATATTATGTACCAAAGTACCGCTGGGGATTAGCTTCAAGGGCAATGTGTTCCCGGGTCTTATCTCAGCCTCAATGCCTGACTTTATCGTATCCCCGAGACTAAGCCCTGAAGGGGCGAGGATGTAACGCTTTTCCCCATCAGCATAGTAAATAAGAGCAATATTGGCTGAACGGTTAGGGTCATATTCAATAGCCGCCACTTTACCGGGAACACCAACCTTATCACGCTTAAAG
>Ga0307431_1001105_pt1 | contig 16071 bp, 14 predicted proteins | sample SalMarWE160170MG_FD_202155 | JGI IMG/M metagenome (GOLD analysis project Ga0307431, IMG submission 202155) | Salt marsh sediment microbial communities from the Plum Island Ecosystem LTER, Massachusetts, United States - WE1603-170 | ecosystem: Environmental > Aquatic > Marine > Intertidal zone >...
CCCAGGAACGAGGCTGGCTCTCACCACCGATGCCTATGTGGTGAAGCCCTTGTTCTTTCCGGGGGGAGACATAGGAAGGCTTTCGCTCTGCGGAACGGTCAATGACCTGGCTATGATGGGTGCTGCACCTTTGGGAATAGCCGCATCATTCATCCTGGAGGAGGGGTTTGCCACCGAGAAGCTGGAGCGGATCCTGGGATCGCTCAAGGCAGCTGCCGAGGAGGCAGGAACGGAGGTGGTGGCTGGCGACACCAAGGTGGTTGAGCGAGGAAAGGCGGACGGCTTATTCATTACTACCTCAGGGGTCGGGGCGGTCCCCGAAGGCGTCGATATACAAGGCCGCAATGCCCGGGAGGGGGACGCGGTCATCCTCAGCGGCCCGGTGGGTGATCACGAGGCAGGGATCCTGCTCGCGCGGGGAGATTTTTCCCTTAAGGGAACGGTATTGAGCGATTGCGCACCCCTCAACCACCTCGTTGATGCGATGCTCGGGGCATCGAAGGAGATCCACGTATTGAGGGATCCCACCAGAGGGGGGCTCGCCACCGTGCTCTGGGAGATCGCAAACAGTTCCGAGGTCGGATTGGAGGTGGAGGAGGAGGCGATCCAGGTGAGGTCTGAGGTGATGGGGGTGTGTGACCTGTTAGGATTCGATCCCCTCTATCTGGCCAATGAGGGGAAACTGGTGGCGGTAGTCCCGGAGAAACATGCTGAGAAGGTGCTCTCTGCCATGAAGAGCCATCCCCTGGGAAAGAGCTCTGTGGCAATCGGCAGGGTGGTGGCAGGACATCCAGGAAGGGTGCATCTGAAGACGAGGATCGGGGGGCACAGGCTCCTCGAGCCTCTGAGCGGGGAGCAGTTCCCGAGGATATGCTGAAATATACATCCCCATGTCCATTGGTCTCATCCAGGTACGTAGTGGGCCTTCAGCAAAGGCTAGGAATAGTTTTCAAAAAGATAAAATGATACCATGCTCGTACTTTTTTTTGACGTTGATTTCTCAGGAGGGGATATGGCGGTGAGCGAGTTCAGGATTGAAAGGGTGGGCCAGGCATCTTTTCCCTCCCCCCTTGATTCGGGTATATTCGTCGATGATACAGAGGGTGTTGTCGTAGACGCAACGCTTTCGGGAATAAAACAGAAAGGAGGCGAGCCGGATTACCTGGAGACGGCAGGTCCCAGAGAGAAGCTCTTTTTCGATCCGGCTGCAGCCCGTGCAGCCATGGTAACCTGCGGCGGGATTTGTCCCGGGCTCAATGACGTAATCAGGGCCATCACCATGGTCCTGTGGTACCGGTACGGGGTCAGGGACATATTCGGGCTCCGCTATGGGTTCAAGGGCCTGATCGCCTCATACCATCATGAACCCATGATCCTCACACCTGATCTGGTTGAGGATATTCACAAGGACGGAGGAACCATACTCGGAACATCGAGAGGACCCCAGAGCCCGCAGCGTATGGTGGATTTCCTGGAGACGATGAGGATCAATATCCTCTTTACCATCGGCGGGGATGGGACCCAGAGGGGAGCCATGGCGATCGGCGAGGAGATACGGAAACGAGGGCTCCCGATATCCGTGGTCGGCATCCCTAAAACGATCGATAACGACCTCTGCTTTACGGAAAGGACCTTCGGATTTGAGACGGCCGTGGCCATGAGTCAACTGGCCATAACCGGCGCACACATGGAGGCCAAGGGGGTGGAGAACGGGATAGGGATCGTCAAGCTCATGGGCAGGGAATCCGGGTTTATCGCTACCTATGCAACCCTTGCATCGAGCGATGTGAACCTGGTGCTCATACCTGAGGCGCCGTTTTCCCTGGAGGGGGTTTTCGCTTATCTCAAGCAGCGCATCATCAGGAAAGCTCACGCCGTGATCGTGATCGCTGAGGGCGCCGGCCAGGAACATGTGCCTGCCGAGGGTTTTGATGAGTCGGGAAACAAGAGGCTGGGAGATATCGGGCCTTTCCTGAAAAGGGCGATCGAGGGTTTTTTTAGGGCCCAGGACATTCCCGTAACGGTAAAGTATCTCGATCCTTCCTACATCATCCGCAGTGCACCGGCAACCGCGGATGACTCGGTGCTCTGCTTCCAGCTGGCGGAGAATGCAGTGCACGCGGCAATGTCGGGCAGGACAGGCATGGTGGTGGGGTTATGGAATGGGCATTTTGTCCATGTGCCCACCCAGCTCTCGGTCAGGGAGCGCAAGCAGGTAGATACATCGAGCCTCCTCTGGCAGAGTGTGCTGGATAATACAGGACAGCCCCGGAGCCTCGTTTGAAACATTGAAAATCTGTATTGGGGGTGAAGGAGAGACACCATGATTGAAGAAAGAAAAAAGTCCATGGATGATATCCTGAGAGCGGGACTCGATGCCGTTGATCCTGAGCGGGCTGTTCGGCGATACGTGAGGCGCGAGGATAAGACCCTGTTCGTGGGAGAGGCCTCCTATAGGCTTGACCGCTACAGAAGGATTCTCCTTGCCGGGGCAGGAAAGGGCAGTGCTCCTATGGCTAAGACACTTGAGGATAGCCTGGGCGATCGTCTGAGCAGCGGGCTGATTATCGTAAAGTATGGCTATGGTATGCCGCTGAAAACGACATCTGTAGTAGAGGCAGGCCACCCTATCCCGGATGAGGCAGGCATGAAGGCTGCAGAGGAACTCTTGAGCCGGCTCAGGGAATGCACGGAGGAGGATCTGGTCATCTGCGTCTTTTCAGGAGGCGGAAGCGCCCTCCTGCCGGCACCGGTTCCTCCCTTTACCCTTGAAGAGAAGCAGGCCTGCACCCGGCTCCTCCTGGAATGCGGTGCCACCATAGATGAGATCAATGCCATACGGAAACACCTCTCGCGCACCAAGGGAGGGCAACTGGCAAAAGAGGCGTATCCGGCCACGGTAATATCACTGCTGCTGTCTGATGTGGTCGGCGATAGACCGGATGTCATCGCCTCAGGTCCGACCGTTCCCGATGAGAGCACCTATGGAGATTGTCTAGGGATCGTCGAGAGGTACAATCTAGCTGATCGACTCCCGAAGGGTGTGGTGGAGCATTTCAGGGCAGGAGTCGCGGGTCTTGTGCCGGAGACGCCCAAGCGAGGGGATCCTGTCTTTTCACGGGTTCGAAACCTCATCGTGGGCAATAACAGGGAATCCCTTCTGGCGGCACAAGACAAGGCCGTTTCTCTGGGGTACCATACCCTTGTTTTGACCTCTCAGATCGAAGGCGAGGCCCGAGAGGTGGCAAGAGTGCTTGCGGCAGTGGCAAAGGAGATTCACCTGTCAGGCGTTCCCATAGAACCCCCCGCATGTATCCTGGCCGGTGGGGAGACCACGGTAACCATTCACGGCACGGGAAAGGGCGGCAGGAATCAGGAGTTGGCACTGGCTTGCGCCATGGCTATTGATGGGTGGGATGGGATCTCCCTGTTCAGCGCCGGTACGGATGGAACCGATGGCCCCACAGATGCAGCAGGCGCTGTTGTGGACGGCGCCACCTGCGCAAGGGCGAGGGAAGCAGGCCTTGATCCCCGTGCCTTCCTTGCAGAAAATGATTCCTACTCATTTTTTGAATCCCTAGGCGATCTGATCAAGACAGGCCCCACCCGTACGAATGTGATGGACATTATTTGCATGCTTTGCTCTCCTTTGGTCTAGCGGATTTCTCATCATCTTTGTGAAGGCATCTCAAAGTAGTTTGAATTTTGCGATGGTAAGACCCATGGGGATTCGCCCGATCCGTTGCGGATCCAACGTTTTTATAGCCCCTCAAAACCCGTAAGATACTTGAAAGCGACGTAAATAAAGACCGTCCCGAAGAGCACCTTTAAGAAGGGTGAATTCAGCTTACCGTTCAATGTTGCGCCTATTCGAGCACCGATGAGTGTACCGAGGCACAAGGGGATAAGCATATCTATCTGTACAAATCCTTGAGACAGCTTCAACAGAGAACTGGCGAAAGCATTAAGGCTGAAACAGGCCAATGAGGAACCAATAGCTATTTTAATCGGCGCATTCAAGACAAAGGCAAAGGCCGGCACCAGAACAGCCCCGGTTCCAATCCCCAGAAGACCAGGTAATATGCCGGCAACAGACCCAATGACTGTCTTTGCCAAGATTGAACCTTCGATCCTTGTACCAGAATCGATGCTACGCTTCTTTTTCAAATATTCGGCGATTGCCTCCCAAATCATACGCAAGGCTACGAATGAAAAGACGGCTCCAGTAGCCACATCCAGCCAAATATCTTTATTGGAAAGACATGAAAAAAGGAAGGAGAAGATCAAGGTAGAGAGTAATCCTGAAATGATGACCGGTAGGATTGATCGAAAATGAATATGCCCAAGCCTGAAATGTTTCAAGCTACCGCTCAAGGTGGTGAAAAAGACAGCAACAATGCATGTTCCGGCAGCGTAAGCCGGCTTGAGGCCGATTGCAAACCGCAGGAGAGGCATGATCAGAATCCCTCCTCCGATCCCCAGGAGACCGCCGAGCATCCCGGCCGTGATGCCGCCAAGGCTGAGCAGCAACCAAATCATCATTTTCTACATGCTCCTGTCGCAGAACCGGCATTGGGGCCTGAGAAAAGAACTCCCAGCAGTACAAATTCAGTAGACGGTTTGGTTTTCATATAATTGTGTAAGGATGAATTATTACAAAATAAAATATTACATATTAGAATAACTATCAATAAAAATTTCTTTTTTCACCCGACACATTGTCGTTACAAGCAGAAAAAACCATAGCGCTCTTTGGATCAGTAAGAAAAATTTCCTCTGTGGAAAGAGAAGCCATCTATTATGGGGGGAATCAGGGGGGATAACAGCTCCCCGCGCGGCAAGAGATTGATAGGAGGTCAACACGTAGAAGCCGCCTAAGACATTGTCATTCTCAGCTCAACACTTATTTTACCCATTCTCATGAAGCGACTTAGCGGGAACGGCCGTCCGCTCGATGCGAGGGCTTTTTATTCATACCGTTCCACTTTCCCTTTCTTCTTGAGCTCGGCGACGTACCTGTTCTTTTCTTCAATGAACTTCACCCGATGGAGGCGCTGTTTGATCATTTCCTTTGCTTCATTATAGAGAATAGTATGTCCCGGCTTCTTGTCCGTCACCTTGATAAGGTGGAAACCGAAGGAAGTCACCACGATGCCGCTCACCTCACCAGGATTCATGGAAAAGGCTGCATCCTCGAATGGCTTTACCATTTTGCCTCTCGCAAAATATCCCAAATCTCCCCCTTTTTCCCCGCTTGGGCAATGGGAGAACTCCTTGGCCAGCACTGCAAAATCTTCTCCCTGATCAAGACGCTTCTTAATAGCCTCCAGCTTCCCCCTTTTTTCCTCTTTGCTGGCAGGATCGGCATCCGGTTTCGACTTGATAAGGATGTGGCTTGCTCTGACTGTTTCAGGCTCTTTGAACTGTTCGCGATGGCTGTCATAAAAGGATTGTATGTCTTGCTCGGAGACCGTGACATGGACGAGGATCTCCTTTTCTACCAGCTGCTGAACCGCAAGGTCCTTCTTGATCTGGGATATCAGGATTTCCTCGGAAAGATTCATTTGCCCTATTTCATCCTGGAAAGCTTTTTCACTGGGGAACCTCTTTCTCAGGACGTCTATTTTTTCATCGACCGTTGCCTTTTCGACTACGATTTTCTGCTTCCTGGCTTCCTGATAAAGCAACTCCTTCTCAATGAGGTGATTGATAATGCTGTTTCTCAACGCCGGAATCATGTGAGGCTGGATGGCCGTTTCCTGGGTGGAAGCAAGATGTTTTTCCAGGAAGGACATCTGCCGGTTTACCTCTTTATGGGTGATCGCCACACCGTTGACCGAAGCAGCAGCCCCTTTTTGCTCTTTTTTTTCATCGGCCGAGGTAACCGTTCCTGAAAGCACAAACACAAAAAAACAAAAGCACAAAACCCGAACCATAAACTTGCGTGTCATAGGATGCTCCATTTTTGATAAACCGAATGTACCTCGTCTTTTCTCCGCAAAGGCTTTGAAAGATTCCATGAGGTATTCTGAAAGCACTACGAATGAACCTCCTGTTTCGGGTTCGGACTATAAGGGATTCGATCTTGTGTGTCAAGTCAAGAGCAAACTCATGATGTTGCGGGGCCAAAACCTGGCTGAAGAGATGGGATGCGGGGAGGGAGGCTCTCCTGATACCTGTCTGCGTACGTTCACACACAGACAGGCTCGTGGTCGGCATGCAATCAAGAAGTTTTCTCTATAGTCGTCCTAAAGGCATTGTATGGTCACAACAACAGCCTGAGCGGTTGTTTTTGCGGATTGAAAAGCTTTTATCACCCCTCACCGTGCAGAATGAACACTGCCCAGTAAAACGGATCCTGATATTTTGCCTTTATTGCATTTCGCGCGAGTCTTAAGGCCTCTGCCCTGTTTCTACCGGCTTTCAAATGACTATAATAGATCTTCATATATTCCACTGCCGGTTGTGATGCCACTTCCCAGAGGCTTACCACAACACTTTCAGCTCCCGCCTGCTGAAATGCCCGTGCAAAATTTACAACGCCTTCCCCTTCCACCTCTCTGCCTAGTCCGGTCACGCAGGCGGAAAGAACCACCATATCGGCCTTCAGATGAATCCCGAGTGTTTCGCTTAGGGTTAAGAACCCATCATCATCACCCTGATGTTCCACCTGGCCAAGGAGAATAAAGGGTTCATTTATCCCCTGAACCATGCCCGGCAACGCTGCATGGGTTGCAAAATGTATGTATCTATATTTTTTCTTTTTGTATATCCTTCAATGCCTCTAACAGCAAAAGCTCGCAACGTTTTTTGCCATCCCTTACTGAGAATCCATCAGACCTCTTTGCATTCATGGGCTCAATGAATGCCTTGACATCTTCCTCAAGGACCTCCCTGGTAACAGGTATCGTTATCAATCGTCTGATTCCGCCGTTTTTTATTACAAACAGATAACCGGCGTCATCTGTAACGGCATATTCAAGCAGGACCTCATCATCCTTTAAGGGCAATTTTTCGGGGCATACGGGCGCCGGATAATGCAGCACCGCATACCTCGGATATTGTTTTCTGAGTTCTTGTATCAGATTGCCTTATGTAACAAACAGGCGAGGCAGGAGGGGTGACATCTTCATCCTCTATCACGCAGATTATTTTCTTTTTTCCGGAACAATTCCGGGCAACTCGGCAGTTTCACCTCATAGATTTTCTGGAGCAGGTTTTGGGCCCATGCGTAATAGCGAAGGCTCAGGAGCAGACTGTATTCCTTCACATAAGGCCTGAAAAAGTCTTACCGTCTTTTGAAAGCGAGCTTCAAAACATCAGCTCAAAAGGATGGAGAACGTGCGATATGGACTACCCAGCGGCTTGCCGCCTGGTAGTCCATTAAAAAACCTCTATCAAGAAATCAATACTCATCACTGACCAACCAAATCTTACCGATTAGATATGATATGAACCCTTTATTGAAAAGACAGCATTTGGACCTAGTTTTTTCGTAGTGAGATCTTCCATGAGCTGAGTTTCTTGAATGTCGATTATTCTTCGCATGAGCTTCCTAAGTCCAGGGAAAAACATACCCTTTTTAGCTTGTTCTGAAGAATCCAAGATCTTCAATCCAAGAACACTTTGTGCCTGAGCAATTTCCATTTTAACCTCCTGTTAAGTTTTCTATAGAAATGTCTTGTTTTTGTAAAAAGCAATTAATATGCCAATGCTATGAAAAAAATTATCTATGTAATATCAGTTAGTTACAACAATTCATCAAACGGCATCTCCGGTAAGATGACAAAAATGTCCGGCAAAGGAAAAATTTGTTAGTTTCAGAACATGAGTGGATCGAAGCAGGCAACCGATGAATAAATCAATATTGGGGGCCCTCTAATGCGCTTCGCTCCGTGATCTTAAAAAAAGACCAAAATTATGTTGCAAAAATGTAGAAATAAAAATTGAAGATAATCTTTGCTATTACTATAAAAGCCATAGTATCTTACCATCTGCCCGCCCTTGTCAGGCACATGGGTACATACCTGCCCGCATTGCCGTCCCCGTTAGATGCCCATACGTATTTTGGTTCTATGGCTTGACAAGTCAAACCCCACCTGTCCAAAACAAGCCAGGCATGCGGGTTGGCCGCCAGCCATAGGGGGGCGTCAAAGACCTCCTCGTGTTTTCCGTCCTTGGATTGGTATATGACCCTGGACTCCTCTGGAATGTCGGTCATCCTCTTCTGGGAAAAGGAGGCGCGGAGGATGTAGCGGGGTAATAGAACTACCTTTGTAGGGATCGAAGCAGAGGCCGGTTTTCCCCTGTGTGGCAATGTCCTGGCAAGGATTGAGCTCACTCCTTGATGGGCAGACAATCTGCTACCTTCTCTTCTGCTTGCCTTTTCATCCAGAGGGAAAAGATGGGGTCAACAAGCCTCCAATATCCTGACGCTTCGTTCCGTTCTATCAGGTCCAGCTCCTCGAGTTTTCGTGCCGAATGCTGAACACCTCCCACCGATCCAAGCCTGTGCTTCCGAAGATAGGCGTTTGCCAGGAGCTTCTGGGTCGAATCTCTTGCAAGGGCCTGAAGAAGAAGCCGCTGATGAGCCGACAAACCCTGGATGGTTGCCTCGAATACCGGTTTCTCAGACATGAGAAGCTTTTCAGTTCCCCGATGTATCGTTTCCTCGGAAACAACGTCAGAAAGCTCATACACGAAAAATGCAAGCTTTTGGGCATAGTACGGATGATATTCGACCAGCGATGCCAGCTGGCCTGCAATGCCCGTAGGACACTTTTTGCTGTTTTCCCTCAATTGGCCTGCAATGAACTGCGTGAGTTCTTCCGGCGGGAGGGATTTCAGCGGGTAGTTTATGGCGCTTCGAAAAAAGGGACGTTGCCGTTCGTTAAATATGCCGAGCAGAACCCGGCGCCGGCTTCCAATGAAAAAGTAAGAGGCCTGTGACTGATGCATATAGGTTCTCATAGCTCCTTCGATCTGGAGTGCTTCGTGTAACACCACAATCTCCTGGAATTCATCGAGGGCCACGTGCACGAGTGTATCAGTAGCATTGATGAATTCTCCCAATGATGCCAGGGTTTCTTCAAGAAGTTCCACGCCGCCTTTCTCAGCTGATGAAGGTTCAACGCTGAACAACATCCCGCTTGCAGGATCCGGCCTAAGAACAGGCCGAAATGATGTTATTGTCCGAAGTGCGGTCTTCCAGGAAGACTCTTTTTTATGGGTCATAAGAAAGACCGCTTTAGCGAGCCTTGCCGCTGCATCTTCCACAGAAGCAACGCCGAAAAAATCAACAAAGATGGTAACGGCCGCTTTATCTGAAAGGCTTTTTTGTACACGTTTGACGAGAGACGTTTTGCCGTAACGCCTAGGGGAAAAAATAACGACATTCGCTTTTGCCTCTGCATAGGATTGGAGCTCCTTGAGCTCTTCAGCCCTATTGCAGAAAGGGGCATCGAGGGGCAATTCCTGTAAATAGAAGGGATTAGGCATCATGGTCTCCTTCGCATGGGATCAATTATTATTGTAAGACCATAATTGCATATCCATTATGATATTTCAATAATAAAATATGAAGCGTAAAATAGAGAACGCTGCATATCGAATACGGCGTTCAACTTATTGCTCCTGCCCAATAAAAAATGCGGGCTGAGATGATACCTAGTGAACATAACGACAAGAAAAAGATATATTACGGTAATATTAAAGATAGGAACGGTGGCCCTTATCTGTGCAATTGTATAGTATTTCGGGCTTGCATTTTGTATTTTAGAGTTCGGCATAAACAGGCGGGAAGGAGGCTGGAAGGGCATGAAATACATACGGTGGTTTATTTGTCTTTTATGTATCATCCTTACAGGGTGCGCCTACATCAAGGTCCCTGTGTACCCGTCCATCCAGCCCTTTGAGGAAACAGTTCTTGAGGGCAGGGGAGAGAAGAAGATACTTCTGCTAGATATATCGGGAGTCATCTCCGAGAAGAAGGAATCCACGGGACTGGGGTTGAGGCAAAAGGCATCCCTCATCGACCGGCTCAAGGAGGAGCTTCAGAAGGCAGAAGGCGACAGCGCTATTGTCGGCGCGATCATCAGGATCAACTCCCCGGGGGGAAGCGTTACCGCAACCGACATCATTCACCACGAACTGATGACCTATAAGAAAGAAAGCAATGTGAGGATAGTCGCCTGTTTGACCGGTGTTGCCACCTCAGGCGCCTATTACATCGCCTCGGCAGCCGATGAGATTATCGCTCACCCAACTTCCATTACGGGCGGGATCGGCGTCATTGCCATGAAGTTTACCATTGAAAAACTGCTCTCCAAGATAGGGATTGAAGAGGAGACGATCAAATCAGGGGAAAAGAAGGATCTGTGGAGCCCGTTTCGGCCGAGCAAACCGGAGGAGAAGGCTATTATGCAAGGGATCATCGATACCTTTCACGAGAGATTCGTTTCTGTGGTGTACGAGGGCCGGAACCGGCAACTCGCCAGGGAGGAGGTCGAGAGGCTGGCTGACGGCCGCATCTTCACTGCGGGACAGGCCCTGGATGCAAAGCTGGTTGACAGGGTTGGATATCTGGACGATGCACTTGAGGAAATGAAAGCCTCTCTAAAGCTCGAAGATGCCAGGCTGATCGCCTATCATCGTCCCGGCGCATATAAGGGCACCATCTACTCGGGGATGCCCGAGGTCTCCCAGAATGAGATCAACCTGATCGCCATCAACACGAGTGAGCTCAATCCGTTGACCGGCATACAATTCATGTACCTGTGGAGGCCATGAGAGGAAAAGTGGGTGTGTCTGAGTACTGATAGGCAGATGTGAACCTCATGGCGGATCCAAACAGCAGGTTCCTTTTCCCGGGAACCTCATTGTCCAGGGAGGATACACAGAACCTATCAAAAAGGCAGGGCCTTTTTCCGGCCCTGCCTTTTTGATAGGTATGTCTCTCTCCTTACTTCACTGCATCCTGTAATGTCTTGCCCGGTGTGAACTTAGGCACTTTCTTTGCCTTGATATCGATCACTGACCCGGTCCTGGGATTCCTCCCCTTCCTGGCCTTTCTCTGGCCCACCTTGAAGGTCCCGAATCCGACCAGGGAGACCGTATCGTTCTTCTTCAGTGCATCGGTAATGGATGACACCACACAATCCACGGCTGCCTGGGCCTGTTTCTTGGTCTTCACCACCTTAGCCACCTCGTTGATCAAATCCCCTTTGTTCATGCTCTTTCCCTCCTCTGTTTATACTCGATAGCGGTTTATCTCTGCCAGGGCCTAATGTACAAGGACTTTTCGGGCATTGCAAGGCAAAACCTCTCCGGGTGGAGCATTCTATGCGAAGGATCGGCAGATGCATGAAATAATGAAAAAAGGACGGCGCCCTTGATGCCGCATACTCAACTAAGGAGGTTGCTCCTCATCTTACCGGTACTGTTTCTTCAAGGATAAAGTGGATATCGCTGATCGCGACTAAGATCTTACCGCCTCATGTCTTCATAGATTGATGTGTCGGTCTTGCGGCCTAACCCTGCACCGTATGCCGTTTATGCTCCGCTCATGGTCCATGACGACGACAAATGCCATTTTTTTGTGCCTCGAGTAATGTCAGGCAATTTCAGTACGATTGTGCCCTACCACCATACCTTCATCTACAGAGATCATAAGCGATTTCAATTCGCATCCCCATTGTAATCTGCTCTCATCATTCCGGGCAATCATTTAATGCGGGGAAAACCTTTGACCCGTAAGATAACGTCCCGGTCCGATTCGTCAATCTTATCTTCATATTTCTGCAATACGTGCGGCATATTATAGCGGTGAGCCACCCACAGATAGAAGCGGGCATTGCGTTTGCCTAACCGACGGTAAGCTAAATAGGCCTGCATATACCCATCGATGATGTTTACAATATCATCCTCGCTCAAGTTGCCAATCGTACCTTCTAATGGCGGAACATGAATAATGAGGCCTAGTTCCAACACATCAGGATTGTGCACAACATCCGTATTGGCACTGAAGATAGTGGGCCAGAGATAAGGATTCGTGTAAAAAGAATCCGCAATGCTCCAAAGGCTACTGCCCTCCCGAACATCGTACTCGCCGCCGGGTATGCCTACCGGAGCCGGAGAGAGATCAGGTTTTACGGCCTCCTGGGCCTGCTCCTCTTTTTCGATTACTTGTTCCTCAGAGAGCATGTCGGTGAAAACCGTTCCTGGTGTAAGAGTGAGATCAGGCTTTACGTCCTCCTGGGCCTGCTCTTTTTCGCCGACTTCCTTCTCCTCAGGTATCTTGTATCTCTGAACTGCTTCCGGTTGTGCTGTCCCTTCGACCGGATGAGCTGATTCATAAGCCGGCCTAAAGAGAGAAAATTTGACAACGAGGAGAAGCAAGAGGAGGGCCACAAGCACTGCGCTCATTGCTAAGGCGGCACGTTTTCTACGAAAAAACGAATCCTTTGATTGTGGCATTGAAGGGGCCGGCTTCATAGCAATACCAACAATCTCAGGCTTCTGATAGCCGTATTCTCGGTTGACGAACCGGCGCAGTGCCGCTTCAGGTTTGAAATAGACCCTGTTTTGGCCAGGAATTTCTATGGCCTCGCCCGTTTGGGGATTTATGCCCTTCCGAGCATCCCTCCATTTCAATCTAAAGGTGCCGAGACCGGCGATGTATACGTGTCCATCCCGGAGAAGTCCGTCCCTGCTGACGGCTACCATTTCTTTGAACAGGTCATGGATTATCCGCTTCGAGGCTCCAGACTCCTCGGCAATGCGCTCAACTAAATCCGAAAAGGTTATCTTGTTACTCATTATCAGTCCTACGGGCTTTGACATGGCCCTTGAGAACCGAACTCGGGTGAAAATTCACGACCCGCTTCTGCGGCAGCATCATAAATCTCTTGTGGTATGGACTATAGGCTTTTCGCTCGGGCTGGAGGTGTGTCCCTAAAGTGCCGAATCCGGGAATGGTAAAGCTGATATCTCTATCGAGTATCTTTTGTAGCATTTCTGTGCTGTGTTTCAGCAAGCGCTTGGTTTCACGCTCCGGCAGCACTAATCGTTCGGACAACCGTTTTATAACCTCAGAATTATTCACCAGTAACTCCAAAGAGATGTTACCTGTCGATTAATCCTCAGCTAAGGTAAATACATCATACATCCGTAGGGCTACTACAGTCAAGCCCGAATCCCCGGCTCCAGTGATATAGGGTATACGAGTCAAGCGTTTCACACGCCTTGTCAAGACGCACCATTGAGGATCCCCCGCAGTGTTCAGTACAGGTTTACCGCTCTTTCTTTTTTCCGTTCGAAAGGCAGTTTTTCATTCTCTCTATCAGTTCCGCTTCCTCCACGTATGGGATGACCAGGCGATATTTTGCCCGGGTCATAGCCACATACATCAGCGATATGAGCGCCTCTTTCGTGTCTTCGGTTGCCTGAATGTGATCCATGCCGATCAAGTATACCAGATCGAAATCCAGCCCTTTTGAGCTGTGGATACTGATCAGCGATACCCGGTCGGTAGTAACATCGTACATCTCCTTTGCCCTCACGTCCTGGGAAACCCATGTCGTGGGGATGCCGGAAATCTCAAGACGCTTCAGGAGCCGCATGGGAAGGGCCCTGTTATCGTAAGCGAAACGGCTCGGGCCGTAGACCTTGTCGTCATAGATGATGGCTATCTCAGAGCGCTGGTACTCACCTTCCTGGATAGACTCATGGAGGTCCCTGATAAAGAAGTCCTCCGCTTCCTCCGTGCTTTGAAACCTGTGTACAAACGGCGGTTCCCCGTGAAAGGCAAAGTCATAGGGAAGCATGGCGAGTTGCCGCGCAGGCACTGGCTGTCTGCCTATAAAGCACTGCGTGAAATCGTAGATCTCCGCCGTGTTGCGATACACCTTTTTCAGATAATGGGTCCGGCCGCCGGCCTTGATCCCCAGGCTTTTCCATGAAGGCCGTCTCATGTAGATATCCTGATAGGAGTCAATGCTTATCACCAGGTCTCCTCCCGGTCTGAGCAAGGACAAAAGGACCTTCAGCATGTCGTCGTTGAAGTCTTGCGCTTCGTCCACAAGAATCGCATCAAAGGGATCTACACTACAGCGTCCTGTCCTGGCCTTATCCAGCGCTTCTTGCGTGACCAGCTCGTAGTACTCCGGCTCCTCGTTTTCATAATGAACGGATTCCCCTATGATTTGGGAGCAGAGTTCATAGTAGTGGCAGACCTCGATGCCTCTTCTGCCAATTCCTAACCCTTTCTCTTGGATGAGTCTCTTCAGGTAGCTGACCAGTGCGATGTTAAAACAGACCAGGAGGATCCTCCTGAATGCCGGGCCGTACCGATAAAGCTGTAAGCAGCGGTGCGCCAACACCAGAGTCTTGCCGCTCCCCGGCGGCCCTTTGATAATCTGGTGTCCTGGCCCAAGGCGCAACGCCATCCGAGCCTGGGCCTCATCCAATAACAGTACTTCTCTTTGGAATCTGGCCTTGCCCGCGCCCCGGCGCGGAGGCAGATCGACCTTTGATTCCGGCCATATGGCAGAAAAGAGGGTTTCTTCCTCATGTTCCGTAAGGCCTTTGTACCGGAAGGGAAAGTCGTCTTCAATTTGTTCCTGGAATGTGCGGCCCGAGGTATCACGGAGGATCTCTCCGGCGGCATCGAGATCATCCTTGAGCAGGATCCTCTCTGATTCGATGAGCCACTTAAAATTGCTCTGGGCATATTCATCCCGAGAAATGTTTGGAAATACAACGGTCCTGCCAATAGGTATCTTTACCTGGCCCTTGTACCTTGGATCTTGGGAACAAAATTCGGGGAACCCTTGCAATCTTTTACCGAGAATATGCACATAGCCCTTTGCTTGCTTGTCGGGATTGGTCTTTTTCTCATGTCTCCCCGAAACGAGAATGGTAAACTGGTGGGGATTGTAGGAAACGATTTGCTGAGAGGTCCAGTCCTTTACCTCTATCACAAGGATGCCAAGCTTCCTGCTGTAGAGAATGAAATCCGGCTCCATTCCCGCACTGCCAATCGGCGGCTCATACCAGCAGATAAACTCCTTTTGAGGCCTCGCCGCTTCTTTTAAAAACCTGAAAACCTTTTTCTCACCTTCATTAGCAGCTGCATACTCCTCAATGTCATCAGGATACATTCTTGCCATAATGAGACTCTTCAATGCTTTTCGTTTTCTGCCTGAGCCTAATCACGTGAATGCCATCGTGCCATGTCCTGATGCCCTATTTCACCTCCTTGGTGTCTTGGGTCATTCAGCTCGGCCAAAGATGCCCAGGCTAATGCACCTGTACCCGTTCCCTTTCATGCGCCTTGGGCCATTCCCACTCTGATTATTATCCTGCCGATAAAGTATCTCGTTTCGTCTTTCCTGGAACCTTCCCGACTAAAAAACGCTTGTCTATCCATCAATCGTTTCGGAACCAATGCTCTATTGGCGACTAGTACTCCAACATCCCATCACTTCGACAATCCCCCCGGCATCCCGGTTCCTCCGGAGGTCATGGAGAATTTCTGATACCCGGAGGGAATCTCAAAGAGATCACCGGAGACTTTACCGATCTTGATGTTCTCAAGGTGCATGGAGCTATTGACATCCTCCATCTTGACGGGAAAATCGATCTTCTTCGAAACCCAGTAGTGCACCGTACCTTCGTATCCTTGCATCTCGTACTTGGTGCAGGTAAGGCCTGAAACGGATTCGGTTCCAACCTTCTTTGCCTTCTTTTCCATCTCAGGGGTCCAATTCTCCATGCCCGGATGCGGTTGATATGCCTGTTCCATATACATATTTTGCTCCGTCATCAGTATCCACACAACCCCTTTGTCGGCCCGCGTAATGGTAACCGCTTGCGGATATTCCATCCTCATCAACCGGCCCTTCATGTAAATCTTGCCCTTCCCCGGCATCTGGCTCGGGGCTTTTGAAGTTACAGTGAAATCGGCGGAGAAATCATCTGCCCAGGCTGTTCCGATAAAAAGAAAAAAACCAGAGCCATAATGATACCCCGTGCTGCCTGACGGCCATAAACCCTTGTTTTCATCCTTTAGCC
>Ga0307431_1001106_pt1 | contig 16067 bp, 11 predicted proteins | sample SalMarWE160170MG_FD_202155 | JGI IMG/M metagenome (GOLD analysis project Ga0307431, IMG submission 202155) | Salt marsh sediment microbial communities from the Plum Island Ecosystem LTER, Massachusetts, United States - WE1603-170 | ecosystem: Environmental > Aquatic > Marine > Intertidal zone >...
GGTCCACAATAATCCCGCTAGGACGAAACACGCTCCTCGTTTCAACCCACAGGTAAAATATCGTAGCCACCGCAAAAGACCGTCTATGTTTTGATTAGTGCACCAAAGTCAGTTGGGGCAACGGTAACCAGGCATATCACACAAAACGTCAGATTGTTGGGTGCATAACCAATCAGATAAGTACCTCTACAACGTTAGAGAATGATAAGGCTTACGAAAAGTGGCTAAGGCACTTAGTGGGCCTGTTATTGAATGTACTGATGTGACCAGTTGTAGGCCTCATGTATCTACTGGTTTGGCAGATTTGTTTTCACAGGAAATATTTACCGTAGTAACACAGAGTGTTGACTGGTGGCCTCTCCCTTTCACCAACCACAGTGGATTTTCCAGTAGCCAATAAAAATCCAAAATGTGACAAATCCAGCAGCCATAGCCACGCATGGATAAGCCAGGAGTAGAAACAAGTAAATGCTGATAAGCGTTAGAGTGAGGCCGATGCGCCATAGAAAATATGTATATCGTTCAAACTTTAGTAGCCTGTCGTAATCGACAGAAGGCGCTAACATTTGAGTAAATTGCTCCAAGTTAAGAAGCCAGCAAATTGCAGCAACCGCTGCCAAGAGCAGGGCTGCTAGCAAGATTCCTTGTTTCATAAGTTCCAACTTCAGAAAATCCGGTTGCTTGAAAACGATTTGTGCAATTACGATGAACACAGCGGCAATTGTGATACCAGCAAGTAATGCGCTAGTTGTAATGAGAGAGGGAACGGCTGATTGTATCTTTTGAGCATACTCGCTTTTTGTGATTAAGCCCGATTCAAGCAATTTTGCGTCCTCTTGTGCTGCTAACCTCATCTTCCTTTTTCTTACCAAAATATTCCAAGCAGCATATACACATAGAGCGATGCCAAGTAATCCCAAGAATCCAAGCCCGATGATTAATAATTTTGTATCATAAATCATACAAGTAACCCTTTAGATTCACGAGAATTCATAATAGTTCAGACTGGATACGGTAAATTGTATCATAAATGAAATAATGGTTATACTCATTGTCTTGGCTGCCCACTTAGGTAACACTGGACTACGGATTTTTGCAAGTTCTTTTTCAATATACTCAATAAGCCAGATTGTGTCTTTAGGATCTGCTTCCCGGTTTCCGCTTTGATTTCCGCCTCAGTTTCCGCTCTGTTCTGCCTCAGTTTCCGCTCTGTGCCGCCGCGCTTCCGCTCTGTGCTCTCCGCTCCTCGGCCTCCGCTCTGCGCTCCTTGCTCCTCGCTCTCCACTCTTCACTCTCCGCTCTTCGCTTTCGATTCTCTACTCTGTAGTCTCTGTTCTGCACGCACCGCTCTCCGCTCTGCACGCTCCGGTCCCTACAGCAGTATGGCACGGAGCAAGGCACCTCCCAAGTAACGGAGCGACGGAGCGGGGGAGCAAGTAGCAGGTCAACTTGAGGGAAATGCTTCGCAGACAACAAAACGATGTTTTGTTACCTCTAAAAAGCATCACCCTTTCGAGTGGGGTGGGATGGCAATAGTGGACACCAAACCATTCATGTTGCCACCAGACCTGCATAGTATTTCCTTGCATAAGCTACAGGCGACAGGTAACCCAGCTTAGCCTGTAACCTTTGCCGATTATAGAATATCTCAATGTATTCTGTAATGTCTTCAATCGCTTCCCGCCTTGTACAATAATGGCGGTGATTAATCAGTTCCTGTTTTATTATTCCCCAGAAGCTCTCCATAGGCGCGTTATCAAAGCAGTTCCCGCTTCCGCTCATTGACACTTCTAGCCCAAACTGCCTTAACAGACCCTGATACTCATGGCTGCAGTATTGACTGCCGCGGTCGGAGTGGTGCAGTAGCCCCCTCTCTAGCCTCTTGGTGGTTACCGCTTGCAGCAGAGACTGGTTGACCAGGTTGCGGGTCAGCCTCTCTCCCATGGCGTAGCCCACGATCTCTCTAGTAAAGAGGTCTTTGTGCCCGGCCAGGTATAGCCAGCCTTCATCGGTAGGCACATAGATTATATCGCTTACCCACACGGCATTCGGTTCATATACCTTAAAATGCTGCTTAAGTACGTTCTCCGCCACCGGTAGTTTATGCTTGGAGTCAGTGGTTGCCTTGTATTTCCTTTGCTGCTTACAGCATAGACCCAGCTTCCTTTTGATACGCTTGATACGGCAGACGCCCACTCTTATTCCGTCCTCGGCCAGCTCACGCTGCAGTCTCTCTGCTCCATAGATCTGCCGGGTCCGCCTGTTTGCCGCCTTAATCGTTATCTCCAGTCGCATTTCTTCCCTTGCCCACTCAGAGGGTGGCCGGTTAGTCCAGGCATAGAAACTGCTGGCTGAGACCCTCAGAATACGGCTCAGGAGCGGTATGGGGTAGTGGAGCCGCATCTGCCTCATCGCCACGTACCGTGCAGCGACTCCCTGGCAAAGTACGCGGCTGCTTTTTTAATATGTCCAGTTCCATCTTCACTTCTACCAACTCTTTCTTCGTCCGGGCCAGCTCCATCTCAACCTTGGTCAAAGGCTTCTGGGCTTTACCAATGTCTCCTAGTTTGCCTTCCTCATAGGCTTTGACCCAATAAGCGAGTGTTGAGGGAGCCAGGGATAGTCTTTGGGCTGCTTCACGACATGATATCTTATCTTCCACTACCAATTTGACCGCTTCCTGGCGGAATTCCCGGGTGTACCTTCCTTGCGGCATACCTTTCAATATGACACTCCGTCTTTCTATTCTACCTGACTTTGGTGTCCATTAAATCCATCCTACCCCAAGTAAAAGCGAGTACCCCCTATAGACACTAATGCGCCTAAGGGCTAAACTATAGTTTGAGAGGAAGTGAAGCGGTGAAATTTCTTCACACGGCGGACTGGCAGCTTGGGATGAAGGCTACAGACGTTGGCGGAGTTGGAGCGCGCCTCCGTGAAGAGCGCCTTCTCGCTGCCAGGAGGGTTGTTGAGACCGCCCAGGCCCATTCTGCACAGTTCATCCTCGTTGCAGGAGATACATTCGAGGATAACGGTGTGGACCGCATTCTGGTGCAGAAGGCGGCTGATGTTCTGGCCGCTTCGAATATCCCCGTGTTTATAATCCCTGGCAATCATGACCCCTTCACCCCCGGGTCTGTCTGGGAACACCCTGCATGGAAGTCGGCGGAAAACGTACAGGTGATTTATGAGGAGCAGCCCGTGGAAATTTCCGGTGGACTCCTCTACCCCTGCCCTATCTGGGAAAAACACTCGGGCAAAGACCCCACGGCATGGATACATGCCGCCGAAGCGACAGGAATTAAGCTCGGCATGGCGCACGGCACAGTGGAGGGAGTCCAGCAGGAGAAGCCAGATTATCCCATTCCACGGAATGCGGCATTGAGGTCAGGGCTGGATTACCTTGCCTTGGGGCACTGGCACTCGACGGCCATTTATTCTGGTGGGGATGGCGTGGCGCGTATGGCATACTCTGGAACTCACGAGACGACGAAGTTCGGGGAAAGAGACAGTGGCAACATCCTTATCGTAGACATACCATCTACTGGCGCAGCGCCCGTTATTACTACCGTCCATACCGGTGGTCTCACGTGGCGGGCACTCGAGGCAGATATTCGAGACCGGGGGGACCTCCTGCGCCTGCGGGAGGAAATTGAAGATATAGAAAATCCCTCATCAGTGCTCATTGAATTGTGCATAAGAGGGCTGCTCTCCGCAGAAGACCGTGGAGAAATGGTTCACATGGGGGAGATATTGAGCTCTCGCTTTCTTTATAGCCATGTGGATGACTTGCATCTCCATCCTTCGCCCGAGGACGAAAGCTGGGTGGCAAGCCTGCCCCCTGGAGTTATACGTGAAGCTGGTGCCAGGCTGAGGGAGCTGGAAAATCCCGGCTTTTCGGGGGGACGTCCTGATGGTGCTTCTAAGGAGGTAGCATCGAGGGCTCTCATGGAACTCTACGCCCTGGTGAGGAAGGTTTCGCCATGATACTGAGGGCAATACGTATTGCGGGGTGGCGCTGCTTCTTGGAGTCTGTGGAGGTCGGCCCTTTTCAGGAAGGGGTGAATGTCCTTTATGCTCCCAACGCCACGGGGAAATCCACACTGTTCGAGGGGCTGCTCCGCGGTCTTCTCGATGGGCACAGGGTTGGGGGGCAAGAGGTGGCGGCAATACGCCCCTGGGGGCGCTCGCTGGCTCCAACGGTTACCGTGGAATTCTTCCACGAAGGCACAGACTACCGCATTATGAAGCGGTTTCTGGACAATCCCGAATCGAGGCTCGAAAGGAAGGAAAATGGACGGTTTGTCCCCCTGGCTGAGAACAACAAAGCCGATGAAAAAGTGCGGGCAATTCTTACCAGAAATGCGCCGATGAAAGGGCTGGCGCGCCTGGAACACTGGGGACTGGCACAGGTGCTCTGGGCACCGCAGGGCGACCTGGCATTGGGAAAGCTTTCCGGAGATGTAATCGCCGACATCAGGGCTTCGCTGGGAACGCAAGTTTCAGGCACAGGTCCTGTGGAAAAGGGCGTAGCGGAACTCTATGGCCAGTTTTTTACTTCTGGCGGCAAGCTGAAGTCAGGCAAGGATGCTCCCGCCCTGGTCAAATTGAAGGACGAGCTTCAAGTGGCGCTGGGCAGGAGGTCGGCCGCCCTTTCGCAGCAGCAGGCTTTTGACGAGGCGGCGCGGCGTATAGAGGACCTGCGTGCCTGTAGAACACAGGCAAAAAATGACGAGGAGGCTACAATGAAGCTGCTCGGAGAAACTCGCTTAAGGGCAAATTTCTATAAAGAGCTATCCTCGGAGAGAAAGCAGCGAGAGGAGCGATTGAAGGCAATTACGGCGCAGTATGGTGAACTGAAAAGCCATCTCGATGCAATCAAGTCGGCGAGGAAAGAATTCAGAGAGGCAGGAGATTCACTTCGAAAACTTGAGGAGGCTATGCCTCTGCAGCAGCGTGAGATGGAAAGTCGGGAGAAAGAGGATGCCCAGGCGAAAGCTGCGCTGGAGGATATACGAAAGGAACGCAAGGCTGTTGATGATGCGCAGAAGATTGCAGAGCAGGCACATATTTATCTGGAAAATAATAAAGCTCTAGCAACCCTCGATAGGCAAATTGGGAATATCGTAAAGGCGCAGGAAGCTCTTGCCGCGCGTAAGAAGGAGCGTGCAGGCTTGCTGTCTCCGGATGCAATGACACTTAGAGCTATACGAAAGGCTTTAAGGGAGCGCGATGAAGCCCAGGTGCGCATTGACGCAGCCCTCATAACGCTGGAGGTCACCCCGGAAAAGGACGGCACACTTGTGGTTATTGAGGGAGAGGAAATGGGAAGTGTGGAACTGCGTCCCGGAGCTCCCGCCAGGATAAAAGGCTCTCCTGAAGTGGTGGCGGATTTGTCGGGTGTGGCGCGCCTCCGTGCCTGGGGACCCACGGGCTCCATCGAGCAGCACCGCAGCGAGCTGGTGGCTGCTGAGCGCGAACTTGAGAGACTGACTATGCCCTTTGGCGCTACGAATATCGAGGGACTGGAGGCGCTCGGCGAAAAGGCCGAGCAACTGGACAAAAAAGTCGCCGAGGCTGAGACACAGCTTAAGACTCTGCTATCGGGCGAGTTTGTCGAAAACATCGAAAGGGTGCGTTCCATGGCCAGGATGGCGCTGGCGAAGATACTCCAGTCGCATCCCGACTGGAAAGATGCTCCTCCTGACGACGAAACTTTGAAGATGGCAGCGCTGGATGTCCATAATTCGTTTGTAAATAAAGTGGAGGCAGCGGAGCATCGGTGGGAAGTAGCACAGTCCGCGTTGACTGCAGCCGCAACGCAGAAGGCGCAAACCAGCGCAAAGCTGGAGGAGACATTGAGGCAGATTAAGTCGCTGGAGTCCAGATTGGCTGAACTCACCGCCGATGGTAAATCGGATGAGGAGCGGGAGAACAAGTTAAGAGAGGTGGCACTTTCATGGGAGGGAGCAAGGGTAAGCCTTGAGGAAATTGATAAAGACCTTGCGGAATTCGGGGATGACCCTGCCAAGGCGATAGATAAGCTCGACAGGCAATTGGAAGCCGCAGGCGAGGCTGCGATTAAAGCTCTGGAGGATGAGAAGAGTGAGGAAGGAAGGATGTGGCAGCTTTCAGAACAGGGCACTTATTCCGTCCTGGCTCAGGCTGAGGAGGAACTGGCAAACCTTAAATCGCAGATTGAGAGCGAGCAACTGCGACTGGACGCTGTTCGCCTTATGTATGAGACAGTAAAGCAGTGCCGTGAGGAGGCTTTAGCAGCCGTGGCTGGGCCTGTGGAAGAAGCAGCGACGCGGACTTTGCAGCGCATAGCAGGGGAAAGGCTGGGGCGACTGCAGCTCGGCGAGTCCTTCGAGCCAGCTCACGTTCTCCCTGAGGTCTTGGGGGAATCCGTTGCACTGGACAATGTCTCCGGCGGCGAGCGGGAGCAGATTTACCTTGCCACCCGCCTGGCGCTGGCAGAGGTGCTGGCGAAGAACGAACGCCAGCTTGTAGTTCTTGATGATGTGCTGGCAGCCACCGACGCCGGCCGCCTGGCGCGGGTGATGACCATCCTGGAGGAAGTAGCCCAACGCTTGCAGATACTCATCCTCACCTGCCACCCTGAGAGATACCGCGGGCTGGAGGGAGCGCAGTTTATTGATTTGGAGGGGGTGGTGCAGGGTGGTTTAGAAAAAGGAAGTTAAGTTTTATGCGAGAACTAGCAGGCAAAGCTGTGTCATATGAAATTACTCTCTGCGTTTCGCTCGACTTATTTTAACTAACTTTGGAGTAGGAGTAACCCGCCATTTTTATGTTTTGGTGGAAATATGTGCCTTGTGATCCTGCATTCATTAAGCCTTCGTAAATTTCCTGCGGCACTCCATAATACTGGTAAATACCACCGCTATTGAATTCAATCTCCAACATCAAAGTTGATGAGTCATATCCTACCGCTGCCAAATTACGTGACTGAACAGGGATTCTATCCATTCTTACCACCTCCTTCTTCTCGCGGTTTCGCCATCCGCTGACGCCTCCAGCCAATGATAGCTTCTGAATAGAGCGGATTAGAAATACGGGGCTCCTTCCAGCATTTTGCAGGTTCAGGATCAGCACTCTTTGGGCGAGGTTCGATCAGTGGAAGCCGAATACGACTTGGGATTTGTACAGCTTCTCCCATAACAAGAGCCTCACCAGTACGAAGTGCTGGTAAAAGATCTATCAATCCTGCTAGAGCGTCGGGAACTGTGGATCTGACCCGCCCTTGATCGTCGCTGTTAGAAAGGCGAAGTGCAAAGAATGTCCCACATTGTGAAAGGATTGTTTCATCGAGCTCCGAAGGACGCTGACTCACAACGATAGCACCGACTCCATACTTCCGTCCTTCTTTAAAAACACGACGCACAGCACGCTCAGCATAACCTGCCACAAATTGTGTAGTACTCCCACTAGGCAGATAAGCATGTGCCTCCTCATATATAATTAGAAGAGGCCTTTGTTTGCCGATTCCTGGCAGATCACGCCCCCAGAACATACACTCAAAAAGTATCCGCGTTATAACTCCGACGACAAGATCTATTACTTCAAAAGGAATCCCACCAAGGTCGAAGACGGTTATAGCATGTTCATGATCAATCCAATCAATGAGTAAATCGTGGAGATCCTTCTCTTCTCTTTCTCCTGTATAAGGATCAGGTTCAAGTAGAAATTTGAATCGCTTATCCTTCAATCTCGCTAAAATCTTATTTGCATAGGCTAACATTTGAACCGCAACTTGGCTTTTATAAGGCGCTTTGTTATAAGGATTAGGCGATTTAAATTCTGCAGATCTAAGGCTATGAACATCCCCTTCTTTAATCAATGCTTCCTTGATACGATCTTGATCTTCATAAGTAACACGTTCGGGACGGTCGAAATCATACCATAATTGCCGTATATCAAAAGGAATTGGAGAATCAGGGGTTATCTCATCCTCAGATATAACCCCAGCTTTCAACTTAGATGCATTTGCTCGTTTCTTCTCAAATATTCTATTCCTCAGAGTCAAATCGCGAATATCTTCACTTGCCCCTTTACGCCCCACAAAAAACCAAGCAAGCTCGTCAAAAGACAAAGCCCAGTAAGGAACAATTAAGGGATATGTTGAATCCCCAATGGAAAAGACACGTGCTTGGCCTTGTAATGCAGCACCATATTCACCATGGGGATCAATGACAACAATTCGCGCGCTTGGAAAAGAGCCACTGGTCAACGTCTTGAGGATTCCAGCAACGGTGTTCGACTTACCGCTGCCAGTAGAGCCCAGTATGGCTACATGGCGTGTAACTATCTTGTCTAGATCAATGGCCGCAGGTAGACTCTCTGAAGCGACGTAGGTACCAATCTCCACCATTGAAGGACTAGAAGTCCCGTAGATTATGGCAAGATCCTCCTCTGTAACAGTGTGAACTTCATCATCAAGTGTAGGGAAAATGCTTATTCCACGCTTAAACTCTCCCATGCTATAAGATTCACCTACCAGTTGAATTTCTATCCACCTCTGACCGTGGGGAAAGGGGATGTCTATTTCATCTGGATGGGATATTTCTGAAGCACCAACCATAGAGACAACACCATACAAATTCAGGAGGCCTAGAGGTATTCGAACAAACGAACCGACTTGACCGAGTCGGTAAACCCTTCCATGAATGATTGGGCTGGCTGAAGGGATTTCAGGTGTAACCTCGACGAATACCTTTGCTCCTATTACACGGCGAACAATTCCTAGAAATGTAATATCAGTTTTCATGACTAAGATGCCTCGTGATGCGGCACTTCTATATCCGTCGAGGATGAGATAGCTGCTTGAACGGTAGTTAGAGATTGTCGGAAGCCAATGAATGACTCAAGAAATGATGCGAAACTGGCGAAATCTCCTAGCGTAAACCGTTTGGGCTGATCACCCCAAAAAGGCCATTCTTCGGATTCCTTCGGCTTCCTGCTCGGTTCGCTCCAGGGTGCATCTATTCCTCCAATACAAGCTCTATCAGGTCCATATAGTGTTAGGTTTCTATGTTCCTGCCCATATTGGATGATTCCGCCGGACAATGGTTCATACATAAAAGCTACGATAGCCAAGCGAGGGTTAGAACTGAGTCCTTGCAACAAGATATCGTTTAAATGTTCATCGGCAAAACTATAGCCCATAACGATGACAAGGTTTTCACCAGTGGAAACGAATTTGCGGAATCGATCTTGAAAAGTGATGAAAGGAAGTTTTCTGGATTGTGCATATTTTTCGCGCGAAGGGAATATCATCAACTCTCCCCTCGTTGTGCTTGACCCGGATAGGCGAGTTATTCTTTTTCTTTTGTTTGTCAGGTATTCTTGCATATACCAATTAATAGACCCATGGAGCTTCCACAACCGAGTCCAGGCTCTTGGAGGGTAATTATAACCAGAATCGCTTATCCTTCCCCCTTCCACTTCCGCTTCAACGGATTCAGGCACAAAGAAAGGATTAACTGAACCAATGAAACCATCGAAAAATGGAACTCCAGACTCTTCCATTGCCTGCTCTAATAAAAGATCGTAGTTAGTAGTAAAGACCTCAACTGGCCAATCACGGCAGATGAAGAGTAACCGCAGCCACTGTGCGAAAATCAAATGCGGTTCCAACCCTTTTGCTGGATCTCCTCTAACGACCTCACTTATAACCTGACAAACTGCATTATCTAAATCTTTTGCAGCTTTGGCTCCCTTCAGACCGTCATATTCTCTTTCTTCACTATCGCCAATAAGTTCACGGCAAGTGCGGATATGGTCGAGCACATTCTCAACGTTTGAGTTCTCTTGTAACTTCGCTTTTATATTCGCGAACTGTGTTTTGAAAGGTTCGTGCAATAGTTTTGAAACTTGTGTAGTTAGATCATCTATGCCAGGCAAACCAACAGCCATAGAAGTCCCCGCTCCGAAAAAGAATGCAAGCCTTCTTTTATCAGAGGCCAATTGCTCGCGAATCTCTGAAGCTTCATGTAACGGGTCATATGAATGCACTTTTTTCTCCTTCCGTGTTAGCTCTTTGCTTACAGTCACCCAATTTATTATCTTCCGTGGCACAATTACAGTTAACATCCATGTAGATTAACCGTAAGTTCACATAATCCACCACCTTGTTAAAGCTTGCCACTTGCCACAGTGGTTGTCAAGCTTAGTGCTTCAATATTTACGACATTGCTCATTATACCCTACCAATTGCCACTCCAGATAAAACCTGCTCCAGAGTTCCTGTTGAAGTTGTCCATTTGGCCTAGCTTAGGGCAAACTCAGGCAAACAGCCTCGACTGGTGAAATATGTGTAGTGAAGCAACCTGTGGTAAACTGATTCTCTATGACTGTGAGGATCTAGGAAACATAACCCATGCCTGTAGAACGCTATTTTCTCGGTTGGGATGAGCCAGTGACGGCGAAGGTGCGGGAGTTTCTGCTGCCACAGCAGCTCTCGGGGCCCGTTGATTTGGGGAAAGACTTAATTGTCGTGCCCACGCGTCAGGCGGGGCGGCGGCTGCGGGAGGCGCTGGCGCTGCATTGCGCCGAGCAGAAAACAGCGCTGCTCTCGCCGCAGGTGGTAACACCACCTTTCTTACTGCATTCCAACGATGAGCCAGCGAACGTAGCAAATCCCACGGAAGTAGCGGCGGTGTGGGCCGATGTACTGATGAAAGTCGACCTCGCTGGATACGGCGGGCTTTTCCCGGCGAGGGCGACGGAGCAGAATTTCGCCTGGGCGATGCACACCGGTGAAATGATTCAAAGACTGCGCGATACCTTGGTGGAGGGGGGATACCTGATTGCGGATGTGCTAGACAAATTCAGCGATGTTCTGGAGGAGACGGAGCGCTGGCGGGACCTCGCCAGGCTGGAGGAAGCCTACCTGAAACAGCTCGAAGAACTGGGAAAATGCGACCCGTCCGACCTCATGATAAAGCAATCTCAAAACCCGAAGTTGACTGAGGGCGTTGAGCGCATAGTGATAGCGGCGGCACCCGACCCCACACCACTCGTGATACAGGCGCTGGAGCGCCTCGAGGAGCAGGTTTCCATTGTTATATTGATACATGCCCCTCAGTCGCTGGCGGACTATTTCGATGAATGGGGACGTCCCATAGCGGAGAGTTGGCGTGATTTGCGTATCGACATACCACATGCCGAGGAGAACGTCGTCCTGGCAGGCACCCCCGTTTCCCAGAGCAAAAAGACGCTGGAAGCCATAGCGGGAGAAGCTGACCGTTTTGGCCCCAATGACATCGCCATCGGCGTGCCCGACGGCAGGGTAACGCCGTTTTTAGCCGCTGACCTTGAGGATAAGGGGTTGCTGGCGTTTGACCCTGCGGGAAAAGCGTTGAGCCAGCATCCGCTGTACTATCTTCTCGATGCGTTCCGCTCCCTGGTCAGCGAGGGCGACTACGCAGCCTTCAGCTCGTTTCTGAGGCACGCCGACGTGCTTAACTTTCTTCAGAGGAAATACCACCTTTCGCCTCGCTGGCTGCTGAAAGAACTGGACGATTTCCAAAACTCCTATCTGCCACAGGCGATGGAGGACATAACCGCCTGCCTTTCCCGCCAGGGTGAGCAAGAGCGACGGAAATTCAGGAGCATGGAGAGGGCGGTGGCATTCATACGGGAGCAGGTGAATAACTTCCGCAAAGGCGACCTCGATGATGTAGTGCGGTCGCTGCTTCAGACCATATACCAGGGTCGCACGCTCAACCCCAATAACCCTGAAGATGCGGAATTCATAGAGGTGGCGGAGCTTATAGATGCTGCGCTGCGTGAGTTTTCTGGTGGAGTTCTAGAAGCCCTGGGGGTGGAGAAAAGGTATGCCCTGGAGCTTCTGCTGCGCCGATTGGAGGGGCAGCGTTACTCCACCGAGCGCGAGGGCGCTGTAATTGACCTTGAGGGCTGGCTTGAGCTGCCCTGGAACAGCGCTTCACTCCTGATTGTCACTGGAATGAACGATGGCGTGGTGCCCGATAGCCAGTTAAGCGATGTATTTCTGCCTGATTCACTTCGAAGCCAGTTGAATCTCAGGCACGACGCAGATAGGTTTGCCAGGGATATGTATTTGATGCGCGGGCTCATCGAGTCCCGCCGTCAGGATGGGGGAAGGGTCTGCTTCATTGCGGGAAAAACGAGCAGCGAGGGCGAGCCTCTAAAACCGTCGCGATTGCTGTTTTGCTGCGACGATGAGGAGTTGCCCCACCGCGTTGAGCGGCTTTTCGGAGACCCCGACGAGAGGCGGGACAACCATCCCGCCTCCATAAGCTTTACGCTGGAGGTGAAGCCTCCTGCGGACATTAAAGCCGCTCGTCTGGACCTGTCGAGATTGCCGGTTACCTGGTTTAAGGATTATCTTGCCTGCCCCTTCCGTTTTTATCTGAAACATGTTCTGGGCATGGAGGAACTGGGTGATGAAAAGAGGGAGTTGGACGCCATGGACTTTGGCAAGATGGTGCATTACGCCCTGCAGAAAATGGCTGGAGATGATGGGATGCGCCAGTGTGAAAAGGAACATGAACTGAGCGACTTCCTCTGCGCTCGTGCGGAGGACTGGATAAAGGAGCGCTTCGGCTCATCCCCACCACTGCAACTGGGCATACAGCTTGATGCGGCGCGGCAGCGACTCAACGCAGCGGCGCGTGAGCAGGTGAGGCTGGTTCGGCAAGGCTGGGAGATTATGCATTCTGAGATGGTGGCTGAGAGAGAACTGTCCGGCATGCTCATACGGGGAAGGATTGACCGCATTGACCGCCACCGCGATAGCGGCCTGATACGGGTTCTGGATTACAAAACTTCCGACAATGCGGAAGGTCCTGAGAAAGCCCATATCGGCTCCTTATCACGGAATATATGGGAATATGCCAGGGTCGATGTCAACAGCGCAGGGAAGTGCTGGATTGATTTGCAACTGCCGCTTTACCGTCTGCTGCTTTGTGAGAAAGAGGAATTTCAAGGACGGATGGAATTGGGATATTTCAATTTGCCCAAGGCCGTAAGCGAGACGGGCGCGGCGATATGGGAAGGTTTGTCCGATGCCCTGCTGGAATCTGCTGGGGTTTGTGCTGAGGGCATCATTGACAATATCCAGAGGCGGAGGTTCTGGCCACCGTCGGCAAAGGTGAGGTATGACGATTTTGAAAGCCTGTTCCATGCCGATATTGCCGACTGTATAAACATAGAAACGTTCGAGGCCTTCATGGAGGGAGGCTAATGTGTACCTATTTTGTCATTGCGAGGAGCAGTCCCCTGCCAAGTAAGGGGTGGGGACATGCGGGACGTCTTTTCTGCGCCGAAGCAAACTCGGCGAGATTCCTCGCTCACGCTCGGAACAGGCTCCGCAATCCCACAGATACCCACCACCATGATTGCCACGCCGGAGCTTGTCCTGAGCGAGATTCTTCGGTCGTTTCTCTCCCTCAGAATGACAGAGAGCAAAGGAGCTCGCAATGACAGGGTAAGGGGAGAAACACGATGACCATAGAAAGAATCGGCCATAAAGCCATAGCGGCATCCGCTGGCTCGGGCAAGACGTTTCAACTCGCCCATCGCTATATACAACTCCTGGCAAATGGCGTTAGTCCGGACCAGATAGTGGCGCTGACATTTTCGCGAAAGGCAGCAGGAGAAATCTTCGATTCAATCGTCAGATACCTGTGCCAGGCCGCCAGTTCGCCCGAGCAAGCAGGAGAAACCGCAGAGCGGATTGACAAAAGGGGCTTCGTCCATGGGGATTTCTTAAAGTTGCTTCGCAACCTGATGGACAGCCTGCACCACCTGCACGTGGGCACGCTGGACAGCTTCACAGTGGGCATCATCCGAACCTTTCCCATGGAGCTGGGAATCCCCACGAATTTCCAGATGCTGGACAACGAGGGTGCGGAGGCAAGGAACGCCCGGCAGGAGGTGCTCGATAGAATCTTTGCTGTTCGCCAGGCAGATGATGGGACACAGCGAGAGTTCCTGGAAGCCTTCAAGCAGGCTACCTTCGGCCAGGAAGAGAAGAGCCTGGAGCGCAGCCTGGATACCTTCATCGGTGATTATCGAAAGCATTATCAAATATTGCCCTCAGCGAATTTCTGGGGGAAGGAGAGCGTAATCTGGCCTGAGGGATCACTATGGCTTAAGCCAACTGCTGATGTTGCATCCGCCGCTGCCGCACTCCGAAGCTCGCTTGGGATGAGCAACCTCCCAAAGAGGTTGTCGGATGGTCTGGCGAGGTTTGTCGATTTTGCCGGCAGCTACAGCGAATCGGCCCTGTGGGATGACAATTTGAGCAAAGGAGTCGTCTTTCAAGCGCTGCTGGAGAGTGGAGAAAGGCTGAGGCAGGGTGAAATCATGTTGCAATATGGCAAGAGCGAATCCACTCTCAGTGTTGAGCAAGGTGAGTCGATTTTCACGCTCCTGAGCCATGTGGTTAGCATAGAGCTGCGCAATGCGCTGAAGAAAACACGCGGTATTTACCAGGTCCTGGAGCAATATGAGCAGTTCTACGATTATATCGTCAGACGGCAGGGCCGGCTCACCTTCACCGACGCCCAGTACCTGCTGACGGCAGCCAACAGCTATAGCGGTGGCTCCCTGCTTAGCCGTATGCCCGATGAAAATACACGATTGTACATAGATTACCGCCTCGACTGCAAGCTCGACCACTGGCTGCTGGACGAGTTCCAGGATACCAGTGATTTGCAATGGGAGGTGCTGCGCAACCTCGCCGATGAGATATTGCAGGACACCAGCGGGCGGCGCAGCTTTTTCTACGTTGGCGACGTCAAGCAGGCTATCTACGGCTGGCGCGGCGGCAATTCCAGACTATTCGGCAGCATACTGGAGCAATATGAATCACGCATCCAGCAGAGCCAGCTCAGCACCACTTTTCGCTCCTGCAAACCCGTCGTTGACACGGTCAACCGCGTGTTCAGCAGCCTGCCAGAGGACGAGCTGCCGCCAGGAGCCATAGCGGAATGGGGGAAAGTCTGGCAGGTTCATCAGTGCCAGGAAGCCGTTGTTCCCACGCATGGTTATGTCAGCCTGCTGGAGCCGCCATGCGAGAATGGCGGAGTCAAGCCTGAGGATGATGACAGGTATAACGTCGTAGCTCATCTTCTTCGGGAAATTGACCCACTGAGCCGGGGCTTGTCGGTAGCAATTCTGGTGCGCACCAATAAGTGTGGCAAGGAAATCGTCGACTTTCTTCGCCGCTCATGCCAGGATATGAACATCATCCATGAAGGCAGGGCTGCTATAAAGGACAACCCCGTCGTTTCCCTGCTCCTGTCCCTGGTGAAATTCGCCGCACATCCGGGAGACACCTTGGCTTGGGGACACCTGGAGATGAGTCCGCTCAGGGATTATTTTGACAGGAAGCAGCTTAACCGCAACAACCTGCCGCTGGCTTTGCTGTGGGAGATACAGAATTATGGCTTTCGGGCGCTCATTCGCAACTGGGGGGCGAGGTTAGACGAGGCGCATCCGCTGGATGCTTTTGGCAGGAAGAGGTTGAACGACCTTATCAACTCTGCTGGAGAGTTCGATGAAAGTGGCAGTCGTAATTGCAATGATTTCCTTCATTTCATAGACAGCTACGAATTGCATGAGTTGGCTTCCGAGGATGCCATAAGAGTTATGACCATACACCAGTCCAAGGGTCTGGGATTCGATATAGTCATCCTTCCCGATTTGCAGAATGGCACCATGACGGGTGGAGGGCAAATAGATTTTGTGACAGCGCGCGACCCCTTGACCAGCCATCCTCTGTGGGCATTGAAAATGCCGCGCAGGCTTATAGCCCAGAGCGACCCTGTGCTGGCAGCACGGGTTAAAGCGAGTGATGAAACCGCGTGTTTCGACGCGTTGTGCCTGCTGTATGTGGCATTGACCCGCGCCAGACAGGGCCTCTACATAGTGACCAGTTTTCCTGGTAAGAGCGCCGCTGTCATGAGACCTGCCAGCCTGTTGAAATTGCAACTGGCAGGCAAGGCGAAGCCAGTTGACGGAAAACGAATTGAGATTGACGGCTGCGAGTTTACCTG
>Ga0307431_1001109_pt1 | contig 16033 bp, 15 predicted proteins | sample SalMarWE160170MG_FD_202155 | JGI IMG/M metagenome (GOLD analysis project Ga0307431, IMG submission 202155) | Salt marsh sediment microbial communities from the Plum Island Ecosystem LTER, Massachusetts, United States - WE1603-170 | ecosystem: Environmental > Aquatic > Marine > Intertidal zone >...
GCACCTTCTTCTCAGTTACCAAACCAACCTCCTCCTTTTCGCAATCAAGGGCAGCTATCCCTTCACCGAGCCTGCGAGGAGACCGCGGATGAAGTAGCGACCCATCAGGATGTAGATCAACAGCACAGGAATGGCGGCAATGATCGACCCGGCCATCGGCAGGTTCCAGCTGACCGCCTGTCCGCCAGCAAGCTGTGCCAGGCCGACGGTGATCGGATTGGCCGAGTACTTGGTGAGCGTGATCCCCCACAGGAACTCGTTCCAGATCTGGGTAAACTGCCAGATGAATGTGACGACGAACCCAGGGATGGAGAGGGGAAAGATCACACTTAGGTATAGCTTGAAGAACCCTGCCCCGTCGATCTGTGCCGATTCTGTCAGCGACGAGGGGATCTGGGCGTAGAAGTTGCGGAAGATTAGCGTAGTAATTGGGAGACCGTAAACGACGTGGGCAAGGATCAACCCGGGCAGGCCGCCGTACATGTGAATCCGACGCAGTGTCTGAAAGAGCGGAATAAGGATGATCTGATAGGGAATGAACATACCGAACAGCACCAGCGTGAATACGATGTCGTTCCCCTTGAATTGCCACTTGGAGAAGACGTAGCCGTTTAGCGAACCGAGCATCGATGAGAGGATCGTCGCAGTAACAGCGAGGATGACGCTGTTCATGATGTTCGGCCCTAGTTTGTCGTACGCCTGGCTGAAGCTTCCCCAGTTGAGGTGCGGCGGCACCTGCCACGCGGTATCCAGGTTGATGTCCGCCGGGTTCTTGAGGGCTGTGATCACAGTCATGTAGATCGGCATCACGTAGACAGCAGCGACGGTGATCAGAGTCGCATAGAGGAGTACTCGTGCCCACGTGATCTTCGTCGTCACGATGCCCTCCTTCGTTGCTCTCGGTACGAGCTAATTAGGTACGGAATGATGAACAGGGCGACCAGCAAGAATAGGATGACGGCGATCGATGCCCCGAGGGCGAATTTGTTCCCTCGGAACGTTGTCAGGTACATTAGGACGGCGGGGTGATCGGTGGCGGCGTTGTCCGGCCCGGCCATGGCGAAGATGAGGGCGAACATCTTGAGGGAGATGTGGGCGAGGATGATCACTGCGCTCAACGTGATCGGCTTCAAGATGGGGAAGGCAACGCGCATGTAGTACTGAATCTCGGTTGCTCCATCCAGGCGAGCCGCCTCGTGCAACCCAACGGGAACCCCGCGCAGACCGGCGAGGTAGAGGGCCATCGTATATCCGGAGAACTGCCATATTGCGGCTATGCTCACCCCGATCGTTGCCAAGTTGAACCCGTGTCTCTCCGGGATGGGGAGCATCTGCGGGACCATGCGTTGGCCGAATACCGCCCATAAGATGAGTAGTAGTGCCGGGAAAGCGACTATCAATGCGCGCTTGTGGGTGCCCTTTCTCCAGGTTCGCACCGCAAGGAATATGAGGACGAGCGAGACAACGATCGCGGTTATCGCCGGGATGCTCTGCCAGTCGAAGGTTAGTATCTGCTCACGGCTGCTTATCCAGCGAAACTGCCCGGCCGGGAGCCCGATGAAGCTAGGGAGAACGTTTACCCCTCCCTCTGGGGCGAGGAGCCAGCGCCAGATCGTACCGGTAACGATGAACGAGAGCGACATCGGATAGAGAAAGATGGTGCGGAATATCCCCTCCCCGCGTGGCTCGCGATCCAGGAGTATCGCTAGGAATAAACCCAGCGCCAGCGACCCGAGGACGAGAGAGACGGTGTAGAAGAAGGCATTTATCAGGTCTTGCCGGAAGCGCCCGTGCAGAAAACTGGTAAACAGCTCCTTGTAGTTGTCAAATCCGATCAGATGCATCTGCGGATTTACGGCGAGTGCCGCTCCCTTTCCCCAATCGGTGAGGGAGATGTACACTGTCTGGCCGATGAATCCGTACACGAATACCGCGATCAAGATGAGCGACGGAAGGAGAACGGAGAATGCGATGATGCGGTCGCGGGTTAGGCGCACCTTCACCTCCTTTAGTGCATTGTGTGTACGATACTGTATAGAAAAGAGCGAGGGAGCGGCAAGCGCCCCCTCGCGGGAAAATCTATTCGCCGATTCCGTTCTGGCGGGCGATCGCATCACAGGCGTTGGCTGCCTGCTGTGGATCCCTGCTTGTCAGGAACATCTCCATGACGGTGGCGAAATCGTTCATGAAGCCTTCATTCGCTACGACGCCGTGTGCCAGGCTACCGGCGACGATATCGTTCTGCCAGTCGTGGGCAGCCGACTGGGAGTACGCATTGTACAGCGACAGGTCACTGTCGGTGCGTGCCGAGATCGACCCCTTGAGCGGGTTAAACGCATCCGATCCCGCCTTCGATCCGAGGATTTCCAGCCAGGCGATGGCATTGTCGCGATCGGGTGCGCCCTTCGGCAAACCGAACGAGTCGGAGAGCATCATGAATACACCCTGTGTTCCGGCGGAAGCGCTCCACGCGTAGTCCACGCCTGGTGTTAGCCCGAGCGTGGTCGACATGTATCCGGCCGCCCAGTCTCCCATGACGTTGAACGCCGCCTTGCCGTTCACGACCATGTCCGTCGCCTGCTGCCAGGAGAGGGAGGCGGCATCATCGTTGGTATACTGGAGGATCTTTCCGAACATATCCCACACCGCGACCGCTTCGGGGCTGGTGAAGGAGAGCGTGCCATCCCACAGGTCTTGCCACTTCTCCGGGCCGAGCACGCCCAGGGCGACCGATTCCCACAGGTGATTGGCCGTCCAGTTCGTCGCCAGGGCGAGGGGAATGATCCCCTGTGCCTGTAGTTGTGGTGCGATTGCCAGGAAGTCCGCCCACGTATTCGGGGCTTGCACTCCCCACTGCACCAAGTTCGCCGAAATGTACCACATCACGTTTGAGCGATGGATATTGACCGGGACTGACCAGATCCCCGCATCTGTGCTGAGTAGCTTGATCAACCCAGCGGGGAATACGTCCGTCCAGCCCTCCTGTTGGAACAACGAGGTAAGGTCTTCCATACGGTCGGCCTTAACCCACGTGCCGATCAGCTCCTGTCCGGCATGCACCTGAAAGCTATCCGGTGGGTTGCCGCCGAGCATACGTGTTTTGAGCACCGCCTTTGCGTTCACCCCGGAGCCGCCGGTTACGGTAGCATTTATCAAGTTGACACCCGGATGCTGCGCGTTGTATATGTCGATCAACGCCTGCAGTGCCGGCCCCTCATCCCCTGCCCACCAAGAGAAGATCTCAAGTTGGCCGCTGAGATCGTCCGCCAGAACGGTCCCGAACATTCCCAGCAGTCCAACTCCCACCAATACGATAGTTAACAGCTTTGTGAATCGCATTTTCCCTCCTTCGAGATACACGTCCTTTCCATCCTTTCTACACAGCCTACATCATCCGCGAAAGCAGTCAGGGCTTGCTAAGCCCTCACACTTGCTACAATCACCTCCTCTCGTTGAACGCTTGGTTAACGTTCATCCTTTTTTTGAGTCGACTCTCTGACGACGAGTTCGACATCAAGCTTCTGTTGTTGGGGTACTTGTGCATCTTGATCGCCTCGTAACCTCCGAGCGAGGACTTGCATCGCTTGCCGTCCCATCTTCTCTTTTGGAGTTCTTATCGTGGTCAGGGGAACCTTCAGACATGAAGCCAGCTGAACATCATCGTAACCGACAATGGCGACATCGTCTGGAATAGAAAAGCCGGCCTCACGAATGCTCTGCATGACCCCGAACGCAACGAAGTCGGAGTAGGAAACAATGGCCGTAGGTGGTGACTCTCGCTTGAAGAAAGAGCGAGCGAGTGATCGCCCGGCATCTACGGTCAGAGCCCCTGTCTTCACAAGAGATTTATCCAGGGGTACCCCATAGCGGTTGAGCGCGTCTTTGAATCCTTGGAAGCGTTCCCTGGCACTGGAGATGTGGAGTGGGCCATTGACCATAGCAATCTGCGTATGACCTTGCTCAAGCAGGTGTTCAGTAGCGAGGAATCCACCTTGATAATCGTTCGGAACCACATAGGCGGTCTCTAGGTCGTCGAAATAGCGCCCCAAGAGTACGAAAGGGAACCGCGCCGCCGCGAGTTTCTCGATCGTTTCCTTTCTGCTCTGCACCGGCGTAATCAGAAGACCGTCCACCTGCTCGGAGAGCATAACCTGAATAGCTTCTTCTTCGCCTGCGTAGGCTTCATCGGTATCCTGCAGGATAATACTGTAACCGAGATCCCGAGCGGCTCTTGCAACACCTTTTACTAGTGCGCCGAAGAATGGGTTTGCTACATCGGTAACGATGACTCCGATAGTGGCTGTCTTATTCAGACGAAGCCCCTTGGCTAACCTATTGGGCCTGTATCCCAGCCTGGTTGCGGTCTCCAAGATCTTTTCCTTGGTCTCCGTGCGAATCTCTGGCTTGCTGTTTAAGGCTCGTGACACAGTGTTGATGGAGAAACCCGTCACATTCGCAATGTCTTTGATCGTGACTCGCTTCACGTGAACACCACCGCTTGATCCTTCGGTTCGGTAACGTTACCAATATATCATCCATCACTGTGCTTGTCAAGGGAGCCAAAACAGATTCTGCGGGTGAACAAGGAGAGGGGCCCGTTCTGAGGTTGAGGAGGAGGAGACCCTGTTCACCCAGAATGGGTGGTCATCTTAGATCCTTCCCTTCCCGTTTCGAGTCGTCTCCCCAGTTGAGCTTCTCCTCCAGGACCTTGAAGAACGAGGGGGCGTCGGTCATACGGATGAGCCGGGTAGGGAGTGCGGCCTTCTCTACGGTGATTTGGGCTCCTGCCGGGAGATCCGTAAGGAAGTCGCCGTCCACAAAGAGGCTCGCCTCGGTGTTCGTGTGCACGCGCAGCACCTCATCGGCAGGGAAGACGACTGGAAGCACCCCGAGTTTATGCACGGCAAGGGGGCTTGCCAGGATACACGCCGCCGGGGGGACTATCACGGGACCTCCGGCAGAAAGATTGTAGGCGGTCGATCCGGTCGCTGTTGCAAGGATCAAACCATCACCGGGATAGGACGCTACAGCACCGTCACTCCAGAAGAGTTCGAGTTCGCAGAAGCGGACCTTGAAGGTCCCAGTGATCACGATGTCGTTCAGCACGGTCCCTTGCTCATGCTGAGTGGAGAAGGAGAGTCGCATCCTCTCTTCAAGTGTGAAACGATCGCGCAGTACTCCCTCCAGGGCAATGGTCAACGACTGCGCTCCCACCTGGGTGAGGAAGCCGAGACTCCCCAGGTTTGCCCCGAGGATGGGGATCGTGGAATCGGCGAAGATCGAGGCGGCACGCAACACCGTCCCATCCCCACCCAGCGCGACGACCAACGTTCCTTCCGTCTCGATGAACACGGGTCTATCGCGGTCGATGATGACCGTCTCGATCTCCTTTAACTGCGCCCACGCCTTGAGGACGGCCAGGGCTCGCAGGGACCCTTCCTTGGTCGTGTTGGCGACGATGTAGATCCTACGAAGCTTCATGTTCCTTCCCTTTACGCTGGCTCATCTTCAGTGAATTCCGCTTGACGTACTTCCACCGGCAGACGAGGTGTTCCAATAGGTCGAGCACGACGTACAACACGAGCCCGAGGATCGCCATCGCCACGATTCCCGCGAACGCGCGATCCCGGCGAAAGAGCATGTACTTCTTGATAAACGCGCCCAAGCCGGTTCCCAGGGCCGCGTGTGTCTCGGCTATGTAAAGGAAGGCGACCCCGAGCCCGATACTCACCCGCACGCTTGTCAGGACCTCGGGGAGGGTGGCAGGGAGGATGACGTGCCAGTATACCTGAGCGTGGCTCGCCCCAGCGGAGAGGACGCTTGTCAGGTACTCCTCGTCGAGGTTCTTTGCGGCACCCCGCGCGGAGACGAGAATCTGAAAGAAGAGGGCGAGGGCAACCATCGCAACCTTTGTCGCGCTCCCCGTGCCGAAGACGATGAAGAAGAAGAGGATCAGCGCCACCTGTGGTATCGGGTAGGTGATGTAGATCATCGGGGAGATGAGCCGGTCGAGGATCTGCTCGCGCCCGATGAGAAGGCCGATGGGAACTGCCGTGGCAAGGGCGATCAACATGGCGAGGATCAACCTCCAGGCGCTCGCGAAGAAGTGCCGCTGCAGTTCGGCCGCGTTCTTCACCACCTGGGAGAGCGCGTCGAACGGACCGGGAAGGAGAGAGGCCTGATTGATCGCGTTGACCACCACGCTAGCTATCTCCCAGGCAAGCAGAAGAATCACAACGCTGACGACATATGTCATTACCCGTTTCATCGTTCTAGCGCCTCCCGTAGTGAGTGCACCGTTCGCTGGAACGCCCCGGCATCCCGGTAGTCGAGGGATCCCACCTCCGGGTTCTCTACCACCTGCTTGATCGTCGCCGGCCGCTCGGTTAGGACGATGATCTCTTGCCCAAGGAAGGCGGCCTCTTCGATATCATGGGTGACCAGGACCATGGAGAACCGGTGCTCTTGCCACAGGGTAAGGAAGAGGTCCTGGATTCGCTCACGGGTAAGGGTGTCGAGCGAAGCGAGCGGCTCGTCCATCAGTAAGACCGATGGAGAGGTGGAGAGAGCGCGTGCGATTCCCACGCGGCGCTTCATCCCCTCCGAGAGCTCGGCGGGGAAACGCGCCTTGACGGTTGAAAGTCCCAAATTATCGAGGATCTCCCCGGCGTTCTGCTCCGGGTACTCCCCGGCGAGGAGGAGTGAGAGGTTCGCGTTTTTCCAGACCGTCTTCCAAGGGAGGAGGCCGGCGTTCTGCAGGATCAGGGCGACCTCGCGCCGCGGCCCTGTTACCGGATTTTCACCGATCTTGATCAACCCATCGCTAGGAGGGAGTAGGCCGGCAAGGGCGAAGAGGATCGTCGTCTTTCCACACCCGGAAGGGCCGATGAAGGCAAGGCTCCTTCCCGGTTTGAGGTGGAAGTCGATCTCCTCGACCGCGCGTACACTCCGGTCGCCATGCCCGTAGTCTATAGTAAGAGAACGTACCTCGATCATTTCAGGAACCGGTCGGTCGTCATCTCCTCGTAAGACGGCTGCTTCCACGTGTAGCACTTGTCATTCACCCAGGCGACAACCGCCTCGAACTGCTCTTGCGCGAGCATCTGAGGCTGAGGGAAGTGAGGGATCACGAAGCTATCCATGATCCCTTCGGGGACGCTCTCATCGGTAAGGCCGGGGAAGAAGAGGGAGAGGGCCTCATCGGTCCCCATTTCGATCAATTCATCTCGACTCAGGTTGTTGATCATGTCGATAGCCTGGCGATAGATGTTGTAGAAGAGATCGATAAGTTCAGGGGATCTCTCGATCACCTCGCGGCGGAAGACTAATACGCTCGGCAGGATATCCATATCATTGAAGTCCGAGAGATGGAGATATGTGCCGTTCGGATTGATCTGGGGGTAGTTGCTGATGTAGGTGGTGTAGGGTTCGGGGAGGACCGCCGCGTATACCGAGCCGAGGGCGAGGAACGTCGCTATCTGCAGCATGTCGTACCAGTAAGAGTAATCCTTGTCCGGATCGATTGCGTAGCCACGGCTCTTGAGGAGGGTATCGATCGCGTACTCGATGTCGCTCATCTCGGTGATGGCTATCGACTTACTGGAAATCCCCCTTTCCGTTCGGCTGAGCAACTCATCGAGCGAGCCGATATTGAAGTAGCTTGGGCAAAGGAGAGTGAGGCTCCCTGTCTGCTCGGGCTGGTAAGCTGTGCTCGTGATGACGATATCGGTCCCACTGGTGACGAGGAGGATCGCGGTAGTCACATCACAGATCATCCCGTCGATATTCCCCGCCATGAGGGCAAGGATTCGCGCCTGATTGTCGCTCAACCCGATCAGCTCCATATCGAGCCCTTCTTTCTCAAACAGGTTCCACCCTCGCGCAAAAGCAAGCGGGAGGGACCCCATCACAGGAGGGAGGCTCAGACTCACCCGGGGAAGGTCGTCAGCCGCACCAGTAAGAGAGAGAACGAGCGCAAAAAGAACGAAGAACCAGACCATCTGTCGAGGTTGGGGCATTCCACTCCTCCTTATATGCCGCGAGCGTGTTCTCCGATTATACCGTCCTCATCAGAATCGACAAATGGAGAGCGGTATCGGGCAAGGGATCGTACATGGTACCGACGGAGGGAAGAGAGTCATTCTTCACAACCTTTCCAAAAAAGACTATAATGTGAGCGGTTATCCAGGAGGTGGGGAGAATGAAAAGGAAAACCGCTTGGTTTGGGATCTTGTGCGTTGCTATGGTGTTGTTGGGATCTGCTGCGCTTGGTTCCGAACAGAACTTTGTGGCGACAGAGTTTCGGTCAAACGGCGATTTGATCAGTGGCTGGTACTGGCTGCGGGATCAAGCGCTTCAACAGTATGCAGAGTGGACTTTCGAAGGGATTCCAGCGGGAGCAGAGGATCTCACCCTTGAGATCACGGCCCTGGCGACCGATCGTGCAAGCGGTGGAAGGTGGGTCCCCACAGAGTTTCGTCTGATCTACGGGTTCCCAGGTAGCGGGAAGAGGGGAGGCGTCTTCGAGACGAAGATGGTCACGCTCCCCAACGTGTCGCCTCCCAATGATCCACTCGGCTACACGTGTCGGGGTGTGGTGACCATTTCCCGCTCCGCATTTCCAGCGGCTTCTACCCTCGTATTCAGGGTAGAGCGGACCTTGCCCGATGCTAGCCACGTCGCATTCAACAGGGAAAGCATGATCATCCTGGTTCCGCCTGAAGAAGCACATGCGCCGGAGTTCGAGACCGTACGTCCTTCCGACTTCACTTCAATAGGGGACTCGATCCTGGGGAACGTCTGGTGTAGAAGGCCGGATCATGCCCTCGAATGGATCTGGGAACCCCTCAACGAAGAAGGGGGCGCGATTGTCGAGGCTGTGATGAACTTCAACCTGCTGGTAACGAACACGTTTGATGGAGGGAGCGGATTCAGCGCTTCGGTTCCGATAACCATCTTCAACCTCGATAATGAAGTGGTCGAGCTCGGCATCCTGGAACTTACGAATACGTTTTGCCCCAAATTCAGTGGTGATACCGGAGGAATCGGGTACGCGACCAGCGGCACCTACGAGCTGAAGGACCCAGATCTCATCCTAAGTGGCTTCAGGTTGCGGCTGACCTGGCCCGCAATAGCTCCGCTAGAGACTGAAGCCGAGCCGACCGGCACCCCGCGTCACTTTGGAGGAAAAAGAGAGAGCGCTCTCTTGGCCTATATTGTCGGTTCATCAGCGCAAGGGACACAAGGGCTGCTTCAAGTCAGCCTTTACGACATCATCAGCGAGCCACAGGCCTATGAGGGAAGGACAGTGCGGCTAGAAGGCGAGTTCTACGGCTGGGCGGCGGAGCTTGTCGATTGTCCACCACCGGTAACAAGGAGCGACTGGATCCTGGGTGCCGACGGATGGTACCTCTACGTCACCGGCACACTCCCCGAAGGCCTGTCGCCTTGGTCCACACAGGAGTATGGGAAGGCCATTATGGTAGTCGGTGCGGTTCGCATCAACCTGGAATCTCCGATTCAGATCTGTCCATATATCGAGGTGCAGTCCGTCGAGGTAATGGAGGATCAAGAGGAGTAAAAGGGAGGCACCCGGGTTTCGTCCTTCGCTCAAGGGACGAAGGGAATCGATAGAAGGCGTTTGTTACAAAGGAAAGAGGTGTACAAATGAGACGCATACTATTTATCGGTGTAGTGATTCTAGTCTTCGCAATAACCGTTGTAGGTGTAGCAGTACCGGAAGAATATGTCGAAGAGGTTGGTGTCGGCGATGCCACGGGTCTATTCATTCTTAATGTGCCCGACGCGAGCCAGCCCCCGAGTAACACCCTCCATTTCCACTCGGTGGATAACTGGTGTGCTCCGCTCGCAGTAGCCAATTCGATCGTGTTTCTGGATTTGGTAATGGAGTTCGATTGGGCACATGGAGTTACCGGAGGCGGGATTGAGGTCTGGGATCTGAGCGAATACCTGGGATACTTCATGGCGACCAACGGTGAGGGGAGTCCCGATAGGGAGAACGCTCGACATCATTCTTCGGGAACGCTCCGTAAGGATATCCCTCCCGGCGTGATGGAGTACGCTCGTTGGGACCGCGATAACTTGTATGAAACCCCGCCACCGGAGTTCATCGAAAAGCGCGGACTAGATTGGCATAGTGAGCTTGTAGAGGGGAACGCGTGGGAGGAGCCACTCGATTTTCTCCTGGGTAGTATTGAGGAACAAATCCCTCCTGTAGCCTGTTTCACCTATTGGAACCCTGTAATTATCGAGAAGGAAGAGGTTGAGATCGGCAGCGAGAAGGTTCTTCTTTCCTTTGCCGAATGGGGCGAGCATCTCTCATCAACCCAGGTGCTGCACAAGGAGAACCCCAAGGTCCCGATCGAGGAGTGGAATGAGAAAGAAGGGATAGGGCACGCGGTCACCGTAGTCGGATTCATAAAGGGAGACCCGGATGGAGCGAGGGGCCCGTTGCCGAACACACTCTGGGTGATCGTGCACGATAACTGGGTGAGCACCCCGGAGAACATCGTCATCCCCTGGGATCATCTCGCCGGGGTGGTGGTCTTTGCTCCAAGATGACCCGTGAGGAAGGGACGATAGCGATCGAGGGGATCGGCCGGGTGCGGCTTTATCTCCATCCGACCGAGGAGGAACTCGTCCAGGCAGAACGCGCGAAGCGGGCGCGCGGGTTCTTCCTGGCACTCATCGAATTCCTGTTAATCGAACCATCGTTCGTGCGTGAGGATTGGGTGCGCCTTCCAGAAGAGGCCCTGCGCCCGCTGGCACTGACGATCGCCGAGGCGAATAATCTTCTTTCCTTCTTTCGCCCGAAGAAAGAAAAACAGTTCTACAACGCGTTCCGCAACGCGTGGCGGATGAAGAGGTCGAGTCACAACGAGGCGATCTTCCAGCGGGCGATCGCGACGTGGAAGGCACACCTAGAGGAAGCAATCTCCGCGGCTGTGGCTGCATACAGAAAAGGAGCGGGAGACAAGAGTAAGGCAATCGGATGTCTGGCGCGGGCCGGGTTCGTCCTCTCGCCGGCTGCCCTGGCGAAGGGCGCCAGTCACGTGGAGGACCTGGAGAAAGATGAGCTTGGATCCTACCTTGAGACGCTCTGGCCCGATGAGGATCTGGAAAGACTCGTCGATCGCTGGTTCGATCTCGAACCGTTCCGGCGGCGGGAGAAGATCATCCGAGATGCCTTCTCCGCCTACTGTCGTAGGGAGTACGCCATCGCGATCTACGGACTCTTCCCCCAGCCAGAAGGGGTAATGTGGGACTTCCTCTCTCTCGCCAATCCGGCTGAAGCAGAGCTTGAGGAATTGATCGGCGCCCAGAACCGCACCTTTGTCACGGTGGAGGCGTTGATCCGCGAGATCTTATCCCGACTCATCGGGGAGGAAGATCTCCCCTTCTACCGGTTTGTTAAGTTCATCGAATTTGCAGACGACGGGACCTTGAATCGGCACGCCGTGGAACACGGAACCTCGATCGCCTTTGGAACGAAACAGAACGCCCTGCGGCTGATCCTCTACCTCGATTTTGTACACTTCGTCCTCGGGAAGCTGCAAGGATAGCCATCAGCGGTCAGCAGTCAGCTTTCAGCTTCATTCGGAACGATTGTTTCTCGATTGACATTGGCCGTTTTGTTGCTACAATAGTAGCTATATATCAACTGTCAGAGGTGAATCATGCCATTTGTGAACGTAAGGGACCTCCATGACCGTACGGCTGAGATTCTGCGAAAGGTTGGGGAAGGAAACCCGGTCTTTGTCACCCGCTATGGGAAACCGATCGCTGTTATCCGGGATCTTGCTGAAGAGGATCTTGAGGGGCTTGTCATGCTGACCGATCCAAAGCTACGCGAGGGCCTGGGAGAAGCTCGTGCCGATGCAGCTGCAGGACGTGTGTCTGATCTGGACGACCTGATAGCTGAAACTGCGGCCGAGCTATAGGGTAAAAGTTGAGTTTTCGAGTCAAGGTAACACACAAAGCGAGAAGGGAACTTAGGCGTCTTCCAGCCGACCGGCGTTATCAAGTCCTTAAGGGGCTCAAGAGACTTGAAGAAGATCCATCCCCAGATGGCGATGCAATCAAAGCAATTGCGCAAGACCCCAAAGGGAAGCTAAGACGGCTACGGATTGGCAACTACCGGATCTTCTTTGAGGTAGAAGAAGATGGGGTATTTGTGCTGCGATGTGTCCACCGGCAGACATTGGAGAAGGCTATACGTCAGTTGGTGCAGCGCTAGAAGTGCCCCACACGAGAACCCTTCAACGCCGATGGGTTTGGCAGCAAAAGGACATTCTGTTGCAAAAGCGGGCGAATTCAACTCCCCTCAGAGGTACTGAGATTTGAGTGAGCGTTGTATCCGAGTTTATTGATTTTGTCTTTGCCTGAATATAGACTGCATTCTAACCATGAAAACGAAAGCCGTTGTGGTTCCGCTTGTTCTTCTCTTGTTGTTCAGTCCCTTAATCTCTACTTCTGCACAACCAGTAGACATAGACAATCCGGTTTTGTACTGGGTTTCGATTGGAACCGGGGTAGCGATTGGCCTTGCATTGGATACCTACATAGGGTTCATTGCGTTCAGTGATTCGGAGACACCTCTACTGCAACAGCTCGCGGTGTTTGTCCCTACGGCTGTTGTGGGCATGGCTTCAGCGATGCTGACTACAAGTGGATTCTTTCAGATCATGAGTGCAGAAGGCGACAAATGGCTTTCCCTGTTGCTCGGCGCGCTTGGTGGGATGGTGGAAGGAGCCATTATCGGCGGGCTGACTTTTGGAACCTTTATGGGCGCAAACTATGCCGTGAATCCGAACTTCATCAATGTAAGCGGCGAGTGGAAGAACGCCTGGGATGTTGTGGGTCTGGGCATCTTTGGAGGTGGACTATTCGGAGCCCTTACTGGGATTCTTCCCGGCGCAATAGCGGGACTTATCCTGCAGATAAGCCTTCATAGATAGACCTCCATTCCTTACGCTCCCAATCTCGATCTACCACTTTTGTTCTACCCGCTTGGGAATGTTGTCGCGGACGCACAGCGAGCGGCTCTTCTTGTGCTTCTTCGGTGAGCGTTACCGGCAGCCTCTTCGGTCGTGCGATCATGAGAACCTCCTTACCGCCCGCAAAGTCATCCCGCAACAGAAGAGTTCTTCTGATGCGGAACGCGGAATAATACGCAATCTGTTACAGATGGGCAGTCCCAATCTTCTTGTCTGAGCCTGGGTGGCTGTACTTAGAACTCGAGTTCTTGCTGTGGCGTGGTAAAGGTAAGACCCTACAATCTGAAAGGCAAGCTGAGACGCTCTTCCAAGCACTGGCCCGGTATGGCAGAGTCGACTCAGAAGATGGGGGTCTCATGAGATTCGGTGTCGTGGAGCGACTCGAGGAAATCTAGGACGGTACTCACGAGCTCCGTCGTCTTTCCTGTCAGGAGCCCAAGGTCGTGACCTGCTTCTTCCAGGACCACATGTTTCGTATACGGGAGAATGGAAAGGCCGTAGTTGATATCATCCGCTGTCGCGATCCCGCCCTGAGTAGGACTTGCCTGAAGCAAAAGTACAGGGCACGCCACGCTAGCAAGCGTCCTTTCCCAGTTGATGTCAGTCCCAAATTCTGACATTCGCCCATGGATAATGAAGTCGAGGGTTTCAGGATCGGTTTGATGAAGTGATTCGGCGAGCGCCTGACTTCGTGCGCTCGAATCCGGAAGTCGTTCCAGGATCTCAGGAGTGGGGCGTCCGGCCAGCGGCCGAAAGAGCCTGAGGCGGGCAACAAGACGCTTGAGTTTGCGTTGAGCCTGTCCTTGGTCGGCCAGCAAGGGTGTGTCTCCCACAATCACGCCAGCGACACGGTCGGGAATGGCACCGGCGACCAGCAGCGCGATCGTCCCTCCCATTGAGTGTCCCAGAAGAATAGAGGGTTCGGCGAACCTCGAAGTCACGAGGGCGACCACGTCGTTGACGTAGTTGTTTAAAATGTAAGAGCCAGGCACTCGACTGGAAGAGCCATGTCCGCGCAAATCAGAGCAAACACGTGCCACCTCAAGCAGAGAGCTGGAAGGATGGGTAGAAACACCTGCCATCGGGAAGCTATTCCGTGGATCAGGACAAGTGGAGGACCTGCAGGAGGACCTTCCGCGTAATTCAAGACGCCATCCTTGGTGTGAAAGACCATTTCCTGAAGCATTACTCTCCTTATTGGGGAGGGCTGAACCGCCCTTGGGCATGCGATGGAGAACCTGCACCAGTCTAGGAGCTAATTTGTGCTAAGTCAAGGGCTGGTTCTAGCAAGGTCACCTCCTCATCGAAGATGTGGGTGTAGATCATCGTAGTGGAAAGGTCTGAATACTCGGCCATTATAGCTGTTCGGTAAGCATTACAGATCTTCATCCACGAATTCCCGCTGTCGTTCAGTCAATCTGTTCACCGTCCCTGACCTTTCAGGTAGCAATGAGCTCAGATGGAATGAAGAGGTTGTGACGGGTTTGAAAGTAGTCCTCTACGGGGACAAGGAGCGCATTTTTCTCATGACTCCCTTTATGAAGGAAGGAGGGAGCACTATACTTAGCCCCGTCCTACATTCCATTCACAGGCACGTAAAGAAGTCCACAGCAAGCTGCGGAGCAAATAAAGAAATCTCTTGAAATTGACTATCCCCGTAGTAAGACTACGGGGTATCCCGCCAATTTCATTTTGACCTGAAGGCCAAAACCGGGATTTCATTATTTCACCTCACCCCAACCCTCTCCTATCAAGGAGAGAGGTATAAGGAAACCCTGTGGCAAGACCACAGGGAATCCCAAGTTGAAAGGCCAAAACCAAGAATCTAACCGGAGTTGGTCTTCATGCTATAATTCATGTAGAGCTTTGTTGCATCCAAAGTAACGTCGCACAAAAGGTACGACGCACATCTTTTCGTAGCCCCGCAGACTGTTGCACAAACCTCTTCCCCTGCTGAACAGAAGCTTTCACGGCTGAGGACCTGTCTGCCATGCCGGCACAGGCAGGCGCGGAGCACGCAGAGAATGGGGTAGGATTGAGTGATTGAGCGAGTTAGTGATTGAGTGATTGAACTTCCCAATCTCCCGATGATTCAATCTCCCGATCTCTCAATTCCTCAGCGCCCTCTGCGGTAAAATGCTTGAAACTACGGTTTGAGTTTGAAGACGAGCAGTAGAAAAGGTTCATGCAACAGCCTCACCTCCTGTTTCGAGTACATATCTTACGTGAGACAAGCGAACGGTTTGAAGTTCTTCTTGGGTCTGGCAATGGGCAGCTTGACACGATAGCAATAAGCGTATATTATGATAAGGCGTTTACATAGTCAAAATGGTGGTGAGCAAACCTGTCCAGACAGTACATCAACAAGTCCTTGGATCGAGCGCTTCGAATTCTCGATCTATTTAGCGAATCGAGAGAAATACTGACAGCCTCGGAGATTGCATCGATACTCAGTACAACTCCTGCGACACTCTATCCAACACTCTACACGCTGAAAGCACATGGATACTTGAGCCGAGATGATCGGAAGCGGTATCGCCTCGGCCTCAAGCTGCTCGAAAGAAGCGGGCAGGTTCTTGCCCAGCTTGACGTACGCCGCGTGGCGCACCTGCATCTTCGTGAACTGGCTCGAAGATGGCAAGTGACCGCCGATCTAGCGGTCCTTTATGGAAATGAGGTCCTCTATCTCGAACGGGAAACCGGACACCCAACAGCAATCCTCAGCGAGGTAGTAGGACGCCGGGTTCCTCTTCATTGCACGTCGTTGGGCAAGGTCCTGCTTGCCCACCTCTCGGATCAGGAGCAATTGGAATTGATACGATCCCTCAAGCTGGTAGCGTATACTCCACATACCATCACCGAAGCAAAACGACTGACCGCCGAACTGAGCAAGATTCGGGAGCGCGGATACGCATTGGACATTCAGGAATTCCACCTTGGCATTGCGTGTGTTGGGGCTCCCGTAAGGGGATACGACGGGCGTGTAGTGGCCGCGATCAGCCTCATGCTTCCTGTCG
>Ga0307431_1001110_pt1 | contig 16019 bp, 18 predicted proteins | sample SalMarWE160170MG_FD_202155 | JGI IMG/M metagenome (GOLD analysis project Ga0307431, IMG submission 202155) | Salt marsh sediment microbial communities from the Plum Island Ecosystem LTER, Massachusetts, United States - WE1603-170 | ecosystem: Environmental > Aquatic > Marine > Intertidal zone >...
AGAAGTAATTAAAAGTCTTTCAATGGATAATCGCTTTACCATGTGTAATATGGCTATTGAAGCAGGGGCAAAAACCGGGATTATCGAACCTGATGAAATTACTTTGGAATATCTGAAAGGGCGAGCAAAAAGACCTTATCAAATTTATAAAAGTGACCCAGACGCTCATTATGAAAAGATTATCGAGATTGATGTTAGTAAAATTGAGCCCCAGGTGGCTTTCCCTCATCTACCGGAGAATGCTAAACCGATCAGCGAAGCAAAAGGGATTAAGATTGATCAATCAATTATCGGTTCCTGCACCAACGGTAGGATAGAAGACTTACGTATAGCTGCTAAAATCCTAAAAGGGCAGCAAGTTCATCCTGAAGTCAGATTAATTATCATTCCCGCTACTCAAGATGTTTACCTGCAAGCCCTTCGGGAAGGATTAATTGACATATTTATCTCTTCCGGAGCTGCGGTAAGTACTCCTACCTGTGGTCCCTGTTTAGGTGGTTATATGGGTATTTTGGCTAAAGGAGAAAGGGCAATTTCTACCACCAACAGGAATTTTGTAGGGAGGATGGGACACCCCGAAAGCGAAGTATACCTGGCCAGTCCGGCTGTCGCTGCCGCCTCTGCCATTGCCGGAAAAATAGTTAGCCCTGAGGAGGTGAAGTAGAATGATAATTAAAGGTAAAGTTTGGAAATTTAAAGATAATATCGATACCGATGTAATTATCCCTGCTCGTTATCTTAATACCTCTGACCCCAAAGAGTTAGCCCTGCATTGTATGGAAGATTATGATTCTGAGTTTGTCAAAAAGATGAATCAGGGGGACATTATAGTGGCGGGTAGAAACTTTGGATGTGGGAGTTCCCGCGAACATGCCCCCATTGCCTTAAAAGCAGCAGGAGTATCTTGTATTATCGCTCAATCTTTTGCCCGAATCTTTTTTAGAAACGCCATAAACATTGGCCTTCCTATCTTTGAGTCCGAAGAGATTGCAGGCCAATGTTCCGAAGGCGATCTATTAGAAGTAGATACTGTAAAAGGAACGGTAAAAAATTTAAACAAAGATAAGGTCTATAAAACTAATCTTATGCCTGAATTTATTCAAAATATTATTTCCTTAGGTGGATTAAGAGAATATGTCAAAGAAGAATTAAAAAGGAGAGAAATAGATGTATAACATAGCTTTGATTCCCGGTGATGGGATAGGACCGGAGATAATCAGAGAAGGTAAAAAAGTAATAGAAGCAGCCTCCAACCAGTACGGATTAAAAATTAACTGGACCGAATACCCCTTTGGTACCGAACATTACCTGAAGACCGGAGAATTATTACCTGATAGTGCTTTAAAAGAGATGGAAGATATGGATGCCATATACTTTGGTGCCGTCGGGGACCCCCGGGTAAAGCCGGGCATCTTAGAAAAGGAGATATTGTTAAAAGCCAGATTTTACTTTGATCAGTATATTAATCTCCGTCCCATCAGATTATACAAAGGAGTCCCCTGTCCTTTAAAAGATAAAAACCCGGAAGATATTAATTTTTACGTAGTTAGAGAAAATACCGAAGACTTCTACGTAGGAATTGGGGGAAGATTTAAAGCCAGAACTAACCAAGACCATTTGGAAGTTTTAAGAAAACTCTACAAGGCTAAAATCCAGGTAGATTTTAATTTAGAACAAGAAGAAGAGTTAGCTTATCAGATTGGCTTAATTAGTAGACCGGGAACTCATAGGGTAGTTAAATATGCCTTTGAGTTAGCTCAAAAGAAGAACTTAAAAAGAGTAACTTCGGTAGATAAAGCTAATGTATTGACTGATATTTACGGACTATGGAGAGAAGTTTTTGAGGAAATATCAAGCCAATATCCTGATATTGAAACTGAATTTAACTTTGTCGATGCTATTACCATGTATTTTATTCAGAAGCCCGAGTGGTTCAAGGTAGTAGTTACCCCTAATATGTTCGGAGATATTATTACCGATTTGGCGGCCATGATCCAGGGTGGTTTAGGGATAGCTGCCGGGGGGAATATAAACCCTGAAGGCATTTCTATGTTTGAACCTATTCACGGTTCTGCTCCCGATATAGCTGGTAAAAATATTTCCAACCCTGTTGCTACCATATTGGCCGGGGTGATGATGTTAGATCATTTGGGAGAGATTAAGGTTGCTCAAGCTATAGAGGATGCGGTAGAGAAGGTGTTAAGCGAAGGAAAAGTTAGGTCTCATGATTTAGGAGGAGATTCTTCTACTGAACAAATTGGAGACGAAGTAGTTAAAAAATTAAAATTTTCCCTTTAGTTTTTTATAAACTATATAAAATTATTATTTGTAGAATTAATAAAAAAAGTTTATGATAAGCATAAGAATCTATAAAGATATACCACAAGGAAAATTAGTAGTTAATTTTCGAAACTTCACCTGGGGAAGCATTAAAATATAATAGGAGGAGATAAAAATGGAGCAAAAGCAATTACTTGAACGCATTGCGTTAAATCCTAAAATTATGGTAGGGAAACCTGTCATTAGAGGCACGCGGCTAACAGTGCAGTACATTTTGAATCTATTAGCACATGGAGCAACCGTTGATGAAATTCTCCAGGCATACAAGGGGCTAACAAAGGAAGATATTTTAGCCTGTTTGTTGTACGCTTCTGAAACACTTGAAGACACAACGTTTATGCCTTTAGTAGAGGCGGTTTAGACATGCGTTTTCTTGTTGATGAATGCACGGGTCCTGCAGTTGCTAAATGGTTGCAAAGATTACATCACGATGTATTTTCTGTTTATGATGAGGCTCGAGGATTGGATGATGAGAGCATTATTGAGAAAGCAAATCTTAAGAACTATATCTTGGTTACCAATGATAAAGATTTTGGTGAACTTGTATTCCGCATGAGAAAACCACACAAAGGTGTAATCCTTTTGCGATTAGAAGATGAACGGCCTGAGAATAAAATTGCTGTATTACAGCGAGTATTAGAGTCTTACTCTGACAAGCTTGCCAATAATTTTATAATTGTGACTGAGAAAACTGTCCGTATTATTGAAGAAAGTAGGGGTAAGCCATGAGGCAATGGCGTATAACAGAGCGTATCTGGCTCCCCGGTGTATGCACCTTAGGAAAATTATTGAAATAGGCCCGGCTTAAATGAGTTTTTTCCTAATCAGCAAAGAGGCTATTCTCTCACTCCATTAACTCACCCTTATTAATAAAAATTACAGTTAAAAAGAAGGTATAAACATAAACAAAGAAAAAAACAAATGCCTTAAAATCGATTGTAGGTGGACTCTTTCCCTCTCTCCCCCTGTATTTTATTAAAATGATCTGTTAACCTTCTTTTATTAACTTCCTGGTAAATAACTTCTGATCATCTCATCACCACGACCGCCTGGCCGTCCCTTCACCTCTGCCTGTGCGTGTTCGCACGCAGACAGTTGGTTATATTTTTATCCTGATACATCCTCTTATCGATTTCTTTTAGGAGGGTCTCAGTATTCTGATACTCTCCCTTCTGGGTGATACAACCCAGGGCGATACTCGGTCTTAAATAGATTGGTTTAATGCTATCTTCTTCACAGGTTTTTTTAATCCTCTTGTGGAAGTCATGGACCTGCTCGGCGGTGGTAGAGGGAAGGAGAATAGCAAACTCATCCCCTCCTAATCGAGCGACTACATCACCTTTACGGGAGATGGAATTAAGGAGAGAAGCAAAGTGTTGTAAGAGTTTATCCCCCTCATAATGACCGAAGGTATCATTTATTACCTTAAGGCCATTGATATCTACCATCATTATACTTAAAGGGTAATAACGGGGAGAGTTGTACCTTTCCAGTTCTTCCTCAAAGTAGGCCTGGTTGTAAAGGCCGGTTAGGGCATCATGGAAGCTTAGGTAACTGATCTTCTCTTCTGACCTTTTCAACCTGGTAGAGATCTTTTTCCTGCCCGGTCCTCAGGTAATCTCTAAGGATCTTCTCATAGCTAATATCCAACCCTTTTTCACAAATTACTTTATTCATATAAATCTATGACTCCTTTCCTTACTACTATTTTAATTACTCCTTACTATCCTTTTTACAGCTTCGACAACATAACCTGAAAATAAAAAAATTCAAAGGTTAATCTACTAACACCTCTGAGTTTTCTATTAATAATTTTTCTTAATTTGCAAAAAAAATGGGGCTCTCTTGAAAATATTTCTTTGAGATTGGTATTAAAACATAGGAAAGGAAACCTCGAATTTCGGGGGGGGGGGCGAGTAGATATTTAAGCATTTATTCTTCCTCCTTTAAATTTCTTGAAAATATTTTACTATGGTACGATATTTTCTTTCAGATTCTAATAATATGTCTTTTTCTTTTTGACTGTTTATTTCTATTTTTCCAATAGATTTATTTGTTTACGTATCTTAATTAAAGGATAATTCAATAAAATTTTAACTTTATATTCATAATACGACTAAACTTTTGAAAATCCTTCTTTTTTTTAAAATAATTTTAAAATATTTAAATTAATATCATCTTATCCATTTAACCTTAATTTTGATATAATCCCCCCTTACCGGGAACATTTTAATATTTTTTAGCAGTATAAAAAATACTAAAACTGTCCTAAGAGATTATATGTGCGACACCGAGGGCGTTTATAGAAGTCTCCGCACCACAAAAAATTGCAACAAAGACATCAAGCATAGGAATTTTTCATGGTGTTGGCTTCTACAAACGCCGGGAAAAGAAATTGCAAAGAGAAGAAAAAATATGATTTCTTCTCGCGATAGGTAAAAAAATCTCAAGTTAAAAAGGCTTTTCTTTTCTATTTCCCCGGGCGGTTACGTGGTAAACTGCATTATCAAAACTTATTCTTAATGTTCTACTCATGATTATTAGCCTAACATATTGTTTATTTTATGTAAAACATGAAGCCCCTTTTACTTTAAGAAATTAAAAGATAAGTCTTAATTTATTGAGACAGGAGATATTAATTATGATAATTCACGATAATTTATTTACAGTCCCAAAATAATAGATTATATTTTCAAAACAGGCGTGTTGCTCCGATGTATTACGATAAATATGATTCTTGTTTGCATGGAAACGAATAGCATCACCTTTTTCTAATTTATAAGTAGCTTCGCCGACAGTTATATCCACTATTCCTTCCGTTACAATAATGTATTCTTCGACACCATCATTGAGAGATTCAGATACGTGGTTACATCCCGAGTTTAATTTAATCGTAAATATTTCAAAGCCTCTATTCACATCAAAAAAGAACAGAGGGTATATTATCATATTGCCTTCTTCTTTGATGATTGGGTTAATCTTTGTATAAGACACCAGTGATAACTCTTTGCCATTATAGTTTTTCTCCAAAAAAGATGAAAAGGACACTTTAAGACCGGTTGCTATTTTCCAAAGTGTCGCAACTGTTGGGTTAGACTCGCCTCGTTCAATTTGACCTAACATTGCTTTACTAACACCGGTCATTTCTGTAACTTTGTCAAGGCTAAACCCTTTATTTTTTCTTATATTCTTAAGATTATATCCTATTATACTATTTATTTCTTTCATAAAAAACCTCCAAAAACTAATGTGCGTTATAACGCACATATGTTATAATAAACCATAACAATTATAGCATATGTGCTGAGATTTATTAAGAGAGGGGGATTTATGATGAAGAATCTGAGTAAAAGTGCCCAAAAGATTCAATCGGTCTTGGATCAATTTGGCCTTGAATTGACAGTAATTGAATTAACCGAATCTACTCGTACTTCTAAAGATGCGGCGGAAACAATCGGATGTGAGGTTGCTCAAATAGCTAAATCATTGATTTTTAAAGGGAAAAGGACTCAAAAACCCATATTGGTGATTGCCAGTGATGCTAATCGCGTAAACGAGAACAAAATACAGGAATATGTGGGTGAAGAAATAGAGAAAGCGGAAGCAGCATTTGTTTTAGAGCATACCGGTTTTGTTATTGGAGGGGTTCCACCTATAGGGCATTTAACTTATATAAAACCGTTTATCGATGAATATTTACTAAAATATCCCGAGATTTGGTCTGCGGCTGGTACACCGAATGCTGTTTTTAAGCTAACTCCCGATGATTTATTAAAAATAACTCAAGGGCAAGTTATACCAATCAAATAGTTTTCTTGTCAAACAGATACTTGGTTGGCATTTTAGATATTTAATTCAGTAAAGAAGTGATTAAATTTGTTAGTAATGATGCCATTATTATTAGGCCGGCTGAAGAGATTGATGTAGAACAAATTCAAAAGGTGCTACATAATGAAGGCGAAATGTGGGATATTGATAAAATAGTTATGAATATTAAAAGATTGTTTATTCTAACTTATAAAAACAAGATTATTGGGGTACTTTACGGAAATTTGACCCCTCACAAATTTGAAATTTCCTGGGGTGTAGTACACCCAATGTATCCGGAAAATTCAATAAGAACAGCTATGCGTCAAGCTATAGGAGATGTTTTAATGCATCAACCTTAATTATAGATTAACTATTTTTTTTGCTTATCCTATATTAAAAATATAAGGGGGTAAATAAAAATGATAAATGAGCAATTAACAGTAGAATCGAGAAAAAGGCTTGAGGAATTAAACATACCATTGATATATAAAGTATTTCCGGCAGATTTCAAGGTAGATATTAATGATTAGTCTTTTCCTGATGATAAAGAAAAGGGAACGATTGATGTAGAGCTTACACCTGAAGAGATTGCCGAATTAAAAAATAAAGGTTTGTTGAAAAAAGCTGAACTTATTTTCGGACATACATATCGAATTAGGCGGTTAAGAACTCTAGATATTGAAATCGGAGCAGAAGAAACGATTGACCGGATGAATGCTTTAAAAACCAGGTATGATGATGGTGAATTTACTGGCCCAAGCGGTATGGTAGAGATAAATCTGTTAAAAAGAGAATTTGCTAAACTATATAATGATACTTGTACTCAAAGATGCCCCCATTGTTTTAACCAGGAGGATGATTTTTACGTTAGCAAAATTATTAATGGTCAAAAGTTGATGAAATGGGCAGAAACAAAAGAGTTGATAAGGGTGGCTAAAAGATTTGGCCTGGAATCCGTTAAATTTTTAGGCATCGGTGAGATATTTAAAAACCTCCGACTGTTTGAAATATTAGACGACCTTCAAGCTGAAAATATCAAAATAGGAATATTTACGAAAGGTTCGGCGCTAGGTGATGACGAAATTGCTAAAAGTTGTGGCTACGAAGGGATATATACTGCGGAAGATTTAGTCAAGCGAATTTCCGAATATCAAAATGTAAGCATACTTTTAGGAGCAAATTCATTTAATCCTATATTTCAAGATGCAATGGTTGGCTGTGGAAAAGATGCCGGTGTTGCGAAATGCCAACAGAAACATAACGGAATGTACATAAGACTCCCTGGTACGGTTCAGGAATGCCCCGGAAGGTGTGTGGGTGCGGAGATACTGGAGGATGTACGAGTACAAAATTTAATCACAACTTGGCTGGGTAGCATAAATTATGACCGGAAAGATTGCAGGTCATTATGCGCAGTAAAAATGAAGGATTTAACCGGAAATAATGTTAAAGTGTGTGATTGTTGCAAAATATATGAAAATGTCGGTTCGATGCCGCCTGAGTTGGAAATGAGAGTGATTGAAGGCATTGATTCTTTGGTTAACGAGAAACTAAAATCAGCTGTTTAAATAACTACTGTTAGTGTAAAATTTAGTGGAGTAGTTAGATAGAAAGAAGAATGCTACTTTTTCTATCCTTTCTTTCTCTTTCTTAACTCGATACTCAATACTATATACTCGATACTATAATTCGTAGACTTGACACCCATGTTATAATTATTAAAAATAATAAATAGTTAAAAGCAAAGCGTGGGAGAAGTAGCAGATTACAAAATTTAACAGAGAGTCGTTTATGGTGAGAAGCGACACAAAGATTTTAAGGATCTGCGAAATGGACCCACAAGCTTCAAGCTGAAAGGATATAAATAGTCCAAGTAAGTTTTGGCGGACTTTTCCCCGGTAAAAAGGAAAAGTGTATCGGTGTATAATTAATTTATATTGCCCGTACTCTTAAAGAGTAGGATTTTTTTAAATAGATAAAAATCCTATTAGAGTGGCAACACGGAATTAACCTTTCGTCTCTTGGACCTGTCTGCGTGCGAACACGCACAGGCAGAGATGAAAGGTTTTTTTATTTATATACCCGTACACTTTATCAAGAGGGGTCTAATAGATAATAATATTAATATTGAATTATATTAATCTGTTAGACTCAAGCAGGGTGGTACCGCGGAACTTAACCTTTCGTCCCTAACATTGCGATAATGTTAACAGGGGCGAAAGGTTTTTTTATTATAAGGTATTTATAAATTCTAAGAGGAGGTGGCTAAGGCAAGATGAAAGATAAAATATATTATCCGGATAAAGAGGAATTTATACAATTGGCCAGTAGAGCGAATATGCTTACAGTATATCGAAAAATTCTTATCGATACAGAAACACCGATTAGTATTTTTCAGAAAATAAAGAGTAATAAATTTAGTTATTTGCTGGAGAGTGCAGAGGGAGATGGAAAGTTAGCTCGTTATTCCTTTATCGGTATTAATCCTTTTTTAGTTTTTCAGAGCAAAGGTTTCAAGATTGAGATAATAAAAGAAGATAAAAAAATAGTTCTTTATGAAAATCCTTTACTTTATTTACGTAAACTATTTGATAATTTTAAAATAATTCCCATAGAGGGATTACCGCGTTTTTTTGGAGGTGGAGTTGGATACTTTGGTTATGATCTGGTCCGATTTATAGAGAAATTATCTAAGAAAGCTATCGACGACCTTGATATACCCGATTGTCTTTTAATATTTGCAGGGACGATATTAGTGTTTGATCATTTGACCCATCAGTTGTGGATAATTGCTAATATTCCTCTAAACAAAGTATCGGCAGAAGTTGCCTATGAACAAGCAGTGAGTAAAATCCAGAGAGTTATAAGCAAAATAAAAAAGTCATCGAGATCAGAAGAGTTTAAAAAAAGGAGTAAGGTGGATAGTAATCTATTATTAAAAAGTAATATTACTAGAGAAAAATTTGTGCAAAAAGTAAAAAGAGCCAAGGAATATATCTTAGCGGGTGATGTCTTTCAGGTAGTATTATCCCAACGTCTAAGCAGAAAAGTAAAGGTTCATCCTTTTGAGATTTATCGTTCTTTGCGAAGTTTAAATCCTTCGCCTTATATGTATTATCTAAACTATGGGGAAATTCAAGTGGTAGGTGCTTCTCCTGAGCCATTGGTTAGGTTAACTGGTGAATTGGTAGAGAGTAAACCTATTGCGGGGACTCGTCCCCGGGGTAAAAACGAGATTGAAGATACGGAATTGGAAAAAGAAATGTTGAATGATGAGAAGGAGAAGGCAGAACATACTATGCTGGTAGATCTGGCTCGAAATGATTTGGGTCGAATTTGCTGTCCTGGTACAGTGAGAGTAAGTGATTTTATGAAAGTGGAAAAATTTTCTCATGTAATGCATTTAGTTTCAGAAGTAGAAGGTAAAATTCAACCGAATAAAAATGCATTTGATGTATTAGAAGCTTGCTTCCCAGCAGGTACAGTCTCAGGTGCTCCTAAGGTGAGGGCAATGGAGATTATCGATGAATTAGAACCTCATTGCAGAGGTCCTTATGCGGGAGCTGTGGGGTATATCGGCTTTAATGGAAATATGGATACTTGTATTACTATTCGTACTATTATCTTTAAAGGTAATCAGGCTTATGTTCAAGCAGGGGCTGGAATTGTAGCTGATTCCATTCCGGAGAGGGAATATAAAGAAACACTGAACAAGTCTAAAGCAATGCTTGAAGCTATAGATTTGGCAGAAAGTTTTTAATGTAACATTTTGTGCCAGGCACAAAATGTTACATTGGTAAAGGAGGGGATAGAATGATATTAGTGATTGACAATTATGATTCTTTTACTTTTAATTTAGTCCAGTATCTGGGTGAATTAGATATAAAAACACAGGTCTATTGTAATGATAGGATAAGTATAAAAGAAATTGCTAAGAAAGATTTAATGGAAATAGTTATTTCTCCAGGTCCTTGCACCCCTAAAGAAGCTGGTATTTCTGTGGAAGTAGTACAAAAATTAGGGGCTAAGATTCCCATTCTGGGGGTCTGTTTAGGGCATCAAGCTATTGGAGTAGCTTATGGCGGGAAAGTAATAAGGGCTAAAAAGATAATGCATGGCAAATCTTCTTATATCTATCATAACCAAAAGGGTTTATATTTAGGAATAGATAATCCATTTATAGCCGGGCGTTATCATTCTTTGGTTTTAGATCCTAGCTCTTTACCTTCCTGCCTCGAAGTTACTGCTCGTACAGATGATGGCGTGATTATGGGAGTTTGTCATAAAGAATATCCGGTTATAGGGGTGCAATTCCATCCTGAATCTATTTTAACTCCGTTAGGGAAAGATATTTTAAAGAACTTTATTTATTTTGCTCAAAAATTTAAAGAAAAGAAAAAATAAGAGAACAATCTTATTAATTTAATTAATATTTAAAAAGAACTATTTGACCAAAAATAAATTTTTAGATAAAAGGAGGACGAAAACTATGTATAAGACTATCCTGAATAAAGTAGTATCAGGGGAAGATTTAAATGAAAAAGAAGCTAAACAAACTATGAATAAAATTATGCAAGGGGAGGCAACTTCAGCTCAGATTGCCAGTTTTTTAACTGCCCTACGAATAAAAGGGGAGACAGTGGGAGAGATTACCGGATGTGCTCAGGCTATGAGAGAGAACGCAGTCAAATTAAAAAAAATTTATCCCTTAGCAGTAGATACTTGTGGTACCGGTGGGGATTGTAAAGGTACTTTTAATATCTCTACCATTACAGCTTTTGTGGCAGCAGGAGCTGGGCTTAAAGTGGCTAAACATGGTAATAGAGGAGTATCCAGCAAGAGTGGGAGTGCTGATGTTTTAGAGGCTTTAGGAATAAATATAAATTTAGCTCCCTTTCAAATAGAAGAGTGTTTAGAAAAAGTGGGAATTGCTTTTTTCTTTGCCCCTATTTTTCATCCGGCTATGAGATTTGCTGTAGGACCTCGAAAAGAAATAGGATTTCGTACAATCTTTAATCTACTTGGTCCCCTTACCAATCCAGCAGGAGTAAAATATCAAGTTTTAGGAGTTTACGATCCGGATCTTACTGAATTGATAGCAGGAGTATTGGAAAAACTTGGGGTAGAGGAGGCGATGGTTGTGTGTGGTGAAAGTGGAATAGATGAAATAACCTTAACCGGGACTACCAAAATTAGTCGAGTTAAGGGTGGGAGAGTAGAGACTTTCTATCTTAAACCGGAAGAATTGGGACTTCGAAGATGTAAATTAAAAGATATTCAAGGAGGAGAGGCTGATATTAATGCAGAGATTGTTTTAGAGATATTAAATGCCAGAAGAAAAAGTTTCCAACGAGATATAGTTCTGGCAAATGCCGCTGCTGTTTTAGTGGTAGGAGGAATAGTTGAAAATATGAGAGAAGGAGTAGAGAAAGCGGTAGAGGTGATCGATTCGGGAGCTGCTTTAAGAAAATTAGAAGAATTAAGACATTATACCAACAGAGTCTTAATTCAATGAATATTCTCGATAAGATTGTAATTAATAAACAAAAAGAGATTAAATGGGATAAAAAAAATTTTCCTCTTCAATTTTTACTCGATTTAATAGCAGAAGGGCTCCCCTCTACTCGAGATTTTTTTGGGTGCTTAAACAATTCTTCTAATATTTCGATAATTGCTGAGCTTAAATTTGCCTCTCCCTCTCGGGGAGTAATCAATAAAGAGAGGAAATTAGAAGAGATTATTCGAGCTTATACTGTTGGTGGGGCAGCAGCTATCTCAGTTTTGACTGAACGAAATTTTTTCCAGGGTGATCCAGACAATATTCGTAAAGTTAAGAAGATAACCACTTTACCCGTTTTGAGAAAAGACTTTATTTTAGATAAATATCAGATTTATCAATCTCGTTGTTTAGGGGCAGATGCTATTTTACTCCTTGCTAGTTTATTAGATCAGTCATCGTTAATTTACTTTCAAAAAATAACTCGATCTTTAGGAATGGATTGTTTAGTTGAAGTGCATAATATCGGTGAATTAAATAAGGCTCTAGCTGCCGAATCAAATATCATAGGAATTAACAATCGAAACTTAGACGATTTTTCTATAGATTTATCCACAACCGGTAAGTTATCTCACCTGATTCCCAGAGATTGTTTACTGATAAGTGAAAGCGGGATTAAAAAATATCTGGATTTAGAAAAATTAAGTTTTTATGGGGTAGATGCGGTATTGATAGGTGAAGCTTTAATGTCTGCTGATAATCCTGAGAATAAACTAAAAGGTTTATTAGGGGTATTAAAAAGAAAGGAGGAAAAGAAACAAATTTATGCTGGTTAAGATTTGTGGAATAAAAGATATAAATACAGCTTGTATAGCTATAGATGCGGGTGCTGATGCATTAGGATTTGTCTTTGCTCCAAGTTCACGGAGAATTGCTCCACAAGAGGCAAAAGAAGTTATTCGGTCCTTACCTAAAGATATATTAAGAGTAGGAGTTTTTGTTAATGCTTTAATATCTTCAGTAAGGGAGATTGCTGAATGTTGTAATTTAACCACTCTTCAATTTCATGGTCAGGAAAATGTTAAATATTGCCAACAATTTAAAAGACCGGTAATAAAGGCAATCAAAGTGACAGAAGATGGCCGACTTTTTCCTGACCCAGCAAGATACAAGGGAATTGTAAAAGCATTTTTAGCTGATACCTACCAATTGGATGCAGACGGAGGAACGGGAAAAACTTTCCCCTGGGAAGAGGTAGCAACCATTAAAAGATATGGTTCGGTAATTTTAGCAGGTGGATTAAGTCCGAATAATATTTATCAAGCACTTAGTGCTGCTCAACCCTGGGGAGTCGATGTAAGTAGTGGAGTAGAAACGAAGGGTTACAAAGATAGTAATAAAATAAAAAAATTTATACAAGAAGTACGGAGGTGGGAAAATGAACAGAATATTACCAGATAAAAGAGGTTATTTTGGTGAATTTGGCGGCAAATATGTGCCAGAAACTCTGATGTCGGCTATAAGTGAGCTTGAAGCAGCCTATCAGAAGGCGAAAGAAAGTATTAATTTTCAGAAAGATTTGCAGTATTATTTTAAGAATTATATTGGAAGACCTTCTGTTCTATATTACGCCAGAAGACTGACGGAGAAGTTAGGAGGGGCAAAAATTTATCTAAAGAGAGAAGATTTGAATCATACTGGTGCACACAAGATTAACAATGCTATTGGGCAAGTACTTTTAGCTCGGCAAATGGGGAAGAAACGAATTATTGCTGAAACCGGAGCTGGTCAGCATGGTGTTGCTGTGGCTACAGTAGCAGCTTTATTTGCTATGTCTTGTGCGGTATATATGGGGGAAGTAGACATAAAACGACAGGCTCTTAATGTTTTTCGAATGAAACTTTTAGGAGCAGATGTGATTCCAGTTAGAACAGGGAGCAAAACTTTAAAGGACGCAGTGAATGAGGCTATTAGAGATTGGGTGACAAATGTGAGAACTACCTATTATATGATCGGTTCAGTAGTTGGACCTCATCCTTATCCTATGATAGTAAGAGATTTTCAAACGGTAATTGGACAAGAGACCAAGGAGCAGATTATAACTGAAGAAGGCCGCTTGCCAGATTATTTGGTTGCTTGTGTGGGTGGAGGGAGTAATTCGATAGGCTTATTTTATCCTTTTCTTAATGAAAATAAAGTGAGAATGTATGGAGTTGAAGCAGCCGGACATGGCTTGGCCAGTCAGGAACACGCAGCTACTCTGGGTGTTGGAAAAGTGGGGGTACTTCATGGGGCAAAGAGCTTTCTTTTACAAGATGAAGATGGACAGATAAAGGAAGCATATTCAATTTCTGCCGGCCTTGATTATCCCGGGGTAGGCCCAGAGCATGCCTATCTTAAAGAAACAGGTCGGGTTAATTATGTCTCAGTAACAGATGTTGAGGCATTAGAAGCATTTCAATTACTTTCTCGAACAGAGGGAGTTATCCCTGCTCTGGAGAGTGCTCATGCTCTGGCTTATTTGCCAAAGTTAATTCCCAAAACCAAAAAAGAAGAGATTGTGGTGGTCTGTTTATCAGGTAGAGGAGATAAAGATAGTGAAGTTGCTATAAATAGATTGGGGGATAAATTATGAAAATAGAAAAAACTTTACGGGATTTAAGAGAAAAAAAGAAAAAAGGTTTAATTATTTATATTGCTGCTGGAGATCCAGATTTAGAAACTACAGAACAGTTAGTTTATACTATTGCGGAAGCAGGGGCAGATATAATAGAATTAGGTATTCCTTTTTCTGATCCCCTGGCTGATGGGCCTACTATCCAACAGGCTTCTCAGCGAGCCTTGAACGGAAAAGTGACTATTCCCAAAATATTAAGCACAATAGAAAAAATACGGAAAAAGTCTTCAGTTCCGATTGCTCTAATGACTTACTATAATCCTATTTTTTATTACGGTTTAGATCGTTTTGTGGCAGGTAGCAAGGCCGTTGGCGTGGATGGTCTTATTGTTCCTGATCTGCCTTTAGAGGAGAGCAAGGAGTTGCGGGACATTACCGAGAGGCTTGAGATAGAATTAATTTCGTTTATAGCTCCTACTAGTACCCCAGAGAGAATTGATGCAATAGCTAAAGTTGCTCAAGGTTTTATTTATTGTGTTTCTGTTACGGGAGTAACCGGAGTCAGAAAAAATTTTTCTCCGAAAATTGTAGAAATGATAGAAAAAATTCGCCTTTATACCGATGTGCCGTTGGTAATAGGTTTTGGCATTAGTAATTATGAGCAGGCTAAAGAAGCAACAAAATACGCTGATGCAGTAATTGTGGGGAGTGCAGTGGTTAAGATAATAGAAAATTATCAAAATGATTTATCTATGCTGTTAGGGCAAGTAAGAAGTTTTGTCAAATCTCTGAAAGAGGCAATACAATAGCGGAAGAAATATAGTATAGATATAAATGTAGTTATAATAAGATTAAAAAATATTGTTAGCCAATTCTAATAAAAAATATGATTTTATTTTTTATTGATGAGGAGTAAAAGAGGTATATGAAATATAAATGCCATATTTGTTAGTAAAAAATATGGGTTATAATTTTTTTTAAAAATTATTTAAAAATTATTGTTAGTTACATTTCAAAAGTGCACTCTTTTACAAGTCAAAAGTGCACTTTTGAAAGACTAAAAATTTACTATTTTTTATAATTATTTGGATGTAAATAAGTTATTAGTTAAAAGTTAAAACTGGACTAAATTTATCTCACTATTTTTAACTTTTTGACTACTTAAAAAATTATCTCTATGCCAGAATCTTACTTCAGATATACCGGATTCTTTATCTGGTGTAATCCGAAGTTGTATTCTCTCGTGTAGTGGTGCACCAGGTACTTTCAATTCTAAATTATTGATAGAAATTTTACGATAAGAATTTACCATTCTGTCTACTCTTAAACAGAAGATATCCTTTACTGACTTAAAAGGTGGCCTTATCGTAAATTCTCTAAAGAGAGTTCTTTTCTCTCTTATTGCTCTTTGAAATCTAATATAAGGTATCTCCCCGGTGGTAGAATGCACTATTCTGTAATTGTATTTTCTAACAAGGCTATTCAGGATGAATTGGGCCTCTTTGATAATCCTGATATTCTCTCTGTAACAGGTCCTGACCAACCGGTCCTGAATCCACCTGTAGGGTCTTTCAATCTTACCCTTGGCCTGTGGAGAAAGGGCATAGGTTACCTTTACTCCACAGTCATCCAAAACCTGTTTCCACTGAGGATTAGCCTCATCAGTAAGCTGGTAATGGTTTCGCCAGAAGGAATCTCTGCCTTGTACAAATCTGAATATAGAATGGCTATCTACATAATAGGCCAGAGGGAATC
>Ga0307431_1001116_pt1 | contig 15959 bp, 10 predicted proteins | sample SalMarWE160170MG_FD_202155 | JGI IMG/M metagenome (GOLD analysis project Ga0307431, IMG submission 202155) | Salt marsh sediment microbial communities from the Plum Island Ecosystem LTER, Massachusetts, United States - WE1603-170 | ecosystem: Environmental > Aquatic > Marine > Intertidal zone >...
CGGGAATAGCGGAAAGGAGCTCTTCGTCTCTGCGGCCCGGGTCGTCAACTGCGGTTTTCTTTCGTTTCGGCATCTCCCATACGTGGGAAGGCAGGTAGGAGAGAAACCTCTTAATCTGATCCAGGGCATCTCTTTCATCCTCGGCCTCGTTATCCACCACACCGGTCACCCGTGCATGGAGCAGGTGCCCTCCAAGCTCCTCCTTGCTAATATCCTCACCGGTAGCCGCCTTTACCAAAGGCGGCCCCCCGACAAATACGTGGGCCTGTTTTTTGATCATAATGGAAAAATGGCTGAGCACCATGTACATGGCGCCCAGGCCTGCTATGGATCCGAACCCTGATGAGACTACCGGCACCTCTGACATGGCCTCAACCCGATCCTGGGAACACTCATCGCCTGAGGTAGGAATTTCAGTGTACCCTGTCTCCAATATCTCCTTGATCGATCCCCCTGCACCCTCCAGCAACCTGACGATAGGAAGCCTCAGCTCGCGGGCCATCTTCACGAAATAGGCGCTCTTGGCCTTGTACAGCCTTCCCACAGAGGCGCCTTTCACTGTAAAATCATCCCCATGCACCGCAACCCTGCGCCCGTCAATCTTCCCTATGCCCATCACGAACGGACAGGGAACGAGGTCAATGAGCCTGTCTTTTTCCCGCGCATCATAGCTCGGCACCCCTGTCAGCAGTCCCCTCTCGCTAAACGAATCCTGATCAACCAGGGAATCTATCCGCTCCCGAACAGTCATCTTTCCTTCAGCGTGCTGCCTTTCTATGTTTTTTTCCCCACCTAATCGGTGTGCAAGGCGCTTTCTCCTGTCCAGTTCATCCAGCTCGGGCTGCCTCATTGGTACCTCCTCCTCCGGTCCGCATTTAAAGAACGTTCCTTCTTCAAATAGCACGGCCGTCCATGACTTCTGCCTCTTATAAAACCAGCACCTCCTCTAGAGTGCCCTTGCCGAACTCAGAGGCGATCTCAGCTGCTATAGTGAGGCCTTGCCTCAGGTATTGATCCTCAATACCAGGGACCGCGTAAGCATAGTAAAGCACTGTTCGGGTGTCCTCTGTTACCCGTGTCTTTTCATCGGGGCCTTGACAGAGGATACAGACGATCTCCCGCTCATCCCTCAGCACGATCTCCCCCTGTCCGGCTATCATATCCCGGCGGCCTAATCCGATGCAGTGTTCTCCCGCATCTGCCAGATCCAGGGTCAACTCCCCGTCAAAACGATCATGATCGGTAACGGCAACCAGGATTCCGGCGCACATCTCCGCTATAAAGTGGGCATCCACCATGAGATCGTATCTCGGAAACCCGCTGTGTACCGTTCTTTTGAGGTGCTGCGGAAGCGGGCATGGATGGCCGAAACTCTCGAAAAAACGGTTATAGATCTCTATCCGCCCGGTTATCTCCGCCAGGGTTTCCCTCTTCCTCATCCTCCTGAGGAGTTGCCTCTTGCGCTGATCAAAGCCCGGGGGATTGTGAAAATTTCGGCAATTCGAGATGAGGGCAAGCCCAAAGGCAACCTCGGGATACCGGGCTGTGTACGCAGATGATTTTGAAAATCTGATTGCCGGTGTCATGCGTTCATAAAAGCTTGTAATGAGCTTCTTTCTTCTGCCATAATAGCATTTTTAAGAAATCCGGTGAAAAGTGAGCCGGCAACACCCACCATTATGGAAGCTGATTATACACATACTTTAGGGGGAGGGGAATTTTTTTGCTGATCTCACGCCTCTTTTTATCCCTCCCTAGAACTGATAGGCCGTTTCAACTCATAATACAGCACAATGGATCCGGACATGGGAAACAATGAGCTCTTGGATGCTATGAAGAGGCGATACCCGGAGAAGTTCGGCGCCGACGAGGAGATCTTCGCCCATATCCATCGCGGGGACAGGATCTTTATCTCGACCGGTTGCGCTGAGCCGCAGTATCTGGTCCGTTCCCTCATAGCCTATGTGGAATCCAACCCAAAGGCATTCTTCGATGCCGAGGTCATCCACATCTGGACCTTGGGGGTAGCCCCTTACACGGAAGAGCAATTCAAGCGCAATTTCCGGCATAACTCGTTTTTCATATCCCACAACACCAGGCAAGCGGTCAATCTGGGGGCGGCTGACTATACCCCTATCTCTCTTTCGGATATTCCGGATCTGTTTTACCGCGGTCTCGTTCCCCTGGATGTGGCCCTTATACAGACAACGCCGCCCGACAGCCATGGCTACCTGAACCTGGGGGTGAGTGTGGATATCGTGAAAGCGGCCACCGAGGTATCCCGCCTCGTAATTGCCCAGGTCAACCCGCGTATGCCCAAGGTACCGGGAGATGGGTTTATCCACATAGAGAAAGTGGACTACCTTATCCCCTATGAAGAGCCCATCCTGGAGTACCATGTCCGTGCCGAACCCGAGGTTGCAGAGAGGATCGGCACGTACCTCTCTCAACTTATCCAGGACGGGGACACCCTCCAGATCGGATTTGGAGATATCCTAGACGCTGTCCTGCCCTCCCTTGGTGAGAAGAGAAATCTGGGCATTCACACGGAGTTCTTGTCCCACGGCATCATCGAATTGATGAAAAAGGGCGTGGTGAATAATTCCAAAAAGACTCTTGACCGAGGGAAAACAGTGGCAACCTTTTGTATGGGCACCAAGGAGACCTATGAGTATATCCACGATAACCCATCGATAGAGCTCAAGACCGTTGACTATACCAACAACCCCCTGGTGATTGCTCAGCAGCATCACATGACAGCCATCAATACCGCGCTGGCGATCGACCTTACCGGGCAAACCACTTCCGATTCCCTTGGAATGCAATTCTACAGCGGCGTGGGGGGGCAGGCCAATTTCATGAGAGGAGCGGCACTGGCCCCTCATGGCAACACAATACTGATCCTGCCCTCAACGGCACAGCAGGGCAAGTTCTCGCGAATTGTACCTTGCCTCCCCGAGGGATCCGGTGCCACCCTCAACAGGTGTGACGTGCAATACGTGGCAACAGAATATGGTGTAGTATACCTCCACGGGAAGAACATCAGGGAACGGGCCATGGCACTGATATCGATTGCCCATCCGAAATTCCGACCATGGCTCATCGAGGAAGCCAAGAGACGAAACTTTATCTATAAGGACCAGGCCTTTATTCCCGGAGAGCGAGGGGAATATCCGGAGCAGCTTGAACTCTACAGGACGACCGGCAAGGGATTGGAGGTTCTGTTGAGACCCGTGAAGATTAGCGATGAAGACTTGCTCAAGGATTTTTTCTACGCTCTCTCTGACCAAAGCCTCTCCCTGAGGTTTATGTCACAGCGCAAGGATATGCCCCATGAACGGCTCCAGGAGTTCGTGGTGATCGATTACTCAAAAGAAATGGTGATCCTCGCGGCACTTCCGAAAGGTGAACAAGAGCTCATTGTGGGCATCGGCCAGTACAGCATCCTGGAGCCCAGCAACACTGCTGAGGTGGCATTTGCGGTGAGGGACGACTATCAAAATAAGGGGATCGGCACAGAGCTTGTCCGCTACCTCGCCAATCTGGCAAAGAGACAGGGATTAGGGGGTCTTTACGCAGAGGTGCTGCTGGAAAATACACCGATGCTCCGCGTATTCGAGAAGATGGGCTTTACCATGCACAGAACAGTGAGCTCTGGGGTATACGAACTTCGGATGACCTTCAGGGGCAACCCGGAATGATGGAGGCGGGTAAAACCCGAGTAATAAGCATTCCGCTCCTCCTAGTCCTCGAATCCACCGGAAGGCACCCACATGCTCTTCTCAGTGCCGATAATGGTGCTGTATGAATGGAGCATTCCGTAGTTCGAGGAGCGCACCGAGTACCAGTCCACATCTGGATGCTTGGATAGCTCGTTCTTAATCTCATCAGTCACCACCACGCTGGATTTCTCCTCAGTGTGTACCTTCTGGATGACGTAGATCTGATCCTCTTCGGTCAGAAAGGAGTAAATGGGCATGAGAGCATGCCGGTCCACCAGCTCAACGAGATCCTCGGGATAGATGTCCTTCTTTGATTCCACCTCAACTTCCACCACGCTCAACTGCCCGAACAGCCCGCCCGGCTTCTCCGGATCCGATCCTGGGTAGGTAGTAATCACCGGGATCTCCATGGTAAAGCGCTTTTTAGCCTTCTCGCTCATGGAAAAGGCTCTTGCCGCATAGGTGCACATGTACCGCACCAGGCATTTCTCCTTTGATACAGGCGTCGATTTCTCAACGAAATAGGGATAGGTAAAATCGATCTTCACCGCGCTCGCCTCGAGCTCTCTGAGATAGTCCAGAATATTCTCGCTGAGGCTCCTGGTGCCGATCCGGTCCTTGTGCCTATGGATGATCTGAATGAACTTGTCGATCCATTGTGCCTCGAACTCGCGCATGATCCGAGCGGAGACTGAGATGTTGGCAATGGTGTGCTGCCCTTGGGGATCCAACCTGGAGGCTACCCTCATGGGAAAGGGCAGGTCCTTAATTCCCACATCAACGAGAAATCTTCTCTCCCGTGCCATTTGATACCTCCTTCAGTTGTATTATTTGCATATAATTCCGTACAAACAAACACCCGGCGCTCGATTCGCCTTTTTAATTGGACGACGTCTTTGCCTTCTTCCTCTTCGACTGCGCCCTTGAACCCTAAAGAATGGCCCGGGAGCACCGGTAACCTATCCATGAGAATGCTATGATCCTCTTGCAATAGCAACTTTCCAGGTTATCATACACCTGCATTTAAGCATGTTCAAATACCTTATTTCTGGCAAAGCACTACTCGTCGAGAGAGAAGATGATACCAATACCGCCTAGTATGAAAACCTTTGCACTGTCATTGCGAAGAGCGAAGCAACGAAGCGATCTCAACAAGGCTTACACACTAGGCCACGAGATTGCTTCGCTAACGCTCGCAATGGCAACTCTTTAATGAAACGCCTTACTAGTACGCTGAATAATGTTTTGGCTTGAATACGCCCTGCATTTCTGTTATAGAATATACATCGGTAATAGATGTATGGGGATAGGGTTATTCATTTCACCAGGCACCTGGGAGGGGACCTATCAACATACGGTGAAAGCGTGAGAACCAATCTTTTAAAAAGGAGAGAGACAATGAAACGAACACATGCTGTACTTCTCATTCTGATCGCATCGATCATCATTTCCCTGTCACTTGCAGTGACGAGCATGGCCCAGGAGACTGCCCCATTGGTAGTGGAAGAGTCTGCCATTTGTCAAGATGTAGTTGATCTACAATCGGTCGGTGTCAGCGACAGCTTTGATGCCTCGGTAGGCAAGCTTTTTTGTTTCACCAAGATTACCGGTGCCCAAAGCCCCACTCAGATTTCACATGCCTGGTATTTCGGAAATACCCAGAGGGCTGAGATAACGCTCTCGGTAAAATCTTCCAGCTGGCGTACCTATAGCTCTAAAATAATCCAGCCCCACGAAATTGGAGATTGGCACGTAGATATACTAGGCCCAGGAGGTGAGATCTTGAAGAGCCTGGAGTTCAAAATCCTCCCCTAGATGGATCGGCCAAGGTATTTTGTCTTGACTTGGCTTCAGGTATTGTTTATAGAATATCTTCGTTGCGTCTAACCTCTTTATTATCCTGACTTTTTGCTTCTTGGACGGGGGGGCATCATGAATAAATCCCAACTGGTTGAGGCATTAGCAAAAGAAGAAAAGCTCACTATCAAGACAGCGGAAGAAGCGGTCAATACCTTTTTCAGGGAGATGGAAAAATCCCTCATAGGCGGCAATCGGATAGAGGTACGGGGATTGGGTAGTTTCAAGATAAAGCAATATGACAGCTACAAAGGAAGAAATCCTAAAACAGGGAAGCTTATAAAGGTCGATGGGAAACGACTGCCGTTTTTCAAAGTAGGCAGAGATCTAAAAGAGAGGGTTGACAACGGAGAGTAAATCTCTACCTTCACCATTCCTTGGTCGTGCTAGGCGGGGAGTTAGCGGTGCCCTGTAACCCGAAATCCGCTTATGCGGGGTTGAAAATCCTTCCTGAGAAACAGCAAGCAGGGGTTATTTCTTCAGGTCAGACAGGGGGTTGGAACTCGTGTGACAGAGGATTATGAACCCCGTCAGGTCCGGGAGGAAGCAGCGGTAAATAATTCACTCTGCATCACGAAGCAATCTGGCCCACGTACCTGCTCCGACCGTGAGAGCGCCTTTGTCTCTGTTCGAAGAAGGATGCACGACCAAGGTCCTCACCCCTTTGCATCTATTATACCCCTAATTCAAATCCCTTCATAGGTGCGGGTATGATCGAAGAAACCGTGACCATGGAATTCAACCGACATCTCGGAATGGACATCCGGCTTATGGGATTTCGCTCTAAACGCTTAGCTGCGCTTGTCAAACCAGGACAGTTTTTAATGATCCGGACAGAGAGCGATTCAAGAGATCCCTTGCTGCGGAGACCCTTTTCCGTTCACGGCATTGGGGAGGGAGACACCATTTTGATCCTCTACCGGATTGTGGGGAAGGGAACATCCCTCCTTTCTCTGGTAAGGGGACATGAGCAAATCTCCGTAATAGGCCCATTGGGCAAGGGGTTTCGCCTCCCCGGCCCCAAAGAAAAGGCAATCCTCGTTGCAGGAGGCATGGGCCTCGCACCTATGTATTTCCTCTCCCAGTCCCTGACCCTGGAAGCACGGCACCGCACAAAAATGCTCCTCGGTTTCTCCACATCGCAAGAGTCTGTCCTCACCGATCGGATAAAAGATCTGGGCCTGGAGCTGTTGCTCGCGACCGAAGATGGTTCACAGGGGTTCAAAGGCACCGTTACCGATCTCTTTGAGCAGGTGATTGATCGTGATGCGCAGGAGAAACCCGTCATTTATGCATGCGGTCCAAATCCCATGCTCAAGAAAATCGCGCAGGAGGCGATAAGGTTGAACCTCACCTGCTATATGTCGCTTGAAGGCTCTATGGCATGCGGTCTGGGAATATGCCTCGGCTGTGCGGTCAAGGCCGCCAGGAATCAAGATACCGAATACTACTACGTATGCAGGGACGGCCCCGTGTTTTCAGCCGAGATGATCGATTGGGAGGCCCTGTAATGCGTATTACGCCTGAGTTATCCGTTGATATCGGTGGATTGAGGTTAAAGAATCCGGTGATTGCTGCCTCTGGAACCTTCGGCTATGGGAGTGAACTCAATTCCTTTTATGACTCCTCCCTCTTAGGCGCCATCGTGGTGAAAGGGCTCTCCCTCAAGCCCATGCCCGGAAATCCTCCCCCGAGGATCGTCGAGACGCCCTGCGGCATGCTCAATTCGATAGGCCTTGCCAACATCGGCATCGACGCCTTTATCGAGGAAAAGCTCCCCTTGCTGGCCAAAACCAGCGCACCGGTTATTGCCAATATCTACGGGCACAGCATAGGGGACTATGGTGAGCTCGCCGGCAAGATTCAAGAGGTGGGCGGGATTTCCGCCATAGAAGTGAACATATCCTGCCCGAATGTAGACAGGGGGGGCATGATCTTCGGCACGGATCCGGAAACAGCGGCTCTGGTAACCGATGGGGTCGTGAAGCACACCACGAAACCGGTCATCGTAAAACTCACGCCCAATGTAGCCGATATCACGGTCATTGCAAAGGCCGTAGAATCAGCCGGTGCAAATGCCTTATCCGTGACCAACACCTTTTTGGGGATGTCGGTGGACATAGCATCGAGACGCCCCACACTGGCGAATACAGTGGGAGGACTCTCCGGACCTGCCATTAAACCCATGGCGCTCTATCTCACTTACAAGGCCGCTGAGGCCGTGAAGATCCCCGTGATCGGCCTTGGAGGCATTATGAACTACCAGGATGCCGTCGAGTTTCTCCTGGTTGGGGCGCGTGCCGTCCAGGTGGGGACCGCGAACTTCATCAACCCGATGGCGGCCCTGGAGATCGTGAACGGGCTCAGGGATTTCTGCGAAAAGGAGCACATCAGCGATATCAACGACCTCATAGGAAGCCTGGTAAAGGTCTAGGATAAGGAGCGCATTGTCCAAAGTTACCCTGGAAGTCGGCGCCAAGTTGCAGGTGAAGTTTAGGTTTGATGCCCGGTTCGGCGCTCATGTCCAAAGCGCCGGCAAGAGAGACTGGCCACGGGGCGCCTGCCCGCCTCTTCCGGCACGGTGAAGGAACGGGATAGGATCTCGTCTCCCAAACCTTTGAGGGCGTTGCGTGCTCCTTGGAGAGGTCAAATGCTTTGAGGGTCCGGTTGATGTGCCGAGACTGCGCTCTCCTGCAGAAACACTCCCTACAACGGTCATCCCCGTTGTCAAAGGGCTTCGAGATAAGGAACTCCTTCAGGTCGTATTCGTGCCGGAGGTTACGGATGACGCGCTCGTTGAGATAAATGGCGTCCATATGGTAACCGGCGGACAGGTATTGACTGAAATATGAAGAGCCATTGCCGGACGAGAAAAATCGCGATAGAGCAAAATGCCTGACCACGACCTGATGTGTTCTAGGGAAATAGGCTATATGATAAGCTTTAGAATGAACGACCCCACCGCAGGCAGCGGGGTACCATCTTCTCTTTTGGGCCGTCATTCCGCGCTTGACACGGAATCCAGCCGGGTTTTCTGGATACCGGCGCCTGGCCAGGACACAGATCCGGGGTTCGCAGGTATGGCAAATTCGCGCAAGCCGCGGGGAATGCACCCCAAGGGATTCAATTATTAAGCTTCGATCTTCCAGCTATCCACAAAAGGTTAATGTCAAGCCTGACACCTTGCTGCCGATCATTTGCTTCAGGTCGCCATTACCGATAACAAGTTGACCAATTTGTTTGATCGTTGCAAGCTGCCCCGCGTTTCAAAAAGCATGATTTATATGGGCTATCAATGTCTTATCACAGGTTGTGGCAAGGCTGTGATCTCAATCAAATACCCAAACCTCCACCCGCCATCATTATAGCGGACTGCTTGCCTTCCACCTTAGGCCTTACGCCTTTCTTCTATGAGCTATCAGCTATGCCCCGTGGAATCTCCGCTAGGAGGTGGAAGCCCCTCTGTTATTAAACAGAGCGGCATATTCCACTGGGGGAGCTTCTTCCTGGTTTCAACTTCTCCGGCTTGCCCTCAGGCGCGGCTTGCCCGCCGTTTTTGTGGCGGACTTGTTCGCATTTCTTGTGGCAAAATGGCGGGCTTGTTCCCCGTTTTCTATGACGGATTCGTTGTTACTTCTCTTCCCTGTGCCTTACGCCCTGCGCCCTATGCCCTTCTTTCATTGTTCGTGATGCCGGCAAAGCCCTTCATTTTGTGCCCTGAGGGACTTTAAGCACGTTCAGCAAGAGTCCCCTACAATGAGGGAGAGCGTCCCCTACAACACAAGGTGGGTCATTTTTCATTTGACTTTTCTATGGGGTGAGAATATTTTACAAACCATATCACAGGAGGGAGGTGATGCAAATAATGGTTTGTGGGTCTACAGAATGGACCACGTAATCAAACTGGAAAGGAGGAACAATAAATATGAAGAAAATTAGCATGAAACGGCAAACAATTTTGTGGATGCTGGCCGGGCTAGTGGCTGTGAGCCTTTTAGCTGGCGCTGTAACTAGCCGGGCTACTGCGGCAAATACATATCCTATCAAGACATCGTCAGGCATGCCGCCTGCTGAGAGTACATCAGGCATGCCGCCAGTGATTGTGGTGTCCGGCTCTAACTACGAGATGGGCTATCAGTATGCCGAGCAGGCTGCCTCTTTAATTTATCACAATTACGTAATAACCAAGAGTAAGCTCGTGTCTGTTTATGGGGAGGAGGGCGCAGCCAAGGATATGCAGGTATGGGCATACTACCTGTGGAAGTATGACCCCGGTCTCAAAGATTGGCTGGAAGGAATGTCAGCAGGGTGCAAAGACAAGGGGTATGAGGTAAGTGTCCTCGATCTTGTAGCGATCTCGCTTTACCCTACACAATTGTGGTCCCGTCCGGATGCCCCCTATCCGGAAGAGACCGGAGTGGAGGGCGGCGCTCAGGCGTCGGCAGATCCAGCGGGTGCTACGGGATACCATTCATGTACCTCTTTTTCAGCCACCGGTAGTGCCACAAGAGACGGCAAGCCTATAGTTGCTATAACGAAAATGGTCCCGGTAGAGACGATGCAGTGCTTTATTCTCGTCGCCTTTCCCGAGAAAGGACCCAGCTTCGTTTCGTGTCCCCAAGCTGGACAGGTATCAGCAAACGCGGGGATGAACAGCGCAGGCTTCGCCGCCGCAGAAACGGCAATATTTGGGCCACCTGCTTGGAATTATGTTATCGAAGGTTACTTCCATTATCTTCCTCAATATTGTAAGTCGCAGGCTGAAGCCCACCAGTATTTAAAATCAACCCCGCGGGGAGGGGTTATGGGAACTGTTAACATGGGCGACGCTGCTGGGAAGATCTCCGTATTTGAAGGTAACGCCCTGGAGTTTGCGATAAGAGAACCGGGCAAGTGCGGTGAGACAGCTCCATTCCTTGTCCAGACAAACCATCATATAAACCCTGCCCTGCTCTCCTACAACATACCTTGGAAGGAATGGGATTGGAACATCGACTCTTACTACCGGTATGCAACTGCCTTTGAGCGCGTTAAAGCCGCTGCTGAAAAGGGTGAAATAGACTTTGAGTTTGTCAAGCAAATGCAGAGGTCTGACGATTGGTATGACCCTGACACTAAGACATGGCACTATAATGAGCCGGGGTCAGGCTTTACAGCTAATAATTTCCCCTGGAGCGTATCGCAGCTTGTCCTTTTCCCCGCTGACCTAATTGCTTATGTTGAGATAGGTACTCCCAGTGGTATTGGCCTGCCAGCAGGTGCGACGGGCGAGTATGTAAAACTTCAGTTAGCTGATGACCCCGCTGCCGTTACGGCTAAAGCAGGCGATGATGCTTTCGGTTTCTATAAAGCTGCCAGGCATCTTTTTCAAAAAGAGTTAAATAGAAATGCCCCGTATCTAACCTATTCAGTTGCCGAGTCAATAGAGAGAACGCTTGACAAAGCAATATTAGAGTATGAGCATGGCATGGATAGAGCTGCTTTTGCGTATTTGGCCGGAGTTAAAGGTGCAACTGTTAATGAACAAATGGGTTTATGGGGTAAGGCATTAACTCACTATGCTAAGACCCAATTGTATGCGCAGATGGTAACTACTAAGCTGGAGAATCTAGCCGGTGCTTCTCATTAGAATCAATGAGCTAATGTTTGGATTGTTTCTGTGCATAAAGGCAGGGTTCATTACAGGCCCTGCCTTTCCTTTGTAAAATCTCAATCTATTGTATGCGTCCATTTGATGGTCAAAGTAACTATTTCTTTCTCCTTGAATCCATGAATTTTCAATGTTTTTTTCTGCTAGCCTCTAGAAAATCCTCCCAGGCGTGCCTTGCCCGCCGTTTTTCTTGTTCGCAGTTCTTGTGGCGAAGTGGCGGGGTTGCCCGATAAGATTTGCTTGCCCTACGCCTTGCGCCTATCGCCTTTCTTCTATGAGCTATGAGCCATCAGCTATGCCTGCCCCACCCAGTTAAACAGGGAACCCTCTGGGTGCTCAACCGGGGTGGAATTTCCGCCAGAAGGCGGAAGCTCCTTCTGGTATTAAACAGAGAGGCATATTCCACCGGGGAGCTTCTTCCTGCTTTAAGCTTCTCCGATTCACCGATTCCCCGTTTCTTTTCTTCCCTTGCGCCTTACGCCATGAGCCCTATGCCATTCTTCCCTTATCCGTGAAGTCGGCAAAGCCCTTCTTTTTATGGCTCTATGATTTAAATATCATGTCCCATGGGAAAAGCTCAATCCGCCATCCTGAATTCCCTTACTCGCACCGGCCACAGATTATCAGTGCAAGATAATCATTGCCCTCGGGAAGAGACTCTCAGATTGTATTCAGTGACTGCTCGAAGTCCGCTATAAGGTCCTCGACATTCTCTATACCCACTGAAAAACGGACTAAGCCGTCGGTGATCTTCGCCTTAAGGCGCTCTGAGGGCGGTACTGATCGGTGGGTCATACTCGCAGGATGCTCAATGAGGGAGTCTACATTTCCCAGACTCACTGCGAGGGTCGCCAATTTCAGGTTTTCCATAAGTTTTACGGCAGCATCGTAGCCGCCACCAGGCTCGAATGAAATCATGCCTCCAAATCCGTTGATCATCTGTCTTTGAGCGATAGTGTGGCCGGGATGCTCCTCAAGACCTGGATAGTATACGCGCTTGATCTTTGGGTGCTCGGACAGCCAGCGGGCCAGCGTCATGGCATTCTCTGCATGGCGCAGCATACGGAGCTCGAAGGTCTTGAGGCCTATGTTTGCCAGCCAGCAATCAAACGGACTCGGCGCCGCGCCCATGACACGGACCATCAGGCCGACACCCCCCCTTGCGCTCACGTACTCCAGCTTCGTGCTTACCAGCGCTCCCCCGATGACAAAACCGTGTCCGGCCAGATACTTGGTTGTGGAGTGCACCACCACATCGCACCCCAGGGAAAGAGGCCGCTGATGATAGGGGGTAGCAAAGGTATTGTCTGCTATCAGCCAAGCCTTATGGCCGTGTGCAATCTCTGCAAGTTCATGCAGGTCGACGATGTCTAAAGCGGGATTGGCAGGGGTCTCTGCATAGACGAGCACGGCATGAGGATGGGCCTTGAATGCGGATTCCCAGCCGTCTCGATCAAGTTTGTCTACCCAGACCACCTTCAATCCGAGCCGCGGAGCCACCTCATTCATAAACCGGTAGGAATTACCGTAGAGGACGCTTTGGGCGATAATGGTGTCACCCGCTTGAGCTCGACCGAGGATGGCCGCGGAAATAGCAGCCATGCCTGAAGCAAACACCTTACCCATTGCCAGGTTCTCAAGAACCTCCTCGGGCTGCTGCCGGAGGAGGTCGAGTGCTTCTAGCATCGCGATCTTCTTTGCCAGCTGCGCAGCATTGGGGTTATCCGAACGCGTGTAGAAGTAACCCTCTTTATTTCCGGCAAAGACCCTTCCGGCGGTTTCGGCATCGGGAAACCCGAACGTCGAGGTCTGGTAGATGGGGGTAATATGGGCATAATAGGGGTTGTCACCCTCGCCGAAATGAGTAACGAGAGTGCTGATCCCCTGTTGAGCCGAGCTGTCATTCATGAGGTATCCTCCCAAAATATATGCAAGAAAGTATGACGAGGATACCTATCCAAAGAGCAGAAAGCAAGGGGGGAATAAATAGGGTGTTCCGGCTTCGACCGCACAAAGCCGCGCCGCCATCCATTTCTTGCCTCAGAAGGGTAGACGCCTCTTCACAAGGGCGAATCCTCGGGTTTGATTGCCGGCGGGGAACCTCTGCCATGGCGAATTGCCTGCCATAGGGAAAAAATATGGACCGCGATAATCGCTGCAATAAACCGCGGCACCCAGAGCCAAAACGGATTAAGCCCGAGGGACAGAAATAGAGCCGGATCCTCAATAACGGCATGATTGATTCCTATTGAGATATGAAGACGTTCGAGCTCGGTTTGGGTAAAGGAACCGTTCCGTGCATCACTCACAATAACTGCGGCTCCATAAGAGAGGCCGAAAACAACTGCCGTAAGCCACAGCATACCCACCTTCTTTTCCAGCCCCAGGACCCTCATGAATGGATCTAAGACCTTCACAATAGAGTCGATCCATCTGTAATTTCTCATTATTTCCATTACTATCATGATGGCGATAATAATAACGAATATCTTTATAAAGAGAAGGAGGGTTGCAAGGAACCAGGTCTTGAGCACCACCAGGAATGGCTCGGCAATCGAGGGGGCGCCGACCGATGCCGCATCGGCCTGAACATCCCCCTTCAGGAACTGGGCCACAATAATCACCGTACCAACGGATGCGGTCAGGCGAACGAGCGTTGCCTTGGTTGCCCCGAGCCCGGATTTTGCCTGAATAATCGCCTCCTGTATCAGATTGTGCGAGATCATGATAAAAACTGCAATCAGCGTCATCTCTTCCACAGTTAGGGGAAGCACCACCATGGCTGCGATAGCGGTATAAATACCGGTGAGCATCCCCACAACAAGGGGCAGTGACGCCACAGGCGGCAGGTGTAAAACGTCCATGACGGGTTCCAGCACCGCATTCAGTTGATAGAGCAGTCCGCTGTATTCCAGAAGGGCGGTCAAAAATGATACCGGGATAATGATCTTGGCCATCCACACAAAACCCTCCCAGCCCTTTTTGAACCCTCCCTTGAGGCTCTCTCTCGCCCTATCGCTCAGCATTACCCTTCCCGCCCTCTGTACGTAAATCCGTTATTTAACCATGAAGCGCATTACACGTGGTTCCCAGACGATACTGTTTCGCATGCCGCAAATCAACGCATAATTGCATGAGTGTCGTTTGCGGGAACCCCTTGACTAAGTACAGTATTTAACCAATACGCTCGCGTTTTAAAATCCCTCCCAACCTCCCTTAAAAGGGGGTAAGGGAGATTTTTCAAGGAATTATATTTAAACCCGGTTTTCAGAATACGTCACCGTATGTACGGATATGTGTACTAAGTATACTAATCATAGCATTCTTCAGGTGCAACGCAATAGCAGTCGCTGATGACGAGGCGCCTACTTGATGCCCTGCCTTTGCGCAATGCCCCTGACTATGAGGTAACGTCACATCCCCGGTGAATCTGATCTTGCTTTTGAGAAATGCAATCAGTTCTCTGCTGCTCAATGGTAAAAAGAAAGGATGTGGCGATACGTATAAATAGCCGGGGGCATCCCTAACTTATTGATATGCAGAGTGAATCTACACAATCAACTAAGTCCCGGATTTCAAAAAAAGAAAATCTGTATCCTGGAAACGAATGTCCGTTGAATTTTCATCGGAAATGGGATAGGTAGCAACAAGGGAAAAATAGGGAAGCTCAGCAACAGATGCCAAGGAATGGAGATGGTCATGAAAAAGCAGGAAATTGAAAAGATGAGCGAGCAACTATTCTCAAAGCAAAGGCTCGTCTGGGATGCGATGGATGAAACGGAAAAAGCAGATGTATGGGAGTTCGACCGGCAGTACAGGGACTTTTTGAACAGAGCAAAGACGGAACGGGAGGCGGTTGCCCGGGTTGAGGAGATCGCCGGGAAAAACGGGTTTTCTTCAGACCCGGGTTCCGGGAAACCTATACGGATGGCGAGGTCATTCCTGGGAAAATCCGTTGCCCTTTGTTTATCGGGAAAACGTCCCATCGAGGAGGGAATCAACCTGATCGTCAGCCACCTCGATTCCCCGCGCCTCGATCTCAAGCAAAATCCGCTCTACGAGGATGTTGATCTGGCCTTTATGAAGACCCACTACTACGGCGGCATCAAAAAATTCCAATGGCTCACCAGGCCGCTCGCAATCCACGGCAGGGTGATCCGCTCCGATGGAAGCACTCTGGACATCGTGGTGGGTGAGGATGATGCCGATCCCGTATTCACGGTTGCCGACATCCTCCCCCACCTCGCCCGAAAGGTTCAGACCGACAAGAAGGTCTCCGACGCCTTTGAGGGAGAAAAACTCAACCTGATGGTCGGCTCCCTCCCCTTTGGAAACAAGGATACCAAGGATAGGTTCAAACTCGCGATCCTGAAGCTCCTGAACGAGCGGTACGGCCTCATCGAGGAGGACCTGATCAGCGCCGAGCTCGAGGTAGTTCCGGCCGGGGGAGCAAGAGACGTGGGCTGGGACCGGGGCCTGACCGGCGCCTATGGCCATGATGATCGCTCCTGCGTGTTTACGAGCTTGCGGGCCATCGTGGATCTAGAGCGCCCGCATAAAACGTCCATAGTCCTCTTTGTTGATAAGGAGGAGATCGGGAGCGACGGGGCAACCGGGGCAAAATCGAAATTCCTGGAGAGCGTTCTTGCTGACCTCATGATCGCCCACGGAAAGGAACCGCTTTACCACGAGATTCACAAGGTCTTAATGAATTCAAGGGCCATCTCCGC
>Ga0307431_1001117_pt1 | contig 15956 bp, 8 predicted proteins | sample SalMarWE160170MG_FD_202155 | JGI IMG/M metagenome (GOLD analysis project Ga0307431, IMG submission 202155) | Salt marsh sediment microbial communities from the Plum Island Ecosystem LTER, Massachusetts, United States - WE1603-170 | ecosystem: Environmental > Aquatic > Marine > Intertidal zone >...
GGTCATCTTGGTAATGGCTGCTGTATTTACGTCAGCATTGGTGAACTCACGCATGTCAATGTTGAAATCCTGCCATTCATATATCTGTGTTGCATTTGGCTCGGGATACTCAACGAGATGGGAGTTATCATCATCGTCTTCGACGATGACGTAGAGCTTGTCGGCATCGTTGCTCAGTATGCCAATATCCTGCGATTGAGTAAACGGCCCCGTTGGAGTAACGGTACCGGTAATGCTAACGTTGGAGAAGACCGCTTCGGCCGTCTGAAGCTCTTCATGTGAGCACAAATGCAAGCCAATGTAGGTATTGGCACTCATCGGGATGTTAGCCGATGATGGATTATCACCCTGCACGTCAACCCAGATGACGCCATCAGTCGAATGCTCAGCATAGAAGTCATTCTGAACGCGTCTTATTCTCACCCAATGCGGTGCGTTGTACCCAGCTTCTGCCCAGGCGGTGGTAGGATTACCTGCGAGGTCGCGGTACATGAATTCGATGCCATTCTGCGGCGTGACGGATATCAGAACTTGTGCAGAGTCCGCATCGAGTGTTTCACGAATCATTACTCCAGCTTTGGACCACTCGTGTACATCGCTAAGACTCTCGACCTTAGCTGTAATTGAGCCTTCGCCTGAAAGCTGCTTGTACGCATAGTGGAATTCGTCGGATAATTCGTAAATATCGGCGCCTGCTCCTGTCATCGTGTAAGTTTGTGTCGCTGCATTGTAGCTTATGCCTCCGACAGACTGTCGATAACCCCGGAACCAGATGGTCAAGGCTGCAACGCCTTCTTGCGTCCAGTCTTGTGGTGTATCCCAGGTACGTATAGCTTCTGAGATAAACGGGTCATTCACATTATTGTAATACATCGGCATCGATTGGCCGGACGCGTGGACGATAAGGGTCTCCATGATATTGCCCTGATAGTATGGGCTATCCGTACTCCAAATGTCGTGACCGATAGCTGAACCGGTGCCGTTGCCGGGATTCGCCGGCAGATACTGATCCGCCGAATAGCCAACACCGTCTACCCAGGTCTGGAAGGCCCTGTCTGGAGAGTTGTTGTTGTAGCCCTCAAAATCGTCCACAATAAGATAATCAGCTATGGTAAAGCTCCAGATTCTGCCTTTGCTGATAGTTGCATCGGTATTGATCTCATCGATCCGCCAGTAGTAAGTCTGGCCGCGCTCAACACCTTCAGGTGGTGTGTAATTGTTAGCATCCTGCTGGCCTCGATATATGCCTGTGGTATCGGACGCATCGACGGCATCTACAGCAGCATAATCAGTGCCGAAATACACATTGTGATGTAAGGCCTCATCTCCGGGCGACCAGCTAAGAGGCAACTCCGTTTCTGCATCAATTAAATCCATTATTCTTCCAACAGCAGGCTTCGGATTCCAGGCACGCAGCGGGTCAATTCGCATCACTGTCTTAATCTCTTCCTGCGTTAGTGCCACGTCATAGATGCGGAAATCATCTAACACGCCAGTCAAGTATGCTTCAAGGCCGTGCACCGGATGGCCAAGCATGTTGCTTGTAATGTCATTGAGGTCTGCCGGTAGGGTTTCCGTTATATCTTCTGCAACAACAGTACCGTCAAGGTAAAGCTGCATAGAGTTAGGGTCGTTATCTCCATCTATCACAACGGCTACATGATGCCAGCCGCTTGCAAGTGTTGAAGGCGCAATTAATTGATCCGTCTCATTACCCGGGTACGGGCTAGCGAAATCGGTTACGATAGCAAAAGTCATGGGTCCGCTATCTCCAGAGCGAGGTGTCAGGGTCATGTAAGAAGTGAATCCGTTGGGGTTGTAAAAGCCGAATATGCGCTGCCAAGGACCACCTGTGTTGGAGAAATCGACCCACGTTGTGATGGTGCAACTGGTTAGAGAGGGGATAAGTGAGTCTATCGGCAAATCTACGTAGTTGTTTATGCCGTCGAACTCGAGCGCGCCGCCATCATAACCGTCCACCCAGATTGGACCGCCGTAGATAGTACCATGCCTATTATAGCCGGACCAGTCCACGGCCCGGGTACCCAGGCCCTCATCAAGCATCCACCAACAGACGAGGTTGGGATTTCTGATAGGTATATCCGGCAGAATTGAGAAGCTCCAGACATCACCCACATGCGTGTCCAAACCATCAAACTCATTGATCCGCCAGTAATAAGTCGTGTCATAATTCAATGTCTCCGGCTCGTACGTGGTTGTTGTTTGAGCTGTCGATTTCAGTGTCAGATTATTCGGGTCGGTACCTAAGTACACATCATGTGACTCTGCCCCCAAGCCCGGGTTCCAGGAAAGAACGATATCAGGGTCCAGGTAGCTTAATCCATCCACTGGGCTGGGATAATAGGCTTTCAAGGGCTGAACCAGGAAGCTCCAGACATCTCCCGGCCAGACAGTAACACCATTGACCTCATCCACTCGCCAGTAATAGGTTTGTCCGTACACCAGGGAGTCGGCTGGGCTGTACGTGTTTTCGCTCTGACCCAGGCTGACCTCGACATTCGGATGATTATCGGTGGTGGCTGCACTGACGTCCTCCATTGTTGTTCCCAGATAGACATTATGGGTTACGGCCTGTTTTCCGGGATTCCAGCTCAGAATAGGGTCAATACCTGCCACAGAGCCATTATCAGCCGGATTCGGTTTCCAGGCACTGGCAGGTGTCATTATATCTTGTATATCGGCCTGTGATAACGCCTCGTCATAAATCCGCAAGTCGTCAATCTTGCCCGTGAAAAAGTTGCGTCCGATACTGCTACAACCGTTGTCGCCGGCGATATTTAAGGGCATATTGGTGTTTTCACGCGGCAGAGGAACTTCCTCGTCGCTATCTACTTCTTGACCATCTATGTATATTCTCAGTGTGACACCGTCATACGTGGCAGCCACATGCATCCACGTTTCGGGTACGAATGGAGCTGCGACATAGCCAGCAACAGTACCCCAATTTACCGTGCGGACACCGAAGACCAAGCTGCCCTCCTGCTTTGGGGGACCACCGAGATTACGGGCATCGGGCTCACCTTCCGTCACACCCAGGTACCAGTTTGCCCATGCAACGCAGCCCTGACCACTGAATAAAATAAGTCCGCCGTCCGGGTTCACGACATTCACCCAGACCGCTACCGTATATTGCCCAGTACTACGCAATTGCAGTGCCGAGCTATTTGGGATAGTCACAAGGTCTTCATTGCCGTCAAAGTCAAGGGCACCGTTGATCGGGCCGACAATCCACGTGGGATTTCCCTGCAAGGTGCCGTTATTGCCGCCGACGACATCATGCAACGTGGCTCCTGTGCTCTCATCAAAGGGCCAGTAGGCGATCAGTTCGGCTGAAGCTGAGCCGGTCACCCCAAGAACTAAGACACACAACATCAGATAAATCAATTTCTTGCACATAATACTCCTCCTTTTTTTAAAAAAGTTAAATTGAAAATACTTTTCAAGTGACTAATCATGGCTCTTGCATGGAAATCCCCTGGCCATATATTGGTAATCTTCCTGCTCCTCTGCGGGAGGTGTCATATTAAATTGGAAGGTTGTTGGCTGATACATAGCTTCATGGCACCAGTCAATGAAGCTCTTATCATGCCATCTGTGCATTTCCGAATGGCCGTCAGCGAAACCTAAAGTTGTCCGCTCATTGTGCCACATTGCCAGTGGGTCTATCCATTGTTGCGGATTATAATCAATCTGCCAGGAACCGACATTGTAACCTCTGGGATCGATGTCCTCCAAGAAGACGTACTTAAGAGCCGGTTTTGTTATCTCAGAATATATCTTGGCGATAACGTGACTTCCCGGCCAGCCGGGTTCTCCATTTGCGCCGTTGGCGATAGAAAAGCTTCGAAAGGCATATTGTCGCGGGTCTTTCAGCCTTAGGTCAGCAGGGCAGCGATATACATCTATAGTCTTGCCAACATAAGGAAAAAGTAAGCCTTCTCTTATACCATCCAACTTTTGCTCGACAGTTTCACCGCTCGGATTCCGCACCCAAGCGTCTATGTGTACGGCGTCGATCATGGCCGGGACCAATTTATCATCATTCTCGTCTTTATACATAAACCAAGCCAGCGAGAGCGTCTTGACATTACTGACACAGTGGATGCGTTTGGCTTGATCTCTTGCTGCCCTTAAGGCCGGCATCAGAATCGCCATTAAAACGGCTATGATTGCGATCACAATCAATAATTCAATGAGTGTGAAGGCTTTCTTTGTCATTTTTTGTTATCCCAATAACATAGGAAACGGTTCTTCACTAACTTCCCCAACATGTCTCATCTTCCAAATAATATTTAATATCTTATACATTCACATAGTCTGTTATGACTTTTCCTCAATCGTTAAATAGGGTAGGCCAAACAACGTCCAGTCGTGATCAATGTCATCCCCATCATCTACCGTGATCAGAGTCAAAAAATGATCATTCTCTTTCAACGGAACTATGATGTCTCCATATCGCCCTAGGGAATCACTGACCGCATGAAACTGGCCGCGTTTTTCGCCATCTACTAGAACCAGAAAGCCAGCCCGGTTGGCCAAGTCTTCTCCTTCCACGATCCCGCAGGTTGTGGTAAAGGTTTTCAACACAAAATCCGGCAGTGTGGCGCGAATTACATCCAAGTCAAACGTCACGCCGGCATTTGTATGCATGTAGATCCCCGGGGTCTCCGGTGTACCGAAAATGCGGTTATTGAATCGGCCTGAAAACCGAAGGATCTCTTTAAGCCCAAGTTGTGGCTGATTGGTGATGTAGGTCCAGCAATTGAACGTTGTGTCAGGACATTCGTTAAAAACATGACCTTTCGAAGAAAGGATCAATGGGCCTTGATCCTTATCCGGCACAAACACACCATCAACACACGGAAATTCCGGTACCGGGAAATACCCACGTTTACCAACTCTCTTACCTCTGTTATAGATTTCACCGTATCTGACAAAACCAGAAGCAGGATCAATCCCCACCGGCTGTACCACTTTTCCGAATCCGTTACCGCCTCCCAGAATGTCAGCCAAATCGAGAGGCTCGCCCCGCCAAGCCAGATCCATTCGAGAAGAGATCTTGCGCACAAAAGATCTTTGCTCAAACCGGGTTTCCCGGACCTCATAGGCTTGATTGACCTGCAGGGCTTGACCCGTCAATAACAGCCGATTCTCGCCCGTTTTTCTCTTCCGGCCCGGAATCAAGGTGGCCTTGCCTTTGAGCATATACACATCGCTGACTCCATCAACACCGACTGCAATACCAAACTCTGTCCCCAAATCAACAACCCTGGCGTTAGGGATGTCCACGATGAAACCCGTGGCCTGTGGGGGGACTTTAACATAAACGCGTCCGGCATACAGAACGAACCTGTCAGCATCGGGCAGTGTAAATCGCGCAGGCCCTTCAATCAGGATTATCGGCCCACGATAAAATTGAATGTTAATAAATCCGGATAGAAACGATCGTGTCGAGTCCGTATTGAAGAATTCATCACCAGGTTTCATCGCATCTGCAGTGTCAGACCATCTGGTACCCATAGTGTCCGTCAGGACGGCCACGGCTTCTTCCGCAGGACCCTGGAGATAAGAGACGCTAACAACAAATACCAGAAACCCCAGAAGCAGGCTCAAAGCAACCACGAGTGGCGTTCGCTTTACTTTTCGCCTTTTGGTCAGGCTGGGTCTCCGGGGCGGATGAAGCTCTCGTTGCGCTGCAGGCCTTTCCACAGGAACCGCGGGCGCTGTCTTTTCGTAGTCAGCCATGGCCCGCCAAAAGGCCTCTTCCCAGACCCATCCTATGGGCTCAGAGGCAAAAGACTCCCTTGGCCAGGTCGAATAATCTTCGGTAGCAAGGGATTGATAGGAATGCAGTGCCTCACAAAGCAGCATGTACTCGATGTAGTCTTGTTGCATAGACGGATAGTGCCTCAAGAGTTGATCCAGCCGCTCTTCCTGCTCGGGCCGAATCTCACCGTCTCGGATCAAACCGAGAAGGTCGCGGAACTCTTTGGTCTCTCTATCGGTAGGTTTCATACGACATCTTCCTGAGCTAACTTATAGCGCATACAAAGGAGCAACTTCTGATAAATGCGATTGAGCGCCTTGTACACCGCGTCTATACTGCGTCCCAATGTCTCCGCAACACTGCGAGTCGTGCTGTGTATCTGATAACGCAGGCGTAACAGTTCTTTATCCTTCTCGCGCAAAGTCTCAATGCACTCTTGCAGAGCCTCCCGTCGCCGGTCTTCTTTTTGTGCCATTTCCGCGGCCTTTTCTTCTATGGCAGAGAACAATTCGGGTGAGAGCTTCTGCAAACGATTCCTCTTCTTTTCGAAATGCTTAAGCACTTCAAACCGCGTGATGTTGAGAGCCCATCTCAGAAAATGCTCGCCGCTTTCAAAGGAGCGATATTTTTTCAACATGACCACCACGGCATTTTGCAGTACATCATCCACGTCGGCATAATGTTTCACTAGACAGCGTATATACCCACGAATGCGGTATTCATGAGCCAAATACAGACGCATGAACTCATCACCGCCAGTGTGTTGCCCTTGTTCCTTCATGCCGTTTCCCACAAGTCCTTCGACCCGGTTCGTCACGAATCCGGCGTGCCGAATCGACGGACTCATGACGGGTAAGACATTTACCTTCTATAAATATTCTCATTCAAGCCCAGTAAATTGGAACAAATATATGAGATTTTTTGAAAAATTTTACTTTCTGTCTGCACTTTCCAAAAAAACGGAAGTTGACCAATGTAAGCCAAGATAAGCAAATATATGCTTTTTAGCTTAAAATAGCCTTGTGTCCTTTTAATACTGAATAAATTTATGTTGTCTTGCCGATATCCTGAATGAGGGGCAAGTGGTTGTTCCATAAACAGTTAAATTCAGGAGGTAAGACAATGCAAGCTCTTTCAAAATTCTGTTGTCAAAATAAAAAATGCCCGGATTATGGAAAACGCGGCGCAAATAATCTGACAGTATGCAGCTGGTACGGCAAAAATAACCACATCCGGCTGCTATACTGCCGAACATGCAAGAAGCGATTTTCCGAACGAAAAGGCACACCGCTGTTTGGATTGCGACTGCCTGAGAAAAAAATGATCTCTCTATTAGACCATATCTCCGAAAGTTGTGGCGTGCGTAAGACCAGTCGTCTTGTAGGAATACATCGAGATACGGTAACACGCTATATCCTTGCAGCCGGAAAACACGCCAAATCACTTCATGATGAGCTGGTAGCGTTTTCCCCCCGAAACCAATGAGGTACAGTTTGACGAGAAATGGGTCTTTGTAGGCAAGAAGGAAAAACATTGTAATAAACAAGACCCGGCCGACAGGCATCAAGGAAATAACTGGGATCACGTTGCTTACGATCCTGAGCATCGTTTGGTAATTAGCGTTATACCCGGCAAACGCACAGCCAAAAATATTAATAAACTTGTGGTGGATTTTAAGAGAAGAACCGGCGATCGTATTATGAATTTGATTACATCTGATGAGTATAAACCGTAGTAAGAAGGCTATTTTGAAGGCTTATGGAAGAAACATTAAGCCACCTGCCACGGTAGACGCGGCCGCCCTAAAGGTTCTCGCCGCGTTCCTGCAAAGGGTTTGAGGTACGCTACTATTCATAAAACTCGTCACAAAGGCAGGGTAGTAAAGATTGATTTGCGAGCTATCTTTGGCAGCAAAGCCGAAGTGAAAACTGGGATAGAGGCATCGGCCGTTAGTAAGATGATTAACACAGCTTTTGTTGAAAGACACAATGGGACCGATCGGAACCGCAATGCCCGCAAAGTTCGCAAAAGTTACTGTTTTTCTAAGGACTGGGATGTACATAATGCTATGACCTATTTTACGATGTATAGTTATAATTTTTGTTGGCCGGTGCGAACGCTTCGTGTACAAGACCGAGATGATAGATGGCTGTCGAGAACACCTGTGATGGTCGCAGGTTTGACCGATCATATTTGGTCTTTGAGCGAATGGCTGAATTATCCGGCTGTTCAATTATCATAGGACACAAGGATTTTTCTCTATTTTGCCTATAAGGAGGGTTTTTTTCTACCTACAATCATGACATGCACCCATTATCTACCAATTTCATGAAAAAGCTCATTTTATAAGTGTCTTAAACCAGCGACTTATAAAATTCACAAAAAATGTAAACATATTCAATGACCTGCGCACTTCACCGCTGGCGAGATGAAAAATCTTGCCAGTATTGCCAGTATTACGTTTTTTATCTCGCTTCTGACACTTCTGAGCGGTATAATAAAGATAGAGTAACTATTTTGGTAAAGATACGGGATACTATAGAATAAGTAGTATCAGGTTTTATAGGCATTTGGATACCGTTGACCATGGTGTCTGTCGAGAAGGCTGGAGGCCATTCCTATACGCCATCATATATCGAAATATATCAGTAATTCTTTTCTTAATCTTTTCGAAGGAGATTGATTATGTGGATGAAAAAGACAATTCTAATCGCATTATTCCTATGTTTGGCGGGATCGATGACAAGTTTCGCTGATATAATTGTGCATGAGGACAATTATGAAGACCGCGCTATAGGCAGCGGTACTGAGGGTTGGCTTTGGGCTAACGGTGCATGCACACATACAGGTCAGTATGCGGATTACGCGGGAAGTATCGTACGGGAGCATACCGGAAATGTGAATAATTCCCAAACAGGGCCCGTGGACACTCGATATGGTTACAAGACGGACATCGCGATGAGCGGAAACACCAGTGCCGATCCGGCAGATTATACCATCGAGCTTGATATACGCAACGTCCAAGGTGATTGGGATCCTCACCCGATAGAGATTTTTGTGCTCACCTACAATCCCGCAGTTGGTACCGGTACCTATGGATATGGTTTACCTACCCTGGATATTAATCAAGCTGACGGGTGGGTCCATGTAAAATATAACCTGGCGGACTTAGCCACAGGTTGGTGGGAAGGAAGCAACTGGGACATGACAAATCCCACGTGGTCTTATGAGATTGGTGGTTCGCCGTATCCGGGTACACCAGTACCTGCAGGGGAGTCGTGGACCCAGGTGCTCCTTGTGGATAATCTCAAAATTACCATGATTACGGAAGCGGCAACCATGACGGAGCTCGCCAAGAATCCGTTCCCGGAGGATGAGGAACCCGACGTTTGTCGTGATGTTGTTTTAAGCTGGACGCCGGGAATCTATGCGCCAGTAATGAACGGGCACCAGGTTTTCTTCAGTGACGACTTTAACGACGTTAACGAAGGAGTCGACGGCGTCATCCAGAATACTAACACCTATACCCCACCCGAACTTCCTGAATGGGGCACGACCTACTACTGGCGAGTCGATGAGGCCAACAGCATTACTGGCTGGGACCAGGGTGATGTCTGGCAATTCACAGTCGAGCCTTTTACTTATGCCATTGAGAATATAACCGCCACAGCCTCCAGCAACGTAGAAGGCAAAGAACCGTTAAATACTCTTACTCTCGAGGGCGACCTCCATTCGACAAACACGTCGGAGATGTGGCTGAGTGATATCGAGCTACCTGGTCAGGCCTGGATCGAATATGATTTCGACAAGGCTTATAAATTGCACCAGATGTGGGTATGGAACTACAATGGGGAGTTCCCTCTTACCTGGTATGGCCTCAATGATGTTACTATTGAATACTCGCTCACAGGCACCGACGGCGACTGGATGCCGCTGGAGGGGGTACCTAACTTTAACCAGGCACCCGGCTCAGCTGACTATGCCCACAACACAACTGTCAATTTCGGTGGCGAGGCAGCAAAATACGTCCGGATTACCGCTAACAGCAATCACAGCAATGGCGTATTTGATAATTATGGTCTAAGCGAGGTTCGCTTTTTCTACGTACCTGTCCGGGCAAGGGATCCTATTCCGGGTCCACAGGCACCAGATATTGCTCCGGATGTGATCCTTACTTGGCGATCAGGAAGAGAAGCGACTGAGCATCACGTGTACTTTAGCAGCAGTGAGCAAGCCGTGACAGAGAATACTGTCACGCCCGAAATCGTTCCTGGCGATGGTTGTGAGGCCAGCTATGATCCTGGATATCTTGATTTAAGCACTACTTACTACTGGAAGGTCAATGAGATCAGTGGGGATCAGGTTTTGCAAGGCGATGTATGGAGTTTCACGACGGCTGACTATCTTGTTGTGGACGATATGGAGTTTTATGGCGATAGCAACGTGCCAGGTGAAGAAGGTAGCAGGGTATTCTACGTCTGGCGGGATGGCTTTGCTGTGACAAATCCATATCCTATACCAGGCAACGGCACAGCCTCGCAGGTGGGCCACTGGCCTCTGCCTATAATGGAAACTGCTATCGCCTATGCAGGTAGACAGTCGATGCCATTTTATTACTTCAATGATGGTACTCACAGCGAGAATCCCAATGTCTATTTTTCGGAGATTACAGCACAGACATCGGATCTGCCTATTGGCAACAACTGGACACAGGCTGGCGTAAAGGCATTGACGTTATGGTTCTATGGTAACCCAGAAAACGATGCAAATGATACCGAGCAAATGTATGTAAAACTCAATGGCGAAAAAATAAACTACGACGGGGATATGAATGACATAAGAGAAGCTTCATGGCATGAATGGAATATCGAGCTGGCTGCATTCGGCATCGACCCAAATAATGTCACGGAAATAGCCATCGGCTTTGGAGACGAGACTAATGCAACGCCGGCTGGCTCAGGCATGGTTTACTTCGATGATATTAGGCTGTATCCACCCAGATGCATTCCATCTCGTCTAAAACCAGCAGCAGACTTAAACGACGACTGCGTGGTTGACTATGCAGACCTGGAGGTACTGATAGAAGAATGGTTAGGCAGCGATTACCTGGTTACCCCGCAGCAGCCCAGTGCCACTGGTCTGATAGCGCACTACACATTTGATGGCAACGCCAGCGACAGTTCTGGTCAAGGCAATGACGGCGCTGAATATGGCGGCGCCTACACGACGGGTAAAATTGGCCAAGCGATTAGCCTTGAGGGTGTGGACGATTATGTAGATTTGCCCCTTATCGGCCCGATTATCGGTTCGCTGACCAACTGTACCGTCACATCATGGGTGAACTTTTCGAATGCTGGTGGCGCATGGCAGCGGATCTTCGATTTTGGCAACGACGACCAGGTTTATATGTACTTAACACCTCGTACAGGCACGGCCGGCCCAATGCGTTTTGCGATTACCACGGGCAGTGCGGGCGGGGAGATCGGGGCAGAGTCGCCCACTACGTTACCCAGCGGCTGGCACCATGTGGCTGTAACGATAAGTGACCCGAACACCGCGGCCACTCGCACCATCAGGCTGTACCTTGACGGTACCCAAGTCGGTATGAACACCCAATCGACACTCAGCCCACAAGATCTCGGCGCGACTGAGAATAACTGGCTTGGCAGGTCGCAGTGGGATAACGATGCGTACTTTATGGGTTCTTTGGATGATTTCCGCATTTACGACCGGTCGCTGGCTCAGGCTGAGATAGCCGGGCTTGCCGGCAGAACCGAGACATTTAGCGAGCCATTTGACTTAAATATTGACGGCACGGTCGACTTGAGCGACTATGCCATCCTGGCGGATAAATGGCTTGAAGAGCAATTGTGGCCGCAGTTGTAGTGCTTTACCAAGCTGTAGATCACACAATGATTTGCATCAATCGGGGGCCTATACCGATTGATCCGGCATAGGCCCTTTTTCTAATTGGCCAGGCCGCGCCGCTATTGCTCGAAGTAGTTGAAGGCAAAATGGAAAAACTGGGCTTACAGCATCCGCACACGTTTAGAGCCGATAGAGGAACTCATCGAGACCCACGAAGCCTGGAACAAGCCCGAGCACTGGCGAGCAAAGCTATCGCAACAAAAGAAAGCTGAAAACCGGTGACAGAGCCCCCGAAATGTGGACACCTTTTCACTCGCAAACCGCTACAACCATATTACAACTCTACAACCCATTATCTCCCATTTTTGTGAAAAAGCTCATTTTGTAAGTGCCATCATATCAGTAACTTAAAAAATCCACAAAAAATGTAAACATATTCAATGTCCTCCGCGCCCCCTTAGAGATTTTAGTATTTGACTTTGAACTTCTCATAGGTGTCCTGTTTCGTGTCGTTCCATGCGAGACTCGGATTAACCGTTCTGACATATGTGTGACTGGATTATATATACTATTTTCACATAAAATTCTGATAAAAATTTTGTTTTTGAGCTAAAATTTAAGGTTGAGTTTTCCTAACACATGTAAAAATTACCTTCTGTGGTGTCATTTCGGAGACAAGGCCAAGAGGCAAAGATTAGAGATATGAAAAATGTTTATCCCGTCGTTGATTCTACTGAAGGCTGGGGGATTCGAAACCCAAAAATCCCTATTTACCAGTTCACGATGCGACTGGCGACCTCGAGGTCTTTTCAGAGCATCCACTGCTCGGCCAGTAGTGCAAAATCAAAAAAGTCAACATCTTTATCACCGTCAAGGTCTGCACCATCACAGGCAGGCGTATCAACACAGGAAGAACTAAGCCACTGGCTTGTGAATCCAGCCAGGTCTTCGTCACCGCGAACTCCGGAATAAACATTAGCTACATAAATATTCATCACGGCCGTATCATAAAGACCACCGGTATCCTCCACTCGAACTATAAACACATTAATGCCGACATCCGAATCTGACGGAGTTCCGAAGAGTGAGCCGTTGGACGCCACATTCAACCAGTCGGGCCCGGTAACTTTACTGAAGGTTAACGGGTCGCTATCAGGGTCACTCGCATCACCTGCCAATGTCTGTCCAGTATATGCGGCATCCTCAATTGCATCGGTCTTGTCAATCGGATCACTGGTGAAATATGGTGCACTGTTCGAAGCCAACGCTTCTACCTCCACAGCGCTCAAGGCATTGGAGAAGATGCGAAAGTCGTCCACGCGACCATTAAGGTATGCGTCCCAGGTGTATTGAGACTTGCCAATATAGTTTTGCGTCGTGACTCCGAGTGAATCCGGAGTGAGGCTCATCGAGCTGTTGCGTCCGACTTCTACGCCGTCGATGTAAAGAATGCCCGTATTGCCGCTGAGCGTTACGGCCACATGAGTCCATGTGCTCGACGGAAGCTCGTCGTCGCAATCTATAATCTGTTCTCCGCCTGCTCTGGTAGTAAAGCTCAATGCAAGCTGCGGCATAAAGGTACATAGCAGCGCACCAGGTATGCCAATCCTCGCCCTGAGGTGCGCCATCCTGAGCTCGCCAGGCAGTTTAGAGGACAATATCCATGACTGTCAAGGAGGAAAGTATCGCCATTTGGTGCAGTAGGCATGGTGGATTGCTTAGACACCAATTTTTTTGTTGCATAAGGCACAGAACGCCGCATCTTTTTCTTGGCTTTACCACCGGTATTGTAGAGCCAAACCAAGCAGATGAGCTTTATCGTCTGCATTTAAACGGACGTCGTATTCTAGTGAGATAACCGTTTGCTCATTTAGGCTGGCATTCAATCCCATTCCGAACACCGCACTGTCGCGGGGAAGTTCGGAATCGCTGACCTTGAAGATCACATCAGGATTGGTGATGAACGCGGTATCCACCGTGGACTGGACATCGTCAAACTCATGTACCCATCGGCCCCGCACCTCCCACACTGCCTTTACACCGTCTCGTTTTTCGGATATGACCTTGGTCACTCTCGCACCCAACGAGCTTTTGAATGATTTGTAGTGCTCGCTGTCAAAGGTCAGGGCGCTAGAGCCGCCTTTCTCGGCATAATCGTCCAAGCTTAGAGATGACCACTGCAATGCAACCATCGGATTGATCTGCCAACCTCGAACGTTCCGCCAAGTCAGACCCGCCTCTACATATCCGGCCAAGTCATACCCGTCAGGATCACCGCTTAGGTGCTCGCCAGTCAGATCTACATACCGATCCGTATCGTACTCCATGCCAGTATAGGCAAGCAACGCATTGGCGTACCAACGTTCCGACGCCCACCGGCCGTATAGACCCAAATGCAGACCTTTCATCTTACTCTCGTCCTTGGAGTTGTAATAATCAACCTGTCCATCAGAGAACCCGGACGTAATACCCATCAGGAGATTCTCTGTGAACTGATAGTCAACGCCCATACCAAAGCCGTAGATAGTATATCGATATCCGTTTACACCATCTTCAGAGTCCCGGTCTCCGAACATTCCGTAGCTCTTGACCCAGATACCCCAGGGCTTGTCACCTAAAATATTTGTGCCATTGCCCATTGCAATAAACTGACTAAAGGCACTGACGTCCATGGTCACTGCACCCGTCATTGAATCAGGACGTGCCATAGCCAACAATGCTCTGCCTCCCAAGCGATTCGATTGAGCCACCAACTTCCTATCGAGTCCGCCTGAAATTACACCAATAAAGTTGGAGGTTATCGACGTGGTGATTGGTCCCAGCGTCGGGCGGATCTGGCCGCAGAGCTGGTCGTAGGCGCCGCGTACATCTTCGAAATCGCCTAGTTCTTGCAGGGCTTCGGTGATATCATTGCCACCTTCATCTTCAGCAATCTGCTGTAGGGCCGGCCCAATGGCCTTTTGGTTTGTTGTTTGACATACATTCGGGTCATCAAACGCCATCGCCGTAATGTACAGCAAAACCGAGGTATCGTCGTAGCCTAGATTGGCATCGGTCACGGAATGTACGAGAGCCGTGTCCAGCACATCAAATGTGCCGGTAACCTCGTTGGCCTCGATGATCTGGTACTCATGCGAACCGACAATCGTCCCCTCTTCTACAGCCTTGACCGTCCCACCTTGTATATCCACATCGCCGGTAACGATGAGTTTATCGCTGCTGGTATTGTTGATCTCGACCTCGAAGATACTGTTGGGTTCAAAGACAACGTTGCCCTCGACCGTCATCGTTCCGATGGAATCGCCTGGTGCAATGGTACCAGAGGTATTCAGTGTTCCGGCCTGGACCGTGCCAGCTCCCTGCAGCTTACCAGTTGGCCCAATTATCAGGGTATCGCCGACATTGACCAAACCACCATCCTGCACAACCAAAAGACCCGTACCTCCCATGCCACTATCCTCTCCTATGCCCACATACAGGTTTTCCACAACCTCCAATGACGAGCCATCACCTATCACATTGACAGTTCCCTCACTGCCTTCAGTGAAAGCGATGTAGCCATATTCTGAGGAAACTTGGCCACCATTGAGGATCTCTAAGGTCCCAGTGCCGGTGTAACCAACATAGAGACTGTCGTCTTCCGATACTTGAAGCTGTGAGCCTTCTCCTGTCACCGTCACTGTGCCCGTGCCTTCGGCGTCTCCAAAGTCGGCCAGCATATTGGGGTCGAAATCCGCCTCGTTCACATCGAAGCCGCCGATGTACATCGTGTCTGTCGTGACTTGGCCGCCGTTGGCAACCGTCAGGTTGCCCTCGCCCCACGCACCCACAACGATTTCCCAGTCCGCTGTCAACTGTGAGCCGACACCATCGACCGTCACTATGCCCACCGCGTCCGGGCCGCCTCCGAGGACAACCGCATCGGCGGCCACCTGACCACCCTCGTTGACATCCAGCGTGCCCTCGCCGGAATAGCCGACGTATAACGTGTCCGAACCTGCAACATTCAGCGTTGACCCAGTCCCCGTCACTGTAACCGTGCCGGTGCCGTCCGGGATGTAGTTGGCATCGTAGGCCCTCTCCAGAAGCTCAAACGAGACACCCCCAATGTAGACCTCCCCGGCAGTTACCTGGGCGCCATCCTCAATCGTCACGTCCCCTTCCCCCCAGACGCCCACTACAAGCTCCGCCTCATTTGTCCACACCGAGTTGGGGCCGCTGACCTCCACGATTCCGTTCACGTCCGGAGTGACACCGATCCAGGCCGCGTGGTCCTCGACCTGCCCACCGTCCAGAATCT
>Ga0307431_1001118_pt1 | contig 15955 bp, 12 predicted proteins | sample SalMarWE160170MG_FD_202155 | JGI IMG/M metagenome (GOLD analysis project Ga0307431, IMG submission 202155) | Salt marsh sediment microbial communities from the Plum Island Ecosystem LTER, Massachusetts, United States - WE1603-170 | ecosystem: Environmental > Aquatic > Marine > Intertidal zone >...
AAAATCATTTTTGACAAATACTCTGGGAGAAGTAAAGGATTTGGTTTCGTTGAAATGCCTAATGAAACTGAAGCTAAAAAAGCTATCGAGGAACTTAACGGGACTGAAGTTAGCGGAAGAAATATAATCGTTAACGAATCGATTGAAAGATCCGAAAGAAGAAACTTCAGAGGCGGAGATAATAATCGCAGAGGTGGCGAAGAAAGAAGAAGGGATAACAGAGGGTAGGACACAACAAAAACTGAAGATTATGAAAGGTACTGTAAAATGGTATGACAGAGTTAAAGGTTACGGATTTATTCAGACCGAAGATGAAAAGGATATATTTATCCACCGCTCAGGATTAGAGGTTTCTCATACCGAGCTCGAGGCCGGCCAGGCTGTTGAATTTGAAATAGAAATGAGAGAGAAAGGACCGGTTGCCATCAAAGTTAAAAGATTGAATTGATCTTACTTGACACAATAAAAAAGAGGCTGATAGTATTTTCAGCCTCTTTTTTTTAACAGGCGTTTTCTTTATCTTTAAATTTCCCTTGTAATAATATAACTATTAAACGGTTAATTTTGAAAATGACAAGTGCTTACGATGTTTTAGAGAGTGCAGATGAATGAGATGTTTATTATCCTTCGGAAATCACCTGTTATATTTTTGTTATCATTCGTTACTCTTACCTGTTCGGCTCAGACCAGTTCGGGTTTTCTGAAATCCGGGTTTAAAAATCCTCCCGGGCAGGCTAAACGAGGGGCCTATCGGTAATATGGCAAGATCAGTACAGAATATTGAACCTTCCTTTTATAAAGATTGTATAGTAATTGCTTTTACGACACCTGTCTCTGAAGTTGACTCTGAACAGCTACGGTTTATTGTCTCAACTACAATCGGTTTTTGTGGTTTTTGATCAGAAAGCCAATGCAGGATCAAGAATCCTTACAAAATTGATACCGGAACTATTCCGGGCTACTGCTTGACTTCGGGAAAGCTGGTAATATTGCAGAAATAGTGGTTAATGGAATATCAGTCGATACATTATGGATGCCGCCATATAGTTGCGAAATAGCAAACTTTCTAAAAAAAGGAAGAAATAAGCTTGAAATAAGAGTAACAAATCAGTGGACAAACAGACTGATTGGTCATCAGATGGCACCGTCAGGTAAAAAAACGCTTAATTCAGGTTTTTTTATTTTCGGACGCAATCTGAATGAATCGGGTCTTATTGGTCCTGTAAAAATATCCTGTAATGAATAATCTTTCATAAAAGGAGGGTGTGTCAAAAGCACTATATGATACACCCTGATATAACTTCAGGTCAAAATCAATTTATAACAGTTTCCATGGGCTGCGGTACTCGTAATGCAAAAGTTTTGTTGCAGCACCATCTGTATCGTCAATAAATGTTTCTGTTTCAGGATTCCATTTTATTGTTCTCTTCAGGTCACAGGCTATGTTACCCAATGTACAAACAGTACAGCTGCTGTGACCTATTTCCACCGGAACAACCGGATCGACACGTGACCGAAGTGCTTCAATAAAGTTAACCTGATGGGGTATTCTGGTTTCATAAGGTCCTTCAATTTCTTCTGTTTCAGGAGGATTGAATTCAGGATCAGAAGCATTGAAATATCCACGGGCGACCTCAATCCAACCGTTTTCACCCCAGAACTTAACACCTTTAGTCAGTTTTTCATCGAATGGTTCTGAGGTCATCACTACTCCGTCGGCATATTTAAACATCATAAATTCAGTTCCGTCACCAATTGGTGATATTTCTACAGGTCCGTTTCTATCCATCCCAAGACCCCACTGGGCTATATCAAACATATGTGCACCCCAGTCAGTCGTAAATCCTCCTCCCATCTCTTTGTACCAGCGCCATGCACCCCATATCTTTTCATTTTCTTCAGGATCAAGTGAGATCGGTGGATTTAACTCATTATTGAAATGAATTGTTTCCGGCAGCGGACCGAGCCATAGATCCCAGTTCAGATCAGATGGTACCGGTTCTTCCGGAAGATTGTAAGGTACAGGCGGAGCTCCCACGTAAGCATTTACAAGTGATATCTTCCCAAGAGCCCCTGTCTGAACCAGATTAACAGCGTGCTGAAAAGTGGCATCTGAACGCTGCTGACTTCCAATTCCCAGAATCCTGTTATTTTCACGGACAACTTTTCTAAGTTCCTGCCCTTCCTTAATTGTAAAAGTCATGGGTTTTTCAAGGTAAACATCTTTCCCGGCCCGGCATGCCGCAATTGCTATCATCGCATGAGCATGATCAGGAACTGCAATTACCACTGCATCAATATCCTCTCTGGCCAACAGATCCTGGTACTTTTCATAAGTACTGATCTTTACTTCTTTTCCAGCCTCAGCATAGAAAGCATTCACTCTCTTTTCAAAGCGGTTTCGTTTAATACCATATACATCACATCCCGCCAATACTTTTACTCCCTCAATCTGAATAAATCCATTTAGCAGAAACATTGCCTGCTGGCCCAGTCCGATAAATCCCAGTTTGATGTCAGCATCAACTGCCCCCTTCCCCCTACATGATGTTGTAAGATGAGGAATTACTGCCAGACCGGCCATTCCGACTGCAGCGGAACCCAGGAACCGGCGCCTTGTCCATAATTTTTTTTGATTTTCCATAGATAAACTTTTTATTGTCAGGTTAATTTAAAAATATGTATCTGATATCTATATATGACTTGTCCCGGAATTATCGAACATAAAATTAAGATTTTTATTTTAGAACACATCTTTTTTCAAAATCTTCCGAAGATAGAATATTTCTCTGTATTACAAAAAATAGAGGAGTAAAGAAACAGCCCGTTAGTATTGGTTTCCATTTTCCTTTCCAGGTGAAGTACAGGCTGGTCTTTTTTTAAATGCAGGAACCTGCTGATCTTCGTTGTTACAGGAATGGCTTTAATCCTTTGTTCCCCTCCTTTTATTTCAACATGGTAATGATCACGAAGTATTTTAAAGAGAGATCTGTTTTCGAATTGCCTTGAAGTGATCCGTGGCAGATTGACATTAGCTATGTAGCTGATATCATAAAAGACAGGAACTCCGTCGAGTAGCCTCACCCTTTCCATATATATACATCCGGATTCTTTTTCCAGTTCCGATAACGTGAACATAAAATCATCAGGCCATGGTATCAGCCTCGGTCTCACTATAATCCTTGTACGCAAATTCCTGTCTCCCACTGCGGATGTGGTTCCTGATACGGATAGTATTCCTATCTCCCTGGCAAGGTGATGAACAATACTTCCTTTTCCCTGATGCTTCCGTATATATCCGTCAGCAGCCAGATTGCTTAGCGATTGTCTTACTGTCGGCCGGGTCATCCCATATAACTGGCATAATTCATTCTCCGAAGGCAAAAGATCCCCCTCACTGTATACTCCATCCATTATGTGTTTACGAAGAATCTCATAAAGCCTCCTGTGCTGAGGCATGGCTTTATCCCTGCCCATATGAAATATTTTTTGTAAATATATTAATTTTTACTTGTTAATACAAGTTGAATTAATTATTTTTGTAATCCCTGAATATTAATGGATTTATAGCAAATAAGTTAAATGTTTTCGCAACTTATAATAACAAGTCACCCTGAACGATAAACGCCAAACGCTAAACCAATAACCTCCAATGGCAACACCTGTAATAATGCCAAAACAGGGGCAATCAGTCGAGACCTGTATCATAACAAAATGGTTTAAAAAGAAAGGAGATGCTGTTACCACGGGAGAAATCCTTTTTTCTTATGAAACCGACAAGGCTGCGTTTGATGTTGAATCTCCCGTTGATGGTACTTTACTGGAGCTCTTTTTTAACGATGGCGATGAAGTTCCGGTGCTGACCAATGTCGCAGTAATTGGTGAACCCGGAGAGACAACAGAATCATTCCGTCCCGGGGAAAAAGTAATTTCCGGTTCAATATTGCCTGAACCTTCGTCCCTGATTACGGGTGAGCAACCAGTTTTTGCCGGATCATCTGAAGTGTTAGTAAACCCCAACGCAGGTACCAAAGTAAGGATATCTCCCAGGGCTAAACGACTGGCTGAAAGCAAAGATTTGAATTATAATAATCTCAAAGGATCAGGTCCTCAGGGAAGAATCATTTTCAGGGATATAGAAAAAGCACTTGCCGGCAAACAACATGCGGAAACTGAAGCAGGGGAACCGGGGTATGAATACTCCGAACAACCCTTAAGCAACGTTCGTAAGCTGATTGCCAGGGCAATGCACTTATCACTGCAGAATTCAGCCCAGGTTACCCATCACATGAGTGCTGATGTACGTCAACTGCTTGAAGCAAGGAAAAAAATAAAAGAGAATCTTGCTGATGGTACCGGGAAACAAGACATCACACTTAACGATATGGTATGCTGGTGTGTAATCAGAGCTCTCCGGAAATACCCACAGATTAACAGCCATTTCCTGGATGACAGGATAAAAACATTTCATAAAGTCCACCTGGGAATTGCTGTGGATACCACACGAGGATTGATGGTTCCGGTAATCAAGAATGCAGACGAAATGGATCTCATAACATTGTCTGAAGAGCTATGGTCGGTTGCCGATGCCAGCAGAGAAGGAAGTATTAATCCGGAACTCATTCAGAGCACAGCTGCTTCCTTCACCGTTTCCAATCTGGGCAGCTACGGAGTGGAAATGTTTACGCCCGTGATCAACCTGCCCCAATGTGCAATACTGGGCGTCTGTACGATCGTTAACAGACCGGCTGATATGGGAAATGGTATTTTTGGATTTGTACCATATATGGGATTGTCACTTACATACGACCATCGTGCCATTGACGGAGGCCCTGCTACCCTCTTCCTGAAAGAGATTAAGAAACAGATAGAGAAATTTGCGATGTAATATGTAATATGTATTATGTTATATAGACATGCAAAATATGCATAACACGGAACCAGCAACCAGTCCCGATTCGCTTTGCTCTCGGGATTTCATCCCGCTATGCGGGACTCAACAACCAGCCCTGTGAAATAGCGAAAGCCCTCACGCCAGCCGTATTTCACAGGGCAAGCAACAAGACAAAACCTTAACATATGCCAAAGACTCAGAACATTGATCCCGGAGTTATCCGAAAACCGCAATTCATTGAATTCGGGAAAATACCTGTAAATCAATATAATAAATCTATTGAAGAAGAGAAAAAAAATTTCACTGATAAAGATCTTGTCAGAATTTATCATGATATGGTAATTATCAGGGAATTTGAGAGCATGCTTAACCTGATCAAGACAACCAATGAATATCATGGCATCACCTATAATCATCCGGGGCCGGCTCACCTGTCAATCGGGCAGGAGGCTTCAGCCGTTGGTATGGCTTACACGCTTGATGTAAATGATTTTATTTTTGGTTCTCACCGCAGTCATGGAGAGATCCTCGCCAAAGGATTGTCAGCCATCTGCAAACTGGATGAGGATACTCTCTACTCAATAATGAAAAACTACTTTGAAGGTGCCACATTAAAAGTTGTTGAAAAAGGATTTCACGGTGATGTTCATGAACTGGCTGTTCATTTTCTGTTGTACGGTGCTTTGGCTGAGATTTTTGCACGTGAAAACGGGTTTAATAAAGGCCTTGGCGGATCAATGCATGTATTCTTCACTCCTTTTGGTATTTATCCCAATAACGCAATTGTCGGCGGATCGGGCGATATTTCAGTAGGAGCCGCACTTTATAAAAAGATCAACCGCAAACCCGGTATTGTGGTTTGCAATATCGGTGATGCTTCGATGGGATGCGGTCCGGTATGGGAAGGCATTTGCTTTGCAACAATGGATCAGTATCATACACTGTGGGAAGGTGAATACAAAGGCGGGCTGCCTCTGATCTTTAACTTTATGAATAACCTGTACGGAATGGGTGGCCAGACTATGGGTGAGACCATGGGTTTTGGAATCCTGGCTCGTGTAGGAGCCGGCGTTAATCCCGAGATGATGTATGCCGAACGGGTTGACGGATATAATCCGCTGGCAGTTATCGATGCCTTCCGGCGCAAAAAACAGATACTCGGCGAGAAAAAAGGCCCGGTTCTGCTGGATACACTCACTTACAGGATTAGTGGCCATTCCCCTTCAGATGCCTCATCATACAGGTCAAAAGAAGAGATAGAGGCATGGTTGCAGGAAGACTCAATTGTATCGTACGCAGGTTCTTTTTTAAATGCCGGAATTGCTGACCCGGATCATCTTGAGAAAATAAGAAATGAAGCCACAGAGCTTATAACACACATACTCAGGCTCAGTATTAATGATGATATCTCCCCCAGAATCGATCTCGTGAAAGATCCCGATCGCCTGGGAAGCATGATGTTCTCAAACGGTTCTAAGGACCGCATGGAGGATGGCATTCCGGAAGTACTGATGCCACTGGATGAGAATCCCCGGATCAAATCGCTTCAAACAAAAGAGAGGTTTTTTAAGGATAAAGAGGGCAAACCGGTCTCAAAAGCCAGGCTTTTTCAGCTGCGTGATGGTATATTCGAAGCAATTATCGACCGGTTCTATAAAGATCCTACCCTCACCGCCTGGGGTGAAGAGAACCGCGACTGGGGAGGTGCATTTGCAGTCTACCGCGGATTAACCGAGGCATTACCCTACCACAGGCTTTTTAATTCACCAATCTCAGAAGGGGCAATTGTCGGTACAGCTATCGGTTACGGAATGTGCGGCGGCAGAGTGGTTGCGGAAATAATGTACTGCGATTTTCTGGGCCGGTCAGGTGATGAAGTATTTAACCAGCTACCCAAATGGCAGGCCATGAGCGGTAATATCATCAAAATGCCGGTTGTCATAAGGGTCTCCGTAGGTTCAAAATACGGAGCGCAACATTCACAGGACTGGTCTTCTCTGGCTGCACATATTCCGGGCCTCAAAGTGATTTTCCCCGCAACACCATACGACTCCAAAGGACTTATGAATAGCGCTTTACAGGGAACTGATCCCGTAATTTTCTTCGAAAGCCAGAGAATATACGACGTTGGTGAGATGTTCCATGAAGGTGGTGTTCCGCAAGATTACTATGAAATTCCGATAGGCGAACCGGATATTAAAAGAAAAGGTGACGACATTACAATTCTATCGATCGGAGCCACATTGTACCAGGTAATGAAAGTAGCAGAAACACTCGAACAAAATCACGGGTTAAGTGCCGAAGTAATAGATGCCCGTACACTTGTCCCTTTTAATTATGAGCCTGTTATTCAATCTGTTAAAAAAACAGGCAGAATCATTCTTACAAGTGATGCATCATCACGCGGTTCATTTCTGAAAGAGATGGCCCAGACAATAACCGAACTTGCTTTTGATGATCTGGATGCACCACCGGTTGTCGTTGGCTCAAGAAACTGGATTACCCCTGCTTACGAAATGGAAGAGTTTTTCTTTCCCCAGCCCCACTGGATCCTGGATGCAATTCATGACAGGATAATACCGCTTAAAGACCATCAAACAAAGTACAAACACACAAACGCACAAACGATTAACCTGAACAAAGAGGGAGTATAGATCCTTTTTGATATCTTTACTACGGAAATAAAAGAGTATGGAAAACATAACAGAAAAGATAAGGTCGAAGCTGGGTTTTATCATAGACATGGATGGTGTAATCTATCACGGGAATAAATTGCTTCCCGGTGTTAACCAGTTCGTTGACTGGATGGAGAACAGCGGTAAGAAGTATCTTTTCCTGACCAACTCCAGTGAGAGGACGCAGAAAGAGCTCCACGAGAAGCTGAAAAGACTGGGGGTAAATGCCGGTGAAGACCATTTTTATACAAGTGCTCTCGCCACTGCCAGCTTCCTTGCCAGCCAGAATCCGAACGCAAGTGCATATGTCATTGGAGATGCTGGTCTTATTCATGCCCTTTACAGTGTCGGTTATACCATCAATAATGTCAATCCCGATTATGTAGTGGTCGGCGATACACATGGATATAATTTTGAAAAGATCGAACTGGCTGTTAACCTGGTCATTAAAGGAGCCAGGCTAATCGGTACAAATCCCGATATAAGCGGTCCGGTTGAAAACGGGATATCCCCTTCCACAAAAGCACTGATAGCCCCAATTGAAATAGCAACAGGGAAAAAAGCCTACTACGTGGGAAAGCCAAATCCTCTCATGATGCGTATCGCACTTAAGAAGCTGGGAGTACATAGAGAGGAAGCAATAGTAGTTGGTGACAGGATGGATACTGATATCCGAGCCGGTCTGGAATCGGAAATTGACACACTGCTGGTACTGAGTGGCATAACTGCACAAAATGAGATTGACAACTTTCCATACCGCCCGCATTATGTCCTTAATGGAGTAATTGACCTTATCCAATAGTCACCCTGATGAAAAACTCCAAAAAATACAAACAGCAACGGAAAGAGGTTGCACTGTTCATGAAACGGCTCTACCGGAAGGGACTGACCACAACTTCCGGTGGGAATATCAGCCTCAGAGTTTATGATGAGGTCATAGTTATTACTCCTTCAGCAACCGATAAGGGAATGATGAAATGGAAAGAAGTTGGCATTATGACAATTGATGGTGAAAACCTTACACCCGGGCTTAAACCGTCAATAGAGCATGCACTTCACCTTGGTATATATAAAAAGAACAAAAAAGTAAAAGCTATTATCCATGCTCATCCGGTTATTGCATCATCATTTACAGCTATGGAACATACCATCGATACAAGTCTTACTGCTGAGGCAAGAGCTGTTTGCGGTGAACCCCGTTTTGTAGCCTATGCACTTATGGGTTCAGCTGAACTGGCTGAGGTTGTGGCAGATAATTCAACTGAAGCAGATATACTTCTGCTGGAGAACCACGGGGTGCTTACAACAGGCAAGAGCCTCCTTCATGCTTTTGATAAACTTGAAGTGCTGGAAAACGCAGCAAAAATGACTCTTATTGTCAATATGACAGGTAAAAAGAGCACCCTTAACAAATCACAAATACGCGAAATTGACCGATTATTCCGATGAGTAATTTTCTATCTGATTTCCCTGATAAGGAAGAGCTTGAGATGAGGCTGCGGCAATTACCTTTTCCCCGGTATCGCGAAGTTAACGGACACATTCATACACCTTACTCATTCAGTGCATTTCCGGATATGGACACTATTTTCACTATGGCCCTGAAAGAAAATATTGCGGTACTGGGAATAAACGACTTTTTTGTTACAGACGGTTACGAATCATTCCGCGAAAGATCACTCCAGAATAATGTTTTCCCGCTCTTTAACATTGAATTTATAGGGCTGATGAAAAAGGAACAGCGCAGAAACATCAGGATCAATGATCCAAACAATCCTGGCAGAATTTACTTCTGCGGAAAAGGACTCGACTATCCGTTTCATACAGACTGGTGGTATAAAAAGCAACTCGACAGGGTTCTCAGTGAGAGCCAGAACCAGATTAAAGCGATGATCTCACGTCTTAACACTTTGATTGAACCAATAAATCCCTCTCTTTCATTAACTTATGATAAAATTAAGAAGGACTATGCACACGATCTGGTGAGGGAGCGCCATCTTGCCAAAGCAGTGAGACTTCTTGCGACTGAGGAATACAGAGATGATCCCCTGCAGTTTATCGAATCATTGTATGGCAGTAAAAAATCCGGAGCAGGTTTCTCCAATCCGGCTGCTCTTGAAAACGAAATCCGTTCCAATCTGCTTAAAAGCGGAGGAGCTGCCTTTGTTGAAGAAGATGAGAGATCATTCCTCCCGCTAAAGAAGATTATCCAGATAATTCTGAATGCTGGCGGTATCCCCTGCTATCCCGTTTTACTTGATGATCCTTCAGGCAATTTTACAGAATTTGAACGTGATCCCGAAGAATTATATGCATCACTTACTTCGCTTGGCACAGGTTGTATTGAGCTTATCCCGGGAAGAAACGATAAGGGTATTCTGAAGAGTTTTGTTGAGTTCTTTCACAGTAAAGGATTTCTGGTCATTTTTGGAACTGAACATAACACGCCTGAGATGACACCGCTTGCTGTTTTCGCACGAGGCCCCGAATCTCTCGATGATCATCTGAAATCTGTCTCATGGGAAGCAGCCTGCGTGATTGCAGCTCACCAGTATCTAAAGGCCAGGAATGAGGAAGGGTATATCTCTGCTTTTGGAATCCCAAAAACCGGTGAAAGAAAGGAATTTGCTAAACTAGGTCAGTTAGTCATTGAGTATTTTCTAAAAATAAAACCTCATGAATCCTGAAATTAATCAACTGATTGAAATATCCAGGTTTTATGGTATTAATAAAGAGTATGTTATTGCAGGAGGCGGCAATACATCATTTAAAGATGACCATACAATATGGATCAAAGCCAGTGGAGAGCCCCTGGCCGAACTGACCGAAGAAGGGCTTGTTGCACTTAGCAGAGAAATGCTGCATGAGATCTCCCATAAAAGCTATCCCGATGACCCGGTTGCCAGGGAAGAAGAGGTTAAAAACGATCTCTTCAGATGTATCACAGATCCATTAAAAAGAAAAAGACCGTCAGTTGAGACTTCTCTTCATGAGCTGATCAGGTATAAATTTGTTGTCCATCTGCATCCTGCTCTCATAAACGGCCTACTTTGCAGCAGGAATGCCAAAAACCTTACACACCAGTTTTTCGGTGAAAAGGTACTCTTCATTCAATATACCGACCCTGGTTATACACTTTTTAAAAAGCTTGAATCAGAAATCAAACTCTATCGGGAAAAAGTTTCTAATGATCCGCAGATAATATTCCTTGAAAATCACGGGTCATTTGTCAGTGCAAACTCAACAGAAGAAGTCAGGAAGATCTATGAGCAAATAGTACAAACTATAGCGGGACAGATCCAGCCTTTACCGGAAATTAATCCTTTACCTTATAATCCTGTCCTCCATAATGTACTCCCGGGTATTAGGATGCTTCTCTCCGAAGTATCTCCAAAAATTATAAGGTTCCGACACAACTCATTCATTGCCAGCTACTATCAGAACCAGCAGGAATTTCACAAGATATCATTGCCACTCACTCCCGATATGATTGTGTACTGCAAAACAAGATATATTTACATTAACCAATCGTCGTCAGCAGAAAGGATAAATGAATCGTTCCGCCAGCAGCTACCTCGTTTTATCAATGAATACGGATATCTTCCCAAAGTAATCATAATTAAGAATATGGGTGTCTTTGCCATTGATGACAGCACAGCTTCAGCAGAAACAGTACTGGATGTATTTGAGGATCTTATCAAAATAGTCTATTATTCATCAATGTTTGGCGGCACCAAGTACCTGACTCCCGATCAGTCGGCATTCATCGATCAGTGGGAAGTAGAAAACTACAGGAGAAAAATCAGGCAACCGGAAAAACATGAGAACAGCATGAACAGCAAAATTGCTGTTGTCACAGGAGGTGCCAGGGGATTTGGGGCCGGAATTGCTGAGGCATTGTACAACCTGAATCTTAATATCGTGGTGGCCGATCTGGATGAGGAAGCAGGTAATGAGTTCGTTTCAGGGCTGACATTAAAAAAATCCTCAAATAAAGCTCTGTTTGTCAGGACTGACGTATCTGATCCTGCTTCGGTGCGAAACCTCATTGTAAGAACTGTCAGTGAATTTGGCGGTCTTGATATAATGGTAAGTAATGCAGGTGTTCTGAAGGCCGGAGGCCTCGATGAGATGGAACCTGATGTTTTTTCAGACACTACTGATGTCAACTATAATGGTTATTTCTACTGTGCTAAATATGCTGCGGAAATAATGAAACTCCAAAACCGCGAGAAACCTGATTATTATACTGATATTATTCAGATTAACTCAAAATCAGGATTACGTGGAAGCAACAGGAACTTTGCCTATGCCGGCGCAAAATTCGGTGGCATAGGCCTCACGCAATCGTTTGCGCTGGAACTTGCTCCATTCAGAATCAAGGTGAACTCAATCTGCCCTGGCAATTTTTATGAAGGCCCTCTCTGGTCCGATCCAAAAAACGGACTGTTTGTACAGTACCTCAGAACAGGCAAGGTGCCAGGGGCAAAAACCATTGAGGAAGTCAGGCAATATTACGAAAATCAGGTACCTATGAAACGTGGCTGCCGGCTCAGGGATATAATGAAAGCTCTGCTCTATATAATCGATCAGGAGTATGAGACAGGACAGGCTGTACCGGTAACAGGGGGGCAGGTGATGCTGGGGTAGGGAATGTATTATGTATAATGTATTATAGGCGATGTGGTGCATGGTGTATGGGGCGTGGGGCGCGGGACAAAGGATAACTTAATAAATACTCCGTGGAACTCCGTGAAAACTTCCGTGTACCCCGTGGTAAAAAAATTAAATTAAAAATGAAAACCAAGGCTGTAAGAATTTACGGGAAAAAAGATCTTCGTCTTGAAGAATTTGATCTCCCTGAATTAAATGAAGACGAGATACTTGCACAGGTGATTTCAGACAGCATCTGCATGTCGTCTCATAAAGCAGCCCTTCAGGGTATTGAACATAAGCGTGTTCCCGACGATATAGATATAAATCCCACAATAATTGGTCATGAATTTGCCGGAGTAATACTTGAGGTTGGCAGGAAATGGAGACATAAGTACAGCGAAGGACAGAAATTCTCCATACAGCCCGCTATGGCCCACATGGGTACTCTTGATGCACCCGGCTATTCCTACCGGTTTATCGGGGGTGATGCAACACATATAATCATCCCGGATATTGTAATGGAAGCCGACTGTCTGCTTCCCTATGAAGGTGAAGCTTATTTTCCGGCATCCCTGTCTGAACCAATGTCGTGTATTGTCGGGGCTTTTCACGCCAGTTACCATATACCTCCCGGAACATATGTGCATGAGATGGGTATCCGCCAGGGAGGTAAGATGGCTATACTGGCAGGTGTTGGTCCAATGGGCCTGGGTGCAATTGATTATGCTCTTCACCAGTCGCGCAAACCCTCTTTACTGGTGGTTACAGACATAGATGACAGCCGGATTTCAAGAGCAGCTTGCCTTTTTCCGCCTGAACATGCTGAAAAAGAGGGAATTAAATTAATCTATGTAAATACGGGTAGAATATCCGATCCTGCCGGTCATTTACGTGATCTGACAGGAGGCAGCGGTTATGATGATGTTTTTGTATTTGCTCCGGTCAAACAGGTTGTTGAACAGGGTGATGCAATCCTTGGCTTTGACGGTTGTCTTAATTTCTTTGCCGGTCCTGTAAATCCGGAATTCAGGGCGGAATTCAACTTTTACAATGTACACTATGCTTTTACCCATATTGTCGGGACCTCGGGAGGAAATACAGATGATATGCGTGAATCACTGAGACTGATGGGCGAAGACAGGATCAATCCTGCTGTCATGATAACTCACGTGGGTGGCCTTGATGCGGTTATAGAGACCACTCTTAACCTGCCACATATACCAGGAGGCAAAAAACTTATTTATACCAATATATCAATGCCCTTAACCTCTCTGTATGAACTACGTGAAAAAGGGAAGGACAATCCGTTCTATGCCACATTGCATGAGATTGTAACACAAAATGCCTATATATGGAATCTCGAAGCTGAAAAGTATCTTCTGGCTAATGCAAAGCCTGTTTAGCTTGAATTCCTGTAACTATACTCTGCGAACCTCTGTGCATCCTGTGAGCAACTCTGTGTAACTCTGTGTAACATAAAAAATTAAAAACTGTTACAAAGAAACATGGACACAGAGATTAAACGAGCACCATTTCTCTGATTTCTTATTTGGTTTTCAATTCTTTTGCAAACTCCAATGAGATATAGTTCTCATAGGAAAGGCAGACATTTGTGGCAAATTCAACACCCATGGAAATGACTTCTGACCATTCATCCTCACCCATTTTATCAAGCTGGTCCCTTGTGATCGGGTTCTTACATATGGATGCTATCATACCCGCATTGAAATTGTCACCGGCTCCGATGGTGCTTACAGGTTTTATCCTTTTAACGGAAAACCTGCCGCTAAAACTGGTTGTCCTGACAAATACTCCTTCTGCATTGGCTGTATAAACCAAACAGTTACAGTATTTCCTGACCACATCCCAGGCTTCATCGGGAGTCCCGGCTCCGAAGATGTTACTAAAATCTTCATCTGATCCCCTTATCACGCTTGCCATTTGCATATTCTCAATGATCATCGGCTTCAGTCTGTCAAGCTCCGACAGATGTGAGCTCCTGAAATTAGGATCATAAATCACAATGGCACCATTATTCTTTGCCATGTTTATAAAATCCCTGAACTTTTTCCTGATCTCATCTGTAATGGCGTAAATGGAACCGCAGAGTATTATATCATCCTCACAGACAGCAGGAAATTCAATTTCGAGCCTTTTGTCCGGATATTTATCATAGAAAGTGTAGCTTGCATCGTTTTTTTCATTGAGAAAAGCCAGGGCCAGTTTGGTATTACCTTCTTTAAAATGATGCACACAGGATGTACCCACCCCGTTCTCATTAAGAAAGTGATCAATGATCTTTCCTACCTCATCATCCCCATATTCACTGATAAAGAATACCGGTAAACTGATCCGGCCAAGCGAAACAGCGCTGTTCAGCATCGAACCTCCGGCTTTCGCAGCCTGTGGTTGTCCGTTCTTGAATATTATGTCAAAAACTGTCTCCCCTGTTGCATATATTTTTCTCATTGCGGTAATATTAAAGCTGTATATTTGTTTTTGCTAAAATAATTAATTTTATGTTTATGAAAGCGATGATGCTCACCGGGATCAGGCAGATGGAGATGAGAGATATCCCTGAACCGCGACTGATAAAGCCGGATGATGTAAAGATTAAAATGAGTGTTGTCGGAATCTGCGGATCGGACATCCATTATTACACACAGGGGGCAATTGGTTCCCAGAAGGTTAAATACCCGTTCACTGTCGGTCACGAAGGAGCAGGTATAGTTGCGGAGGTTGGACCTGAGGTAAAAAGAGTCAAGCCCGGCGATACTGTGGCAATTGAACCTGCCATGCCTTGCTGGCAATGTGACCAGTGCCTTGCCGGGAGACATCATACATGCAGGAATCTTAGATTTTTAGGTTGTCCGGGGCAGGCAGAAGGATGTCTGATGGAGTACATTGTGATGCCTGAGAAGAATTGTTTCCCTCTCAGCGGAAATCTGACAACGGATCAAGGATCAATTTCAGAACCTATGGCCATCGGAGTTTACTCTGTTAAAAAATCGATAGATATTAATGGCGCTTCGGTCGGCATTCTGGGGTTTGGTCCTATAGGTATGAGTGTTATGCTGGCAGCCAGGGAAAGGGAAGCTGACAAATTTTATGTGACTGACAAGATTAATGAGCGTCTTGCTATAGCCCGGAAGGAAAAGGCAACTTGGACCGGTAATCCTCTTGACACGGATATTGTACGGAAAATAAAGGAAGAAGCCCCCACGGGGCTCGATGTGGTATTTGAATGTTGCGGCCAGCAGGAGGCACTGGATCAGGCTGTTGACATACTGAAGCCAGGAGGTAAGCTGGTTGTTGTCGGCATCCCTGAATTTGACAGGTGGTCAATGAATGTTGAGACAACACGTCGCCGGGAAATCTCTCTGCAATTTATACGCCGGCAGGTTGATTGTGTTAAACCGGCACTTGAAATGATGATGAACGGTTCTATAAACGTATCAAACATGGTAACCCATCGCTTTTCATTTAACCGCACCAAAGAGGCTTTCGATCTTGTAGCGGATTACAGAGATGGTGTAATGAAAGCAATGGTCGATTTGTAACAAACACCTGTCTTAACTACCGTATTCTATTCTTTATCAATAAGATCCCTGTACCGCATCAGTGCCTCAATAAAGTAGTAATCTGCATAGGTAAGCGGAACATCCACTTCGCTGTTACCGGGAATGGATCCCACGCTGTGTTTCAGGATAAAATTGCCATTCTCACCCAA
>Ga0307431_1001121_pt1 | contig 15911 bp, 15 predicted proteins | sample SalMarWE160170MG_FD_202155 | JGI IMG/M metagenome (GOLD analysis project Ga0307431, IMG submission 202155) | Salt marsh sediment microbial communities from the Plum Island Ecosystem LTER, Massachusetts, United States - WE1603-170 | ecosystem: Environmental > Aquatic > Marine > Intertidal zone >...
TAATGCTGGACTGCTTCCTTGCCCATAACCCGCAAGACGCTATGGGGGTCAACGGTTCCCTCGGTAAGCCGTTCACCTGCTTTTACCTCATCACCAGATTTAACGAGCAAACGTAAGTCAGGTGGTGCAAAATACTCCTTTTCTTCCCTCTCCTTCCGTCTAATGTAAAGACGATCATTCTCAATCACGACTTGTCCCGCAGTTTTTGCCACTATAGCCTCTGATTTCACTATCGGCAATTTCTTCTTAGCTTTACCCGGGGATACTTCAGGATGAAAGAGTACAGTACCGGCGTCAACCAGCTGCCCCTCTTCCACAGCTAATTTCGCTTCGGGAGGAAGTAGATATTCGTCCTGATAAAGCTCTGAACTAACTACTCTAATCACGTTCTCTTCTTCACTGGCAACCACTTCAGCAATGCCATCGATCTCAGAGACGATAGCACCACGTTTTGGTATCCTCGCTTCAAGAAGTTCTTCCACACGAGGCAACCCACTGGTGATATCAACACCTACCACACCTCCAGTATGGAAAGTTCGCAGGGTAAGCTGGGTGCCTGGTTCACCAATGCTCTGAGCAGCAACAATGCCTACAGCAGTGTTAAGCTCTACTGGCTTCCTTTTCGCTAAGTCTCTACCATAACACCTTTGACAAACACCGAACCGAGAATGGCAACTAAGAGGAGACCTTACGTATACTTGAGTGATATCAGCCTCAACGATGTCTTCAGCTTTCTGCTCATCAATTTCCTCGTTGCGGTCAACGATTACCCTCCCTGTACCAGGCTCAACGACCTTATTTGCAGCAAGATAACCAATAATTCGTTCCCTAAACGGAGGCAAGTATTCTTCCTCAGTTTCCTTTAGTATCCAAACCCCTTCAGTGGTACCACAATCCTCCTCAGTTATAATGACGTCCTGAGCTACATCTACAAGACGTCTAGTAAGGTAACCGCTGTCCGACGTTCTCAAGGCAGTATCTGCTAATCCTTTACGGGCACCATGAGTGGAGATAAAGTATTCCATAGGTGATAAGCCATCACGAAAACTGGACTTAATGGGAAAGTCTATTATCCTTCCAGACGGGTCGGCCATTAACCCACGTATTCCTGCCATCTGTGTTATCTGAGAGATATTTCCCCTCGCTCCTGAGTTAGCCATCATGGAGATTCCTCCAAGAGGGTCTAAGGATTGCTCTACACGGTCAGTAATCTCATAAGTGGCTTTCATCCATGTCTCAACAGTCTTTTCATAAAGCTCGTCTTCAGTAATCAATCCCTGACTGAATTGTTCCTCCACAAGACGAATTTGCTCCTCAGCCTCCTTGAGAAGCCTACTCTTATCGGACGGTTCATTAATATCATCTATCGCAATAGAAATACCTGACTTTGTAGCGTAGTAATACCCCAATCCTTTGAGATCATCAAGGATAGGAGCTGTAGCCTCGTCACCCAGCAAGCGAATACACTCAGACACCAATGATTTTAAGGATGCTTTGTCCATTACTTTGTCATAGACACGAAGCTCTGGAGGCAACACATCGTTAAATAAGATTCGCCCCACCGTAGTCTCCATTTTCCCTAAGCGCTCATCTCGTACCGTAATCTGGGCACCAAGCTCAATAAAACCTAACTCATAAGCAAGGCTAGCTTCCTCCAGATTACTGAATACTTTTCCTGTTCCTTTAGCTCCAGGCTTAACCACAGTGAGATAATAGCACCCAAGGACTATATCTAAACTAGGCACAGCTATCGGCTCACCAGAACTTGGCGACAGCGTATTGAAAGTACTGAGCATAGACTTCCTGGCTTCTTCCACCGCTGCTTTGGATAAAGGGAGATGGACTGCCATCTGGTCACCATCAAAATCAGCGTTAAAGGCAGCACAAACGAGAGGATGAATTTGAATGGCATCACCATCAATTAACACCGGTTCGAAAGCCTGGATGCTCAACCGATGTAGTGTAGGAGCACGATTGAGTAACACTGGACGCTCTTTGACTACTTCGTTGAGCAAATCCCAAACTTCTGGATTACCCCTTTCCACCAGGGTGCGAGCGACCTTTAAGTTATTAGCATGGCCCGACTCAATAAGCCTGTTCATCACAAAAGGTTTAAATAGCTCCAAAGCCATGCGCCTTGGCAATCCACATTGGTGAAGCTTGAGATTGGGGCCAACAACGATTACTGAACGTCCACTATAATCCACCCTCTTTCCCAAAAGATTTTGACGAAAGCGACCTTGTTTCCCTTTAAGCATAGCCGATAGAGATTTCAGTACATGCCTGGTTCCGGTAGTGACTGGACGTCCTCTCCTCCCATTATCAATAAGAGCATCGACGGCTTCCTGTAGCATTCGCTTTTCATTACGGATAATGACCTCTGGCGCACCTAACCCTATGAGACGACGGAGACGATTATTGCGATTGATGATACGTCGATAAAGGTCGTTAACATCACTGATAACAAAGCGACCACCATCCAGTTGAACTACAGGGCGAAGTGCCGGAGGCAGTACCGGAAGCACAGTTAAAACCATCCATTCAGGTTTATTCCCACTAGCTTTAAAGGCTTCCACCAGCTGTAGCCGCCTGCTTAACCTCTTACGATTTTGCCCAGAGGCACCCTGTAATTCGTCGAGAAGTTGGTCATGCAAGCTATCAATGTCAACGTCCTTCAATATCTCTGAAATGGCTTCAGCTCCGGTGCCAACTCGGAGAATATCACCATGTTTATCCCTAAGTTCCTGATACCTCTCCTCGGTAAGTACTTGATGTTTCTTCAGACTTTTTGCTTCCTCCCTCCTCGCCTTCCATTCCTGTTCAATCTCTGCCCTATCCTCATCAATCTTAGCCCTTAGCTGATTTATCTCCTTGATTAAGTCTTCATCTTCGGGGGCTGCCTTCAATTTGGCTTGCAACTTGCCAATTTGCTTGTTCACCTTCTTTTCTTGCTCGGCTATTCGTCGATCTCTATCTTTATCAAGCTGCTCAAGCTTCTTCCCACGAACTTCCTCATCAATGGAAATAACGATGTATCGCGCAAAGTAGATGACTCCTTCCAAGTTTCGAGGCGAGACATCGAGGAGGAGACTGATTGGGCTGGGCACAAGTTTGGTAAACCAGATATGGGCGACCGGTGCCGCTAGCTCAATATGCCCCATGCGCTCCCTTCGCATACTAGATGGACCAACTTCAACACCGCATTTCTCACAGACGACGCCTTTGTAGCGTACCTTCTTATATCGCCCGCAATGGCACTCATAGTCTTTGACAGGACCAAAAATCTTCTCACAGAATAAGCCGTCCCTTTCTGGCTTTAATGTGCGGTAATTTATGGTCTCCGCCTTAGTTACTTCACCATGAGACCAACTCCTAGTCTGCTCTGGCGAGGCAAGGCTTATCCTAATAGCGTCAAAATCATCAAAATCAGACATTTCTTCTTACACCCCGATTTCTTATTCCAGCTTTGAATCTTCCGAAGTGTCCACTGCAGAGAAGTTTACCTGCTTCCTTCCTTCATTAAGCAACTCCACGGCAAGGTTTAAGCTACGCAGTTCCATAAACAGCACCTTACATGCTTCGGGGATGCCAGCATGATGAATATCTTCGCCTTTAACGATAGCTTCGTAAGCTTTAGAGCGACCAGCAATGTCATCCGATTTTACACTAAGCATTTCTTGAAGTGTATAAGCTGCACCGTGACCTTCCAGCGCCCACACCTCCATTTCCCCGAAGCGCTGACCTCCAAATCGAGCTTTCCCGCCTAAAGGTTGCTGGGTAACAAGCGAATACGGTCCGGTAGACCGAGCATGCACCTTGTCTGAAACAAGGTGTATCAACTTCATCATATAAACAACACCAACAGTCACGGCCTGGTCAAAAGACTTCCCAGTCTGGCCATCTCTGAGCTCCATTTTCCCAAAGATAGGTGGATAAACTCTTCGCTCTTTGTAAGTCTTCTGCACTTTTTGTTCCAATTCATCCCCTCTCAAATCCCGAGAATTTATGTCTAAATCTTCGAGCCATAAACGCAAAGCAGCTTCTCTTGCTTTTCCTTTATGTTTCCCAGCGATCACTTCCTCTATCTCTCCCCTATCAAGTCCTCGAGCGGTGAGCCAAGCATCGATCTTCTCAAAATCAGCTACCCCGTCAGTTAAGCCATCTTGATGTAGAGAGACAGCACCAGCTTGCCATGCTATCCAGGACATGGCTAAATAATCTTCAATCCCAGCAATGTCAACTCCATCAAAAATGGGATTAATCGCTTTGAAGCCCAGAATGTGAGCTGCCCAGCCTAAATGAGCTTCCAAAACCTGCCCCACATTCATTCGAGATGGAACACCTAGAGGATTAAGGACAATATCTACAGGTGTACCATCAGATAAGTAAGGCATATCTTCTTCAGGTAATATGATTGAAACAATGCCTTTATTGCCATGTCTGCCCGACATTTTATCGCCCACTGATATCTTGCGTTTCTGCGCAACCCATACCCATATAATCTTATTCACGCCGATTGGCATTTCAGCATTGCTGCCACGAGAGACTACCTTTACATCAATCACCTTCCCCGCTTCACCAGCCGGCACCCTGAGAGAACTATCCTTTACCTGGCGTGTCTTTTCCCCGAATATCGCACGTAATAACTTCTCCTCTGCAGAAGGCTCAGTTTCGCCCTTAGGGGTAATTTTCCCCACCAATATATCGCTAGCGCTTACTTCAGCTCCTATCCGTATGATGCCTTGCTCATCAAGCTCGCTAAGGCTTTCTTCACTTACATTTGGTATGTCTCTGGTAATTTCTTCAGGACCAAGTTTCGTGTCACGTGCCTCAATTTCGTGTTTCTCTATGTGAATAGAAGTGAAAACATCGTCTGTGACTAGCCTTTTACTAATAATAATGGCATCCTCAAAATTGTATCCTCGCCAACTCATAAAGGCACAAACAGCATTTTGCCCCAAAGCAAGCTCCCCTCCCTCCATTGCACAACTATTAACGAGTGACTGTCCTTTCTCAACCTTGTCCCCCTTACTTACTACGGGATACTGGTTAATACATGTTCCTTGATTAGTTCTAACAAACTTACTCAACTCATAAGCATGTTCCTTGTCTTCACCACCCTTAATTATGATTTGCGAACTAGTGGCTGAAGTCACTACACCATCACAGGGAGAAAATATTGCCTGCGCACTGTATTTAGCTACCTCTTTTTCCATACCTGTAGCTACCACGGGGGCCTGGGGAAATAACAAAGGCACAGCTTGACGTTGCATGTTGCACCCCATCAAAGCACGATTGGCATCATCGTGTTCCAAAAACGGAATAAGAGAGGCAGCAACGCTGAATATCTGTTTGGGAGAGACATCCATAAAATCTACCTTATCAGCAGATTCCTTAAAATATTTGCTACCTTTCTTAACTTCCACCCTTTGCTGGATAAACTCACTCCTGCTATTAAGAGGAGCATTGGCTTGAGCAATGGCATATTGCTCTTCTTCATCGGCAGTCAAGCAAGCAACTTGCTCAGAAACAAAGGGGACTATTTTAACTGTTTGTATGGATAGAGAGGTAAGCTTACCAGCGATTCCTTTGGTGACCAATGTCCCTGAGCGGATTACAACCTTACCACTATGGTCTGTCACATCTTCCCATATTGTTCTTCCCAACAACTCATCTTCAATATTTGGAACCTCACGAATAACCTTACGGTAGGGGGTCTCTATAAAACCGTACTTATTGACCGAGGCGTAAGTAGCTAATGAACCAATGAGTCCAATGTTCGGTCCCTCCGGTGTCTCTATGGGACAAATACGGCCATAATGTGAATGATGTACGTCTCGAACTTCAAAGCCGGCCTGCTCCCTCGATAACCCTCCAGGTCCCATGGCAGAGAGACGCCGTTTATGAGTTAGTTCAGCCAATGGATTAGTTTGATCCATGAATTGAGATAGCTGAGACCTGCCAAAGAACTCCTTCATAGTGGCTACTATCGGGCGAATGTTAATTAACGAAGCTGGAGTCGCTTCCTCAGGACCAAGAATGCTCATCCTTTCTTTAATAGCTTTCTCTAACCGCAGTAACCCAACCTGAAATTGCCTCTGTACCAGGGCACCTACTGTTTGTGCCCGCCGATTGCCAAGGTGATCAATGTCATCGGGGATATCTTCATGCTTATTGATCAAGATAATGTGACGGACTATTCCCACCAGATCATCGGGGGTCAAGCCAAGCTGGTCTTGAGAAAGGTCAAGTCCTAGTTTCTTATTAAGCTTGTAGCGCCCTATTTTCCCCAAGCTATAACGCCGTGGATTGAATAAGAAGTTATTCAGCAATGATTGAGCACTTTCAAGGCTAGGAGGATCACCAGAAGAAAATTTACGGTAAATATCAACCAAGGCATTAGCTCTAGTTCTAATCAAAGGGTCTCGCTCTATTGTGGAGCGAATGAATGGATGATCAGGCAAATTATCTACATCTCGGAACTGGTTAATTAGCTCTTCGTCAGTTTCATAGCCTATAGCACGCAATAAAGTGGTAACAAGCATTTTTCTCTTCCCACCTAACCTTACTGAGATAACATGACTACCAGAGGTCTCAAAATCAAGCCACGAGCCATGCTCAGCAACAAGCTTGGCAAAACACAATTCACGTCCACTAGCAGGATCCCTTTGCAAAGTGAAATAAACGCCAGGAAAGCGGCTTAATTGGTTTACTACTACCCGTTCCACCCCAGAAATAATAAAAGTTCCTCTATTCGTCATTACCGGAAAATCGCCAAAAAATAACTCCTGCTGCTTAATCTCTCCCGTCTCTTTGACTATTAGCTGAACGGTGACATCGAGAGGAGAAGAATATGTTATGCCTCGCGCAAGACACTCTTCAGCAGAGTGCTTTGGCTCATGGAACTGGTAGTCACCGAAGTGCATCTCTAATTTATTACGCGTATGGTCCAAGATAGGGGAAATTCCTTGAAAAAGCTCCTTCAAACCTTCTTCTTGAAACCAACGAAACGAATCAAACTGAACCCGAACAAGAGGAGGAACCCCAAGAACCTCGGGAAGTTTGGCAAAGGACTTTGTTAAACTATATCCAGGTACCGACAAAACAGCCACGGTTTTTACTCCTTAAAATAAAATTCAAAAAAGCTACCCTAAGGCCTTCAAAGTGTTGTAATATATTTAGTGAGGGAATTTAGACCTGATAAAAATTGAAAGGGAAGAAGAAGCATAAGCTAACCCGTCAGTCTAACATCCCTAAAAAATTTTGTCAAGCCCCCTAGCCCAGAAAAACTATGGTTGAACACACGATAAGATTCGGCACAGATGGATGGAGAGGAATTATAGCCGAGGACTTTACCTTCAACAATGTGCGTATTTGCTCCCAAGGTATAGCTAATCACGTCACCAGAAAGAGATTAAATCAAAGAGGACTGATCATTGGCTATGACACACGTTTTGGCTCTGAAGACTTTGCTGCCGCTGCTGCCGAGGTGATTGCTGGCAACGGTATCAAAACCCACTTATGCCTTAAACCAGCCCCCACACCAGTGATAAGCTACACTGTTACCGCCACTAAAGCTGCTGGGGCTATTATCATCACCGCAAGCCACAATCCAGGACAGTGGAATGGATTTAAATACAGATCAAAGGAGGGCGCCAGCGTTTCAGACAAGGTCATTAGCGAGGTAGAAAAAGAAATTGCCTCCGTTGTCCGTAACAGGGAAATCAAAAAAATCGCTCTGCCTAACGCTCTAAAGAGAGGGTTGATAGATTATCTGGACCCTCGCCCTATCTACCTCGATCATCTAAAACAGCTTATTAATGTTGAAGATCTGCGTCACCAAAAATTAAACATAGTTGTTGACTCCATGTATGGGGCAGGAGCAGGATATTTTGAGACAATTCTCAAAGGCCAAAATGTGAAAATTACTGAAATTCATGCTGAAAGAAATCCTCTTTTCCCTGGTATACAACCTGAACCTATCGCCAAAAACTTAACCAGCCTTTCTCACCTAGTAGTTGAGGCAAAAGCCGATATTGGATTCGCCACCGATGGAGACGCTGACCGCATTGGCATCATAGATGAGAAGGGAGAATTTTTGAACCAACATCAGGTCTTCGCTCTGCTATGTCTTTATTTATTGGAAGTTCGCGGCGAGCGAGGTGCCATAGTAAAGACGCTGACCTCTACCAATATGCTTTCCCGCCTTGGGCGAATCTTCCATGTCCCTGTGTACGAAACACCAGTGGGATTCAAATATGTCGCTCCGCTAATGATACAGAAGAAAGCAATGATTGGTGGTGAGGAAAGCGGGGGCTATGGCTTCCGAGGGCACATTCCAGAGAGAGATGCCGCTCTGGCTGGACTTTACTTTCTCGATTTCATGGTCAAAACAGGCAAGACACCTTCCCAATTGCTCGATTATCTTTACAGTAAAGTCGGCCCTCATTACTACGACCGCACCGACTTTCACATTTCTAAAGGCAAACGCCAAATAATTTTGAATCGGCTCACTTCGCTTTCCGTGAACAACATAGCTGATACAAAAGTAAGCAAGATAGACGCCACTGATGGTTTTCGCTTTCTCCTGAATGACGAATCATGGCTACTCATCAGATTTTCAGGCACAGAGCCACTGGTTCGCATCTATGCTGAGGCTGGTAGCCCTGAGAAAGTAACAATGTTGCTGCAAGAAGGTAAGAGGCTAGCAGGATTATGATTGACCTTGACGACTTAGAAATATACCAGCACCACGACCCTGATGGGATGCGAGGGCATATCCGAAAGCTGCCACAACAATTGCGTGAGGCATGGCAGAAAAGTAGCGAATTTATCTTGCCAGCTAATTTCGCCAATATAGATAAGATTACCATCTGTGGCATGGGGGGCTCAGCTATCGGTGGACAATTACTTGAAAGCTTTGCCTCTAACCTAACTAAACCAATTATCTTCATCCGTCGGGGTTACGACCTGCCAGCTTTTGTTGATTCCAAAACTTTGATTATTGCCTCCAGTTACTCAGGAAACACTGAGGAAACGCTCTCCAGCTTTACCCAGGCTATGGACATAGATTGTCCTAAAATAGCTATCACCACTGGTGGCAAATTAAAGGACTTGGCAAAAGCAAAGCAGGTCCCAGTCTTCACCATAGATTATGCTTGTCAACCCAGAGCCGCCTTGGGTTACAGTTTTATCCCTTTAATATCGCTACTGGCAAGATTGGGATTTATAGAAGGTAAGTCGGCCCAGTTGGATGAAGCAGCTCAAGCACTTGAAGCACTTTCAGATAAATTAGCCGAGGATACACCTACATCCCGCAATTCAGCCAAGCAGCTCGCTCAAAGGTTATTTGGTAAGTTGATAGTCGTCTATGGTGCTGGTATCCTCTCCCCGGTAGCGCAACGCTGGAAGGGACAATTCAACGAAAATAGCAAAACGTGGGCCTTTTATGAAACTTTCTCTGAACTCAATCACAATTCTGTAGTTGGTTATGAATTCCCCGAGGAAATGGCAGATAACATATACGTAATTTTGCTTCGCTCACCATCCTTACACCCAAGAATCCTGGCTCGCTATCAAATAACCAGTGATATTTTACAGAAAGCTAAAGTTAAGCATGAGATTATCGATAGTCAAGGCGAAGGCAAGCTGGCTCAAATGATGAGTCTTGTATTCCTCGGAGATTGGACAAGTTATTACTTAGCAATGCTGAATCAAGTTGACCCCACACCGGTGAAAATGATTGATTACCTGAAAGAACGGCTCGATAGTACGAAATGAACACTGGCGGAGGGAGTGGGATTTGAACCCACGACCCCAATTTCTCAGGGTAACCGCTTAGCAGGCGGCCGCACTAGACCACTATGCGATCCCTCCAACTGGAGCTAGGGTTACAATAGCCATAACTTCTGAACTGGCTTTCAGCTTGACTACCTAGCACCACAGCTTCCACCAAAGGCAATTGTAGCAATAAAGCCCCCTCGCCCACAACTGAACATACTGCCAGGCAACAAACCCATGAACTACTTAGACGATGTTAACACTGTTTGCACAAAACGGACGGTTGTAATACTAGGAGGGAAGTTTCTATGCAAAATTATGTAAGCTTGCCACATAACGATACAACGATATTGACTGCAATCTCGCCTCCCGTAGATACTTTAATTGAACCTGTAACCGTCCTTGGGAGGCTGGTTAGTCTTAGGACTCGCCTCCCTGCCCTTTTACCGCCATTTTCCCTAATTGGTTTTAACCAACCCTAAGGGCAAATCAGCCATTGCAGCGTTGGCCTCCTTTGCCTCGCTTTTCACTATCCCCACAGGTCTTAGCATCATCTCAAGCAGGTTCTTACTTTTCTTCGTCTTTCCTGCCCTAAGCACTGGTCTTCTCTTTCTCTAAGAAACTTGTTCTAATTGGTTGTGCCCACAGTGATGACTATTTCATTCCCCATTTATTACAGCCATTAACTATGGCTTCAACACAACGTGTTTTCTATCCTGTCCCTTATTTTTCTGTTCCACTATCGCATCCATATTGTTATGGACAGCTTCAATCGCATTGGTGATGGTATTTGTTCTTACCACTATGCAGACAAATTTCTTAAGCAACCTCGGAAGATTAGGGCCAAATTTTCTGCCCACAACAACATCCACATTTTCCAAGACTGAAGATGTAGCTTCGGCCTTCTCTGGGTCTCCATGTTTCATAGATTCATCCCCCTTGAGCTTCACATTCCCTATTCGTTCGACAAGCTCTTCCTTGCCGTTGGAGAATCTGTAAACATGGAAATATTTCGCCATGCCTACGTGATCATTGTTCAAGTTCTCACCATCATCCGTACCGAAAGCTATCAAGAGCTCCATGATTTACCTCCCTTTCAAAGAATAATTCTTCTCACCGGCACGTATTGGCACTTCAAGCCAGTTCTCTGGGGGCACAAAAGGGCAAGTGTAATCTTCACTGTACACGCACCATGGGTTGTATGCTTTGTTAAGGTCGAGAATCCATTTCCCCTCTACAGTTCGATCCCTATCAGGTTCAAGATCGAGATACCGCCCTGCACCATATGTTTCCTTGCCAGAAGTTGCATCTCTGAAAAGAATAAACAGCCTCTCTTCCGCAGGATCGCTTTTGTAAGCCTGAATTGCCTGCTCTTTGTCGCCGACCTTGAACCGAAACTCACCCCATCGAAGGAAATCTTGCTCCTGACTCTTCGTGTAAGCCATCCTTACTACCCTCTTTTCTTCATGCTCATGAAGTTCGAGTTCAAATCTATAAGCAGGATCAAGAGGAAAATAGTCAAGTCCTTCAAAGCGCCTACGATCTTTAGGAGGTATCGGTGATTGCCAATGTTCGGCAAAGAATCTATCCTTCATTTCACGCTCTCGTTCAAGACCCTCTTTCCATTCCGAGATTTGCATGATAGGTTCACCTCCTTCTTTCCGAGTGATTTTTATTTTAATTTGAACTTAGCTAGCTTCTCCTCCATCCCCTTTCCATACCTCTTCCATCTCTTGGCCCTCTCCCTAAGCCTCTGCCCATACCCCTACCCAGCCCCGGACTAACCTGAGGAGATTCAGTTTTCCCATACCCAGAGCCTGCTACGGTCTCACCTTCAATATGAGGAATAGAGAAAACCCTCTCTGTTTTTTCGCTACCGCAATTGGGGCACTTCACTCCTTCATCCAGCTCTGAGAAACGACGAAAAACTTCAAACATCTTTCCACATTCTTTGCATTTATAATCATAGGTGGGCGTAATCCCTCCTTTCATTCAGGTTTTGCGCATAAACATATTCGCAGTTTTCAAAATTATTCCCCACCTTCAAGTCACTCAAAGAAACATTTTGCACCTGAAATTCCAAGCTATGAAGGTATTCGACAAGATCTTCAATAGATTGGCCTAGTTGCTTCAAGAAATCGTGGTGGATCTCACAAAATATCTTGACTTTGTTTTTCCGTAAGGTTTCTTTGGCTCCCTTAAGGACCAATAGCTCGCTGCCTTCACAATCCATATTAATCAAATCTATTCTCTCTAGCTTCTCCTCACTTAAGAATCTGTCTACAGTAGTAGTGGAGACATCGAACTTTCTTGCTCCTTCTTCAAAAACGATCCCACTCGAAAGCCCCTTTTGGTAGAAATAAGCTCTACCTACCTGATCGGTCACTGCCAGTTCACAAACCTTAACGTTTTCTAACCTATTAGAAGATATGTTTTTCTTCAGGATATTAAAATACTCAGGAACTGGCTCAAAAGAATAAAGCTTACCTTTTCCTCCCATTCTCTTTGCTACGGCCACAGTGGTAACACCTATATTTGCGCCAATATCGATGGCGTTCATTCCTTCTTCGACAACTGATTCCAGGAATTTTACTTCTCCCCGTTCATGAGGATTATCTTGTAGAAAATTCTTGAAGGCAGGTGAATTATAAAGAAAAAGCTCTATTGCCATTCTTAAATAGCTCTTCTTACCCCATCCCCAAATTCGGGAGATAACTTTTAATAATTCTCAAATTGAATTTGGAAAGGACAAATTCTTCAGGTTCTCTTTTCAATAAAAACTCAAAGGACTTTTTTATCAATTCTTCTTTGGTAATCTTATCCCGTGTTAACTCTCAACGATAACTATCCCCAAAGTCAGCATATACCCTTCGTCGTTACCTTAAGTCCGCTTATTGCTTCTTACAACAGAAACACCGCCCGGCGTTAGATCAACCCTGTTACCTTCTATTTGTATAAAATATGAACTATTAAGGAAATTGAGATGATAACTCAGCGCAGGTCCCGTAACTCCTACTCTTTCGGAAATTTCATTTATTTCTAAAGCTTTTTCTTCTAAAACATTTAGAATGTTTCTTCGAACGGGATTTTTTATGGCTTCGAGAGAACATGCACCTCCTGCAGAGCCTTTCCCTTCCACTAACTTGTTAACTAACTCTTGCATCCATCTCATTGTTTCCTCGTCGGTCATTTCTCTAGGGTCTCGTCGAGTAGAATCCATTTCAACCTGTCACAGCGATAGACATTGTCTATATATATGTCCTTCTATGTCATTTCTTTCCGTTACTCTACTTTGGCTCTTGCCTTATTTTTAGATTCCAGCATATCAGCAATTTGTTTAATACCATCAACATCCATATTAAATTCGTTACCAGCTAAACCAGAGATAAATATCTCTTTATTTTCCGGGATAATAGCTATCACCTTCTTTCTATCTATTGCATTCAAGAGGAACTCCTCTGTTTCCTGGTTAGCAATCCGATTCAGTATATAATAGACAGGCTTATCAACTTGCTGGCCCAGTTTAGATACTTTCTCGGCTAACAGAATTGATTCTCGAGATGGATCGATGATGAAAAAAAGAATATCGGCTCCCTTTTCCACTCCTCTTCCAAAGTGCTCTATTCCAGCATCGGTATCTGCAATCAGGAATTCTTCGTCCCCTAAATCGAGAATTTCCAGAAACTTTGAAGAAAGAGCATTAATTGGACAGGCACATCCTTCACCGAATTGATAAATTTTCCCCATCGACAAGAGTTGGATATTCCCTTTCTCAGTTAAATAATCTCTAGGTAAGTCATCTAGCCTCCATTTATCTTTCATCTCTTTGGTTTTTTCAAATAGAAGGTTTTTGCCCCCAAAGTAATTCATAAAATCCTCAGGTTTTTGCATTCCTAACCGACTATGAAGACCAATATTCGACTCATCGCTGTCAACCACCAACACCTTATTTTTTCTTGCAGCCATCTCTCTAGCTAAAAGAGTCACAACTGTGCTTTTCCCGCATCCTCCTTTACCGCAGATCAATATTTTCATTTACTTTCCTCCGTTCATTAGTATTCTTTCTCAAAACCCTCGGCGATTAAGGAATACACTATTCCTTCTTCTCTTTTTATCTTCCACGCCGAACTCGGCCCATGCCACCACCACGACCCATACCTCGGCCTGGACCCATGCCCCGGCCTCTGCCTAGACCTCGGCCCATACCTCTTCCCATGCCTCTACCTCCACTTAATCCAGGTTGGTAAAATCCATGACCAGGGCCAAATTGCGGAATTGCTTCTTCAGGAACTCTGGTTCCCATAATTTCACATACCTTAGCAGCCACCTCCGATCCACCGCTAACACATCCATAACATGGTGCCTTTCCTTCAGCTACTGCCCTAGCAAATTGCCCACAACTTTTATATCCACACCGCTGATCATCTAATTTAGGCAAAACCTCGTAGATTTTCTTTATCTTTTCTTTGATATCCTTTTTATCTGTCACTGTCCATCTCCCTTCCATTCTCGATATTCTAAAACCTCATTTATTCTACTGCTATGTTTAGGTTCTTCAGACTTTTTTGGTTTTAAAACCCGCCCGATTTCGACGCATGCTTTTTGCTTTATTTACCAAAATTCCTGAAGAGCCTAAACTATTTATTCATTTGCTTCCCGTGAATTCATTGCTTCTCTTGCCTATGCTCAATTCATACCATTCGTATCGCTTTTAAAGGACATGCAGCTGAACAAGAGCCACAGCCTACACACATAGATGCATTATACATAGGAAAATCATACGGTTGTTCTTGAAAGAATGCCTTATGTGGACATGCATCACCAGCAATACAAATCCCGTGGTCACATCCTTCAGGATGGCACTTATTAAAATCTATTGTTGGAATTGGGTTTATAATCATTTTCCTGTCCCGTTTACAAAAGGGGTGAGAAGATTAGGGCCAAATTTTCTGCCCACAACAACCTCCACATTTCCCAGAACGGAAGATGTAGCCCTGCCTTTCTCTGGATCTCCATGTTTCATAGATTCATGCTCATGAAGTTGGAGTTCAAACCTGTGGTCTGGGTCAGGGGAGAAACAATCGGATCCTTTAAGTCTTTCGGCGTCTTCGAGTAACATTGGTGATTGCTAATGCTCGGCATGAATCTATTCGCCATTTCACGCTCTCTTTCAAGTTGTGTTTCCCATTCAGAATTTCCATGATAGCTCATCTCTATTCTAAAAACATTCCTTCCAGGCCAGTGCTCTCTTCTAATATCCTTTTGATTTTCAGGTCTGTTTTAAGCAAGACAATTTCATTTGTTACCTCGACTTTAGCACTAATTAAATGGCCCCCGATGACGTTCTTTCCTTCATCTCCTAGAACTGCGTGCAAGTGGAGATTATATTCTCCCTCTTGGTTAGAAATATTACCGGTAAGGGAAAGCAACTCGTGGGGTTTTTGGAATTCCTGCGGTGTATAATCCCCCTTTTCCTTGTAGTAGCCTAACTGGAATTGCTTTAATTGGCCTAAACCTGACAAGACTACCGCTGTTTCGACTTTGTGCTTCTTACAGAGTTTCTTTAATTCCCAGTGAACATCCTCATTGGGAAATAGTCTCACAAATAACAATTTATCTTTCTCTTTGCTTTGCATCTCTTTCCTTTCTATTCCATTACCCTCTTCTTGAAGTTCAGGATTTGGCCCCTTTCGCGGTCCTTGTTGTTATGAATGAGAGTTCCAGAGTATTCCCATTCAAAATAAAAGTTGGCGCTCTCAATTTCACCCTTGGCCTCTGATTCCATATGCTTCGGCCAAACTGAAACAAAGGCAGACGGTTTCATAATCCTATGAATTTCGTTCAGCAACTTTCTTCTATCATCTGTTTGCGGAAAATAGTAGGAATGAAAGACATCAAAAAGGAGAACGACATCAACAGACTCGTCAGGTAAATCAATTTTTGGCCCTCTTGATGTGTCCATTCTTTCTATATTTCTTAAGCCTATTGACTCAGCTTTCTGCACAAGCTCATCTAAAGCCTTCTTATCTTTGTCTAAGGCATATACTCTCCCTTGCTCACCAACTATTTTGGCAGCCGGGATGGTGTACATGCCGGAGCCACAACCAAAATCCAATACAAGCTGGCTTCTG
>Ga0307431_1001122_pt1 | contig 15907 bp, 12 predicted proteins | sample SalMarWE160170MG_FD_202155 | JGI IMG/M metagenome (GOLD analysis project Ga0307431, IMG submission 202155) | Salt marsh sediment microbial communities from the Plum Island Ecosystem LTER, Massachusetts, United States - WE1603-170 | ecosystem: Environmental > Aquatic > Marine > Intertidal zone >...
ATACTCCCGCCGGGAGGGCGGTACGTCGCCTCCTTCAACCGCTTTATTGAGGGGAACACCTCCATGCCCTTTACACCGCTAGTTTGTGATCTCTTCGCCAGCCTCCAGGATCTCTTCGAGTTACCGGTCGATATTGAGTTTGCTGTCGATTTCCCTTTGTCTAAAAAGGGCAATGAGACTCCCCTGTTCTACCTGCTCCAGGCGAGGCCGCTCGGGGGACGCCCCGAGCACCGGCGGGTCCGACTTCCCTCCTTACCCCTGGAAGAGACGCTCCTTGTATGCCATCAGGTGCTAGGGAATGGCAGGCGGAAGCGGATTCGCCATCTGATATTTGTGGATCCCATTACCTATCGAGCAGAGGATGCCTATGCGATCGCGCGCCGCGTCGGCGAGATCGATCAGCAACTGGAGGGGGAGGAGTATATCCTGATGGGGCCTGGCCGATGGGGGACCTCAAACCCAGAATTGGGAGTACCGGTTCAGTATGGTGAGGTCGCTGGCGCTTCGGTTATTGTGGAGATGGCCACGGAATCCTTCTCCCCTGAACTCTCCTATGGAACGCACTTTTATGCCGACATGGTTACGGGAGGGGTGTTGTACCTTCCCTTCCGCGAGGAGCAGGGCGATTTTCTAAATCGCGCCTTGCTCGAACAGCAAGAAGTCCTCTGTGATGGCGAATGCCTGAGGCACTTCCGGATCGATGAGGGGTTAGATGTCTACGTTGATGGGAAAGGGGAGGAGGGCTTGATTGCGCTTCACAAGCGGATAAGTGGCTGATCTTCGCACAAGGGGTTTCTCGGCTTGTATGATAATCTACGGGAAATTCCAATAGAGGATTAGATGATGGTTTCTGGCATCGACAAAGAATCTGATCTGCGCTATCATCGATCCAGCATGAGAGAGTTAGACGATAGAGCGTTCCTTACTAAATACGATAGTGAGGGGATGATCTTTGTTCTCGATCGCTTCGTCGACCAGTGCAAAGAAGCGATCGGGACCGGCGAGCGGTTTGACTTCCCTGTTATAGATAGCATCGATCAGATCATCGTCTGCGGGATGGGTGGTTCTGCGATGGCCGGAGAGATCGCGAAACGCTTTGCGCAGATTCCTCTGTTTGTCAATCGAAGCTATGACCTGCCGGTATTTATCGATCGGCACACGTTGTTAGTGGCAATCAGCTACTCGGGGAACACGGCAGAGACCCTCTCCTCCCTCGATCAGGGTATAGGAAGGTGCACTTCAATACTCTGTATCTCAAGTGGTGGTAAGATAGGAGAGATCAGCAAGGCCCAGGGAATCCCCTTGCTTAAAATTCCATCGGGCTACCAGCCACGTGCGGCGATGGGCTACCTTGCCCTCCCACTTCTCGTCACCCTCTCCCGGGTCGGTCTCCTTGAGGATATCGGGCCCTGGGAGACTCTTCTCCAGGAGCTCGATCGGGTCAGGGCTCGGTGCACTGCCACCGTTCCCATCGAGGAGAACCCCGCCAAACAGCTCGCCCGCATCTTAAGCGGTCGGATCCCGTTGATCTATGGAACCGTAGATAACACCGATCTCGTCGCCATGCGCTGGAAGACCCAATTCAACGAGAACGCAAAACAACCTGCGTTCTGGAACGTCTTCCCTGAACTGAACCACAACGAGATTCTTGCATTGGTGAAAGCGGATCTCTTTGGGGATCAGTTCATCCTTCTTTTGAAGAACGACTACGATCGTCCGGAGAACCGCACCCGTATGGAGATCATGATGGCCCTGTTCGAGAGGGACAAGGTTCCGTTCACCGAGGTGAAAGCCGAGGGTGAGAGCGAGCTTGCGCAGGTCCTCTCGCAGATCTACCTCGGCGATTACGTCAGCTACTACCTCGCTCTCTTAAACAAGGTCGATCCAACACCGGTCGTCCTGATAGAGGAATTTAAACAAGCTCTTGCGAAGAGAGAGGCCCTCTTAAGAGAGAAACAGTAAAGAACCCCGCAGCAAGCTGCGGGGCATTAAAAGGCAAAAGCCTAAAGGTCTAAGCGGAGTTGATCCTTATGCTGCAGTTTGATGTAGAGCTTTGCTGCATTGGAAGCAACGTCGCACACAAGGTGCGACGCTACATCCATCTTTTCGTAGCGTCGGAGCTCGTCTCCGACGTTGAGGGGTTTATTTCCAAGGGAACGCATGTAGCTAGTACAAACAACAGGCTGATTCGCCTTCGGCGGATCTCCGCTTTCCTCCCACCAGCAAGCTTAAGGGTATCCAGCGGAGGCTCCTTATGAAAACGATCATCCTTGCTGGCGGGTACGCCACGCGTCTTCACCCGATCACCACAAACCGCGCAAAACCCCTCCTCCCTGTTGCGGGAAAACCGATCATCGATTACGTCCTTGCCTCGTATCCGTTCTCGGATCGTCCGATCGTCTCCACCAATCGACGATTCGCGCCTCAGTTTATAGCCTGGCAAAAACAGTCCGGTCGCAACGTTGAGATCGTGGTGGAGGAGACGAGCGCAGAGGCGGAGAAGTTGGGAGCTGTCGGCGCAATTGACTTTCTCATCCAGACACTCGAAATCGAAGATGACCTCCTGGTGATCGGGGGGGATAACATCTCCGAGTTCTCTCTCGAGTCGTTTATCGCCGCGTACCGAGGGCGCCCGCTGGTCGCCCTCTACGACATAAAGGATGTCGAGAGAGTGCGCGGGCGGTACGGCGCAGCGATCATCGAAGGCGAGCAGATCATCGACTTTCAGGAGAAGCCGCAACACCCAGCTTCCACCTTGGTGAGTACCGCCTGCTACGTTTACCCAGAAGAGATCCTGCCTCTCATCGGGGAGTTCCTCCGGAAAGCTGAGTCTGGCAAGGATGCTCCCGGGTACTTCAATGCCTGGCTTGTCAAGGAAAGAGGCATAAGAGTCGAAGCGTTCACCTTTGACACCGGGTGGTATGACATTGGTGACCGCGCCTCCTACATTGAAGCAAATCAGCATTACGCTAAGCGCGATACAGTAACAGGCGAAAACGTCACCATTGAGCGTTCGACGGTGAGAAACTCCGTGATCTTCGACGATGTGGTGATTGAGAACTCATCGATTGTCGGGTGTGTGATCGATCAAGGTTGCTCTCTTGGCGGAGTGACTCTTGGAGACTGTCTCGTGGGGGCGGGTACGGTTATCAGGCGGACGTAAACCAACCCTTGCGAAATCTCCCCATCTTGATCATCCGCCCTTGTCGCCAACAACTACAAAGCAAAGGTCCGCGACGTTGGTTCCAGTCGGGCCGGTGATGATGAGATCCTCGGCCTTTGACAGGGCCTGATAGGAATCGTTCTCCGCGAGGCATCTTTCAGGGTCGATCCCCTGCCCTCGCAGCCGCGCCACCGTCCCTCCGTCGACCATTCCGCCCGTAGCATCAGTTGGACCATCACGGCCGTCGGTCCCCAGAGAGGCAATTGCTACTTGTGAAAGCCCCTCGATCCCCAACGCGGCCGAGAGCGCGAGCTCCTGATTGCGTCCCCCTTTGCCGTTTCCGCGCACGGTAACCGTTGTCTCTCCCGCGGCGAGGATCAGAGCAGGGGGCTTTATCGGACGGCCGAAAGAAATCTCTTCTCTGGCCAGTGTAGCGAGGACTCGTCCCACCTCGCGGGCCTCACCTTCCAGGGTGGTGGTGAGAATGAGCGTGTGATAGCCTAAGCGCTTTCCCTCAGCTTGGGCTGCGGCAGCAGCCACACTTCCAGACCCCACGATTACATTTTGTACCTTAAGAAAGCTTTGATCGCCGGGCTTTGGGGTCTCCAAAACATCGCCGCAGACTCCGGCCTCGATGCGGGCCCGCACTGACGGGGGAACCTCTCCCCATAGGCCATAGCATTGGAGGATCTGTCTTGCGTCGTTAAAGGTGGTGGGATCAAGTGCGGTAGGGCCGGAGGCGATTGCCTCCAGATGGTCGCCGGGGACGTCGGAAAGAACAAGGGCGAGAACCTGAGCCGGGAAGGCCCTCTGGGCGAGTTGCCCCCCCTTCACCTGAGAGAGGTGCTTTCGTACTATGTTTAATTCCTGGATCTTCGCGCCTGAGCGAAGGAGGAGCTCGTTAGTTCTGGAAAGGTCAGAAAGCGTAATACCCGACGTGGGGAGGGTTAAGAGGGCTGAACCTCCACCGGAGATAAGGACGATCACAAGGTCCTTCTCCCTTGCCGCATCCACAAGCGAGGCGATCCGCCGGGCTGCAGCAAGGCCCCGTGCGTCCGGTATCGGGTGGGCGGCCTCAACGACCTTCACTCTTTGGGTAGGCACCAGGTACCCATCGGCTGTGACGATGAGCCCAGTGGAAATTAGGTCTCCCAGCAACTCCTCCAATGCGACGGCCATCCGTGCTGAGGCCTTCCCCATTCCCACGACGATGATTCGCTCAATTTGCGCAAGGTCAAAGGTCCGTCCTCCAACGGAAAGGTGCTCCTCCTCCATGCGCACGGCTCGGCGCAGGCACTCCTCAGGGGTCACTGCGTTCAGAGCCGCTTGAGCAATCTGCCAGAGATCAGCTCGGAGTTTCACTTGTTTGTCCATTGATTCCTTTCTCCAATAGCTTTTTCATCTACCCGCGCAGTTCTCACCAGGCGCATCGGGCTATCTAAACCGCGGCCCCATTTTCAAGCCACCACTTAATGTTACCAAAGGGAGTGTAATCCTCCATAAAATAGGCGAGGAGTCCGCACTTTTTAAATGTCTATCCCCTGAATCCTCACCATACTCGTGGTGCATACTTAGAGGTATCGCGGTGTTTACTCCTTGACAAAACAAGAGTGCCATGGTAGATTAACATTAAGGCGTTTTGCAAAAGTTCATTGCCAAAGTTCAGAGTGTGCTTTTTTAAAAGAGGGGTTCTATGCTTCAAACAGCTAGGAACCAACAGAGGCAGAGGGCGACGAGCTTGATCAGGGTCTTCCTTGCTCTGAAAGCAAATTCCCCGTCAACAAAAAACGATATCTGCGTTTGCCTAAACCTCAGTCGCCCGACGGTGGATAGAGCGATCACCACGCTTCTGGAGCGGGGGCTTGTAGAGCGCGATGGACATGGTCCTTCGGAGGGGGGCAGGCGCCCTGTCTTCTATAAGTTAAATGAACAGGCTCGCTACGCCATCGGGGGCGACCTCGAGTTGCCTGAGCTCAATCTAGTCCTGTGTGGACTGGAGGGAATGCCAATCGCATCAAAGGGTTTCATCGAGCCTCAGAGCTTCACTGAGCGGCGAGTTCAAATGGGAGTTTGAGGTGAGCATGGCACAAGATCGCCGGTTCGGTTGCGCAAAAGGTGGTGCGTTATTTGTCTTGCAGAAGGTCTTCAATCGGCCAGCTGTCTTACTTAAAGGGTTGATCGTCTCTCTACTTTAAACATAGGAGGTGATAGAAGGGAACAGAGCAAGGACACCTGAGATTCGATTGAATAAAAGAATTAAGGAGGTAGGAGATGCTTAAAAAGTTGTTGGTTCCTTTGCTGGTGCTTTCGCTGTTGGGCGCTATCGCAGTCGTGGGAGTTGCTCAGCAGAAGGTGACAATTGCGACACTTTGGAGCGGAGAGGAGTTGGAGGATTTCGAACAGGCTTTGGTCCCATTCGAACAAGCGACAGGGATCGATGTAGTCGTGGAGAGTGTGGGTCGAGACCTTCCTGCGGTACTCGTTATTCGAGTAGCGGCTGGCAATCCCCCCGATGTGGTTGTTATGCCTAACCCGGGGCAGATGAGGGAGTTCGCCAAGTCCGGGGACCTTGTCCCTATTGATTCCTTCATGGACATGGAGAAGCTGCGGGCTAATTACGGGGCGACCTTGGACGACGCCTCCTACGGCGGTCAGGTCTACGGGTTCTTCTTCAAAATGGCGGTGAAATCGCTAGTTTGGTACAACCCCAGCAAGCTTTACGCGACTGGCCTGGGCATACCCGACAGTTGGAACGAGTTGCTATACGTGACCGAGAAACTTGCCGCAACAGGGGTGACCCCGTGGGCAGTGGGGCTCGAGAGTGGTGCGGCCTCTGGCTGGGCCGGTACCGACTGGATTGAGGACATCATGCTTCGAACCGCTGGACCGGAGCTTTATGACAAGTGGGTCAACCACGAGATCCCTTGGACTCACCCGGCAGTGCGGAACGCGTTCGAGATGTTCGGCCAAATCGTTCGCGGTGGGGCCTCCGATTGGTCAGTCGTCTACGGCGGCACGACCGGGGTTGTCAGCATCAACTTCGGTGACTCGCCAGCGGTGCTGTTTACTGACCCGCCGGGCGCCTACTTCCACCGCCAGGCTAGCTTCATCACTGGGTTCTTCCCAGAGGGCGTTATACCCACGGAGGACTACGACTTCTTCCCCTTCCCGGCCATCGACACACAGTTTGGCATCCCTGTCTTGACCGCGGGGGACATCATCTCAACGTTCACCGATCGGGCAGAGGTGAAGCAACTCCTTGACTACCTGGCTTCAGCAGAGCCCCAGGCCATCATGGCAGCGGTTAGCGGCGGATACCTTTCGGCCAACAAGAGCTTGTCCCTCGATGTTTACCCCGACGAGCTCACCCGCAAGATGGCCCAGACGCTCACTGAGGCTAAGGTGGCCCGGTACGACGGCTCCGACCTGATGCCGGCAGCAGTGGGCGCCGGAACCTTCTGGACTGGAGTGCTGGACTACGTCACTGGAATACCCCTGGATACGGTGCTGGGGGCGATCGAGGCAAGTGCAATCGACGCCTATGGAGAACAATAGGGCAACCTAAGCTCTAGATAAAACCTCTGAGGCCACCTTTACGGTGGCCTCAGATTTCATTCTCAAGCAGGAGGATTAGTCTGCGCACAGGACGGTTGCAACCCTGGCTGTTCGTTGGTCCAGCCTTGATTCTGCTTGGTTTCTTTCTCGTTTACCCATCAATCGATACACTCCGCCTGTCTTTCTTCGGCAAGAGAGCAGAAAATTTTATCGGTTTTGCCAACTACATATATTGCTTCACTAATAAGACGATGTTGACCGCGTTTCGCAATAACGCCCTATGGGTGGTTGTCTTTACTACATTCACCGTCTCTTTTGGGCTTGCCCTTGCGGTGTTGTTAGATCGAGTGCGCTATGAAAAAATTATTAAATCCATCGTCTTTATTCCGATGGCGATCTCAATGGTTGGAGCGGCAACGATCTGGAAATTTGTGTACGCGTTTAGGCCCGCAGGCGCGTCACAGATTGGTCTTCTTAATGCAATTGCAGGCGTTTTTGGAGCTCAGCCTGTGGGATGGTTGATTGAGAGACCTTGGATCAACAATCTCTGCTTGATTATCGTAGGAATATGGATGTGGACGGGTTTTTGTATGGTGATACTCTCAGCGGCGTATAAGAACATCCCCAGGGAATTGATGGAAGCAGCACGGATCGACGGAGCGAACGAATGGCAGGTATTCCGCAAGGTGATTCTCCCCCTGTTGAAACCGACAGCAGCGGTCGTGGCCACCACCATGGTGGTAACCGTTCTCAAAATCTTCGATATCGTCTACGTCATGACCAACGGCAATTTCTCCACCGAGGTGATCGCCAATCGCATGTATAAAGAAATGTTTAACTTCCGCAATTTTGGCCGGGCCAGTACGATCGCGGTGATCCTGCTCTTACTCATCATTCCCGTGATGTTGTTTAACATCCGGCGGTTCAGGGAACAGGAGGCGATACGATGACGGGGAGGCTGACCAAGGCTCTCTCCCGGGGGCCGCTGCATATCGTGATTATAATACTCGCACTGGTTTGGATGCTCCCTACTCTGGGGCTGTTGTTCACCTCGTTCAGACCTCCCAATGATGTGGCCTGCTCTGGATGGTGGACTGTCTTTGAACATCCGTTTAACTTTACACAATACACGCTGCGAAACTATGAGACCGTTATCGGTAGGGTTGGCATGGGACGAGCCTTTCTGAACAGCCTCACGATCAGTATCCCAGGAACTATCATCCCGGTTATGGTTGCAGCATTCGCGGCGTACGCCTTTGCCTGGATGAAGTTTCCCGGCAGGCAGATCCTGTTCATCATCGTGGTCGCCCTGTTGGTGGTTCCTCTTCAGATGACATTTATCCCCATATTGCGAATCTTTAATCGGCTACACCTTGCTGGCACCTTCCCCGGCGTCTGGTTAGCTCATACTGGCTATGGGCTCCCCTTGACCGTCTATCTGCTGCACAACTTCATCGGAGGGTTACCGAGCGAGCTCTTCGATTCCGCCTCTATTGATGGGGCTTCGCCCCTGCAAACCTTCTTTAGGCTCGTGTTGCCGCTTTCCGTCCCGGCGATCGCATCGGTCGTCATCTTTCAGTTCTTATGGGTATGGAACGATCTTCTTGTCGCGCTTATCTATTTAGGAGGGACACCGGACGTTGCTCCGGTGACGCTGAAGGTGGCGAACTTGGTCGGCTCACGTGGTCAGGACTGGGAGCTGCTCACTGCTGCTGCCTTTGTCTCTATGGTACTCCCTCTTATCGTTTTCTTCTCGTTGCAGCGCTACTTTGTCCGGGGCATTCTAGCAGGATCGGTGAAGGGGTAAATAAGGGAGGGACCCATGCTTGATCGCTACAGCACAATACTTGTAACTGGTGGCTCAGGTTTCATAGGCAGACACCTAGCAAACGCTCTGTTATCTTTGGGTAAGCAAGTGGTTATATTAGATAACCTCTTCACGGCGCTAAACAAAGAAGCTCCGCCTGGTACAATGCTAGTCCAGGCCGATGTGCGGGATTACAGACAAATTGCCGAGGTAGCCAAAGGTGTAGAATTAATTTTTCATTTAGCGGCCAATGCCAGTGGCACCGTCTCCATCGAGGATCCTCGATACGACCTTGAGACGAACGCTATGGGAACCTTCAACGTTTTAGAGGTTGCGCTTTCTGCCAGAGTGAAAAGATTCGTCTATGTCTCCTCAGCATCGGTTTACGGCAGGCCTCAACGATTTCCTATGGATGAAGAGCACCCAACGAGGCCGTTTATGCCCTATGGAGCGTCCAAGCTAGCCGGGGAGTTGTTTTGCCACTCGTTCTTTGAAACTTACGGTTTGCCAGTTGTTGTGGCAAGGCCATTTTGCGTCTACGGTCCTGGAGAAAATCCGAAACTAGCTCTGGTTGAGGTTTCCCGTTACCTTCGTTGGCATCTTAACCACAGGCCCATACAGGTTGTTGGAGACCCGGAACGCAAAACAAGGGATTTTGTCCATGTGAGCGATGTTGTGCAGGGCTTGCTCCTGATTGCGGATCAGGCGAATCCAGGAGAGGTGTTCAACCTCGGGTCGGGTGAGGAGATATCCATGCGGGAACTGACAGAGGTCATCGGTTCTGTCACTGGCCGGGCGGCCATCGTCAATGAGATTCCTGACGTTACGGAAGATACTTATCGCCTCGTGGCAGACATCTCGAAGATCAAGTCCCTAAGCTATGTTCCGATGGTATCGATAGTTGAGGGGGTAAGGCGATTAGTTTTAGAATTAGGAGAAAATCCCGCTATGCCGCGCGGGGCAACCATCTTTAAGAGGGGGCAAAGGGCTGAGGGGTAAAGGGCCCAGTTCGGTCCAGGATTCCTCACTCCTTTTGTCCTAGTCGGTGTTATTGCCCGTGCCATCACCTTATGGGACTGTTACTAATATATCAGGGAGATGGAGTTTCAGTATACTCACCGGATGAGGAAGACATGGTTGAGACCTTGGTCTAGGAGGTGACTAAACCGATTTTCAAAAAGTGCCCAATTAACCGGGTTACCCATTGCCTGTTGAATCGGCTAAAAGAGAGCACAATCTCAGAAACACTTAGGAACTACAGGAAGGATAAAAGGACGAGTTATCGCTGGCCGACCGGGGTACTACCTCAGCCGGCTAGCATGGGTCATTTGTTTTAGCAGAGGTAAAACATGAACCAGGGTATGAGAGATCTCCATTACGAGGCGGTCATCTTTGACCTTGATGGCGTCGTGACACTGACCGCTAGCGTGCACGCTGCCGCCTGGAAGAAGCTTTTTGATGGGTACTTGAACAAGAGGGCAGAGCGAGACGACGAGCCATTTTCTCCCTTTGACAGTCGCAAGGACTACCTCCACTACGTTGACGGGAAACCGCGCTATGAAGGGGTGAGAAGCTTCCTCGAATCCCGCGGGATTCACCTTCCCCAAGGTACCCCATCCGATGGGCCGGACGAGGAGACACTCTGCGGGCTAGGGAACAAGAAGGATGTTTATTTTAAGCAGGTTTTGGAGGAAAATGGTGTAGAGGTGGATCAGGCGACCCTGACCTTCATCCACGAGCTACAAGGTCATGGGGTAAGGGTTGGGATTGCCTCCTCAAGCAAGAACTGTTTGCCTATCCTCCGACGGGCGGGGATCGAAGGCCTCTTTGAGGCGAGGGTGGACGGTGTTGTTTCGGAGTCGCTGGGGCTGAAAGGGAAACCTAATCCGGATATCTTTTTGAAGTGCGCAGAGCTCCTGGGGGTGGAGCCTGATAGGGTAATAGTGGTGGAGGATGCCGTCTCCGGTGTGCAGGCTGGGAGAAACGGACGTTTTGGTCTAGTGCTTGGAATTGACAGGGGGAACATCCGTGCCACTCTGCGGGAGAACGGGGCCGACTTAGTAGTAGAGGGTCTTGCGGAAACGACGGTGGAGAGGGTTGACGCCTGGTTTTTGAACCGTGCACACAGGCGCCCATCGGCCCTTGTGCATTGGGATAGGCTCAAGCAGAAGTTCTCCGGGAGACGCGTAGCGGTCTTTCTCGATTATGACGGGACCCTCACTCCCATTGTGAGTCGTCCTGAGCTGGCGGTCCTCTCAGTTGCGATGCGTGAGGTGGTGCGAGAGCTTGCCAGCGTGTGCAGCACAGCCATCATCAGTGGACGCGGGCGTGAGGATGTGGCCGGAATGGTCAAGCTTGACAACGTATACTACGCGGGTAGTCACGGCTTCGATATCACCGGACCGGATGGTTCTCACATCCAGTATGAGGTGGACGGAAGCCTACAACCACTGATCGATGAGGTCTCCAAGGAGCTCGTCAGACAAGTGCAGGGCATTAAGGGAACGCTGATCGAGAACAAGAGGTTCTCTCTCGCGGTTCATTACAGAATGGTTGCTGAGGTGTATGTGCCGAGGCTGGAGGGGATAGTTGATCAGGTAGTAAAGGAGCACCCAAAGTTACGTAAGGCTCACGGCAAAAAGGTTTTCGAGCTGCGTCCTGACATTGATTGGGACAAGGGTAAGGCACTGCTTTGGCTGCTTGGTGCTCTTGAGCTGGATGGCCCCGAGATCATTCCTCTCTACATAGGAGATGATACTACGGATGAGGACGCTTTCGCGGCCATAAGTGATCGGGGAGTTGGGATCCTCGTCACCGATGCGCCCCATCCAACGGCAGCGGGCTACTCGGTCCAGAACACTGGTGAGGTCGGGGAGTTTCTCAAGCTACTTACCCGGTACGTGAAGGAGAGGCAATGATCGATCACTGGGTTCTCGTCTACGAAGGGCTTGATCGCGATCAAGAGCGGTTACGCGAAGCTCTGTGCACACTGGGAAACGGATACTTTGCTACCCGAGGCGCCGCCGAGGAAGTACATGCGGACGAGGTCCACTATCCAGGCACCTACATTGCTGGCGGATTCAACCGACTGGAAAGTCAGGTCGCTGGGAGGACCATCATCAACGAGGACTTAGTTAACTTTCCCAATTGGCTATGTCTGACTTTCCGCCCTGACGACGGTGAATGGCTTGACCTCTTGCGCATGGAAATCCTTTCCTACCGGCAGGAGCTCCACCTTCGAGACGGCCTACTAATCCGGCGGTTCCGGGTTCGGGACAAGCAGGGAAGAGAGACCTCTGTTGTGAGTCGGCGCCTGGTCCACATGGGCAATCCTCACCTTGCAGCTATCGAGTGCAGTATCACGCCGGAGAACTGGTCCGGGCAGATGCGGATTCTTTCAACGATCGACGGATCGGTGACCAACGCGGGCGTCGCCCGGTATCAACAGCTTAGTAACAAACACCTGCGCATCGTGCAGATGGGAGGCGTGGAACGCGAGGGGATCTACCTACATGTACAAACGAGCCAGTCCCGTTTTGAGGTTGCCGAGGCTGCCCGAACTCAGATTTTTTGTGATGAGCAGCGGCTGACAGCAGTGGTGCACAAGGTGGAAGAAGCAGATTCCATCGGCCAGGAGTTCGCTGTCAAGGTGAGCGGAAATGAAACCATAACGGTCGAGAAGATCGTTGCACTGTACACTTCTCGGGATCGTGGCATCACCGAGGCTGCGCAGGATGCTCGTCTGGCCGCAGCTAAGTGCGGGCGCTTTGAGGAGTTGCTTAAAACGCATCATCAGGCGTGGAAGAAGCTTTGGAGGAAGTTCGATGTGTCCCTCGATGTCTCGCCAGAGGCCGACCATGACAGTTATCCAATCCAGTTAATCCTGCGCCTTCACATCTTCCACCTGCTTCAGACCGCCTCCCCAAACACTATTGGCCTTGACGTGAGCATACCAGCTCGGGGGCTCCACGGGGAAGCGTACCGAGGGCACATTTTCTGGGATGAGGTTTACATCTTTCCCTTTTATAATTTACGTCTTCCAGAGATCACGCGGTCCCTCCTTCTCTACCGCTACCATCGACTCGACATGGCTAGATTGTATGCCAAGGAAGTGGGATTAAAGGGAGCTCTGTTTCCCTGGCAGAGCGGCAGCAACGGTCGGGAGGAGACTCAACTTGTCCACCTAAACCCGATGTCTGACCGTTGGGACCCCGATCACAGCAGGCTGCAGCGTCACGTCAATGCAGCCTGCGCCTACAATATCTGGCAGTACTACCAGACCACCGGTGACAGAGGCTTCCTTGAGCTCTACGGCGCGGAGATGGTACTAGAAATCGCTAGGTTTTGGGCAAGCCTTGCCACCTACAACCAGCAAACTGAACGCTACGAGATTGTAGGGGTGATGGGACCAGATGAGTATCACGAGAAGTACCCCAACGTGGTGGAGGGGGGGCTGAAGAACAACGCGTACTCTAACGTGATGGCAGTGTGGTGTCTCGAACACGCGCTTGAAGTGCTTGAGTTGATATCGGAAGAGAGCCGACAAGAGCTGGTGGAACTTCTCGATCTGAAGGACAGGGAGCTTAAACGCTGGAGGGAAATCGCCCGAAAGATGACGGTCATCTTTCATGAAGATGGTGTTATCAGCCAGTTTGAGGGGTACGAGCAGCTCAAGGAGTTCGACTGGGGTTCCTACCGTAACAAGTACGGCCAAATCGGGCGGGCCGACAGAATTCTCAAGGCCGAGGGCGATTCGTCCGACAACTACAGACTCTCCAAGCAAGCCGATCTGTGCATGCTGTTCTACCTGCTTGGTTTAGAAGAGTTACAAAGCATATTTGAACGGTTGGGCTATCCACTCGATGATAAGGCCATCCGCAGGAACGTGGAGTACTACCTGCAGCGTACATCCCACGGGTCAACCCTCAGTTATGTTGTCTTTGCTTCTGTATTAAACAGAATAGACGGGACCAAAGCTTGGGAGTACTTTCGCACGGCCCTGCGAAGTGACATCGAGGACATTCAAAGGGGCACGACTCCTGAGGGAATCCATACGGCTGCAATGGTGGGTACCATCAATATGGTGCTGCACAACTATGCCGGGGTCGATATCACATCTGCCGGAGTCAGTGTCTCACCGCACCTCCCCGATGCTATTTCACGCGTTCGCTTCCGCGCGGCTTACCGAGGTGACTGGATAGATCTGGACATAACCAAGTCAGAGCTTCGGGTAGTAGTGGACAAGAGCGCCCTGAGGGTCGTACCGGTGCTGGTCGATGGCGCCAGTCACCTTATTGAGCCCGGAGATGTTCGAGAATTTTCCTTGCCGTAGGCTGTTTACGCTCAGTGAGAAGTATATCGGGCTTTAAGGTGAGTGCCTTGTTAGCTTTGAAGGCCGGCGGCCTGCTGAGCGAGTGCTATCGCGCCGTATACTGCGGCATCATAGCCTAACGGAGTCAACAGAACTTCCGGTGCCTCGACATTCAGGTGCTTGTGCATCTCGATCTTCATGGGTTCAAGGATCTCGGGATGCTCTAGAACCAGTGTTCCCCCGACCGTGATGATCTGAGGATCATAGGCATTGGCAATATCGGCGAAGGCGATCCCTCCATAGTAGCACGCTTCGCCAATGGCACTCTGGGCCAGTCTGTCCCCCGCCTCAGCCGCAGCGAAGACGAGCGGTGCTGTGACCCTCTCCAGCCCGCTCGAATCAGAAGGATCTTCGCCTTCAAATCGCGCGTCTTTACGAGCTTGCTCCCAAGCTAGCTTTCTGAGAACGCTCCCTGGTCCTTCTTTTAAGTTTGCTGGCTGGGAGCGCAGATGTTCCTTCGCGTTGTTGGCTATTCCTGTGCCGGAGCAGTACGATTCGACACATCCAAGGTTTCCGCAGCCACATTTCAACCCATCTTTCTTGACGAAGAAATGTCCCACTTCGGCGGCGTTACCCTGCTTCCCGGTCAAGAGATGCCCTCCATCCCATACACCTCCTCCTAGACCGGTACTTAACGTTACATAGACCAAATAGAGGTCACTTTTGTCCTTAGCATCTTTTCCTACCCCGTAATAGACCTCCCCCAGTACGGCCGCGACACAATCGTTCGCCAACCTGACCGGAATACCGAACTCCTCTTCCAACGGCTGCACCAGCGGGATGTATAGTGGCTGAGCTAAGGTAGATTCTGGACGGTGGATCGGCCTGATATTCGTCGAGTCCCGTATGTCACCGTCTTTTAACGGGCCGGCAGAACAGATCCCAAGTGCGGCTACATTGTCGATCCCGGCTTCTTTCATTGCACGGCGCAGTAAGCATTTCATCTGATCGCCTATACCCAGATATGCTAGGCTATCCTTGTAGTCCGCAAAATGGCCTGAGGCAATATCGATCTTCTCCCTGAGCCTGTGTGCGATGTTGCCGTCTCGATCAGCAATGACTAAGGCCAGCTTAGTGGCGCCGATGTCGAACCCTGCCAAGTATTCTTTCATCTTGTAATGATGATGGGTGAGGGATTCCTAGGTGAGAATCTGTTTGCCCTTCGAAAAGACACTGTTCTCTTACGAGCTTGCGCAAGTAACCCAGCCATAATTATCACCTTATCCGTCGATACCACCCTCCCAACTTAACGTCCGCTCTTCTCTGTGTCAAGGGTGGACTTTCATAGGCCGTGACATCATTACAGATCGAGTTTGATAGCCTGCCCTCATTGACCCGCGCTGTGCAGGAAATTTTTTTCTTCTTTCTTCTTGTTGTATAGTATGATGTATAGTTGGGTCGGTTTTCCTATCGGGACGAGATGACGGAAGAGCGCAGGAGGTTAAAGTGGCAGAAGTAACGCTTACCAAGGTTACTAAGAAGTTTGGTGACTTTGTGGCGGTGAACGATATCGACCTAAACGTGGGGGATGCAACGTTTACCGTGTTGGTGGGGCCATCGGGGTGTGGAAAGACAACGACACTGCGGATGATCGCTGGGTTGGAGGAGACGACACAGGGAGAGATTCGGATTGAGGAGCGAGTGGTGAACCGTGTTCCCCCAAAGGACCGCGATATCGCAATGGTCTTCCAGAATTACGCACTCTATCCCCACATGGACGTGTACAACAATATGGCGTTCGGTCTCAAGCTGCGGAAGATCCCCAAGGTGGAGATCAGGCGGAGAGTGCACGACGCAGCAGCACTCTTGGGGATTGAGGACAAGTTGAAGAGCAAGCCGCGTGCGCTCTCAGGTGGACAGCGGCAGCGGGTGGCGGTCGGCCGAGCGATCGTGCGGGACCCTAAGGTTTTCTTGTTCGACGAGCCCCTTTCCAACCTGGATGCCAAGCTGCGGGTGCAGATGAGGACGGAGCTGGAACAATTGCACCACAGGCTTAAGACGACAACGATCT
>Ga0307431_1001125_pt1 | contig 15893 bp, 35 predicted proteins | sample SalMarWE160170MG_FD_202155 | JGI IMG/M metagenome (GOLD analysis project Ga0307431, IMG submission 202155) | Salt marsh sediment microbial communities from the Plum Island Ecosystem LTER, Massachusetts, United States - WE1603-170 | ecosystem: Environmental > Aquatic > Marine > Intertidal zone >...
TAAATACGGTTCTATAAACGTTCGGGATTGCTTTCTTCATACTTCGCCACCAAGTACTATTAAAAAAGAAGGCAACACATATAAAAAGGAGGTAAAATCAAAATGAGAAAATTGTTTCTCACAGTAACAGTACTATTAGTAGCAATATTTGGTGTAACGGCTATAGGAGTTGCTGAGGAAACTCCTATTCAGGATATTCCTAATCAGCATATTGTATTCTATGCTAGGTCACCTTTCGGAATTATACCTATTATTATACCAAAAGGGCATCTTAGCCCTGATAATGAAGGTGTGTATTGGCAAACTATAGAAAATTATAAAAAGCGAATAGAGATGAATCGAAAATTTCAAGAATATGATAAAAAATCTCTCGAAGAATACAAAAAGAAGCATCCTGAGATGTTCGGCAAAAAGCAGCCTATATAGGCTAAACCGTTAACCTTAAAAGGAGGTGTAGTATAATGGATAATACTATTTTTCAATTTCCATTAGGCACAGAAGTAGAGTTTACTCTTAGTAAAAACAGGATGTTTGATCGTCTTGTTTTGAAAGGAGTAGTAATCCATTATTTTAGACGACCTGGACATCAGACCGTGCTACAACATCGTGAGATAAATAAAGGTGTTGGAGGAGCTATTGCTACAGGATATGAAAAGGAAGTTAAATCTTATCCAGTAGACGTAGTCCAGATTAATACAAAATCCGGAGGATTTAGGGTAGACGTTGATTGCATTATTACAAAACCCACACAAGCCATGATAAATGAAGTAAATAGGCTTGCGGAAGAAGTAATCAAGGCAAAGGAGAAAGTAGTTAAACCCAAACCAAAAAGAGGATATAAGGATAATATTATATTCAAGCTTGGCGATTCAGCAAACATCATAAAACCAAAAGCAGTTCCATGGCTCTATGTAGCAAGTAAAAGCTCTAAAATTTTTCATGATGTTGATTCTCCTATCGCAAAAAGGATTTCTGCCAACAACGCAGTCTTTTTCAAAAGTAAAGAAGAGGCTGAAGTAGATGGTAGAATCTATGCGAAGTAAAAACTGTATTCCTGTAGATAGTGCTTTCTTCAAAACTCTTAGTTATAACTACATGATTAGCTACAAGCACGTAGTTCTGATGGAGTAATTAAATTCGAGGAAGTACTATCTGCAGTTTACATATATAGGAAAAGAATTAACATTTTAAACGCAAGGAAAGGAGTAAATATTATGCCAGCATGTATTATTTGTAAAACAGAAGAAGGCGATGTAAAAAAAGGGCTAGAAGAATTACGTAGTAGAGGTAAAGAAGTACTTAATTATCTGAAAGATAATAAAGAAGGAATACCTCATATTATTCAGGTAGGTATGAGAAAATATGATAACCTTAAAAAGGCTTCTATGGATGATGTAATAAAAGAGATTGAAAAGAGACATATAACTCATTCTCTTAATCTTAGTACAATGACCATTCATAGGAAGGGATGTTCTCACGCCGGCAAAAATATTCTTACTGGGTATATAGTGAATGACTGTGTTACCGGCCTGCACAGATGTAAACATTGCCTATCATAAACAATAAACATGGGAGCCTTCGGGCTCCCTATAAACTAAGGAGCTAAAAATGAGTAGAAAAGAAAGAAAAGAAAAGGCTGATAAAAGGCGTACTGAAATAGCTAAGTCTTTAGTAAGCTATATGAAAGAAGTAGCAAAAACAGTTAGTGATGAAAAAGTAAAAATTGATGTTCGTAATAGATGGAAATATATTTTAGAGCGTGGGGATAGATGGGTAAATGATCATATGAAATTGTATCCTCAAGAAGCCCATATGTATAAATCGGCGGCAATTATGGCAAACAACTGGATAGTAGAAGTATTAAAAGATAAAGGAAATAAAAATGAATAGTTATATTATAGAACACGATAAAATTAGAAGATTTATTCTAGCAGGAAATTCATATTTTACTGTTATGAATGTAGTAACAAATAATAAATTAACATTTCATGTCATTCGGCTGAAGGAAAAAAGTCCTTGGTTCGTTTGGGCTACAAATAAGAAAAGTAAATATTGTTTTCTTGGCACCATTTTCCCACATGCAAAGGGCGGCATATATAAGTTAGGAATACGTAATGGGCGATTTACAAAAGATTCCATAATCAATAAATCCTTTGAATACTTGTGGAAAAAAATGCTTTCAAACTCTTTGCCGGAAAAGATTGTTTTCTATCATGATAGTAAATGTGGTAGATGCGGGCAAAGATTAACAGATCCAAAGTCTATCGAAAGAGGTTTTGGGCCTCATTGTTTTAGTATTTTAACAAAAAAATGGGAAGCTACACAGGCTTAATAAGAAAGGGGGTGTCTTTAATGGTAGCTCTAAAAACAATTAATAAGTATTCTCATAAGACTAATCCATTACACGTCTATTGTCGATTATGTAAAATCTGCGGCAAGAAAATTGCAAGAATAGTAGCTTATATTTATGAGAAGACCTTGTTTCATTTAATTCGTTGGATCATTAAAACAGAAATACATCAAGCTATAATGAGAAAGGAAGGTGATATCAATGATAAATAAATATGTATTTGACTATCAACTTGTGCTTGAAGAAAATCCTTTGTTTGAAAAATTTGTAGATGTTAAAGATACAATAGATAATCTTAAAGAACGTTATAGTGAAAGATACTACGCTGACCAAGTTAATAACACAAAGAAAGAAAATAATAGCGAATCAGAAAATGATATTATAGATTTTGTTCATGATAAAGAAAATATGGATGTTGATTTAGACGAGACAGATGCCTGGATAAATGATCTTCGTGATAATGATAATAATAAAAATATAAGGGAAGTCAACTTAAAACCTGAGTATATAGACGCGCCTAATCCTAATTACAATTCTTCTGTTCTTCAACTTCTTCCTCCAAATAGATTCTTACTGCCTGGCAGTAGAACATGGCAAGGTGAATATACTTTTTATAACTTTGAACATACTTTTTATAACTTTACGAGTTCTAATATATATGATAATAATAATTTTATCTGTTTAATACATAAACATAGGTTCTCTAAAAAAGATCATTTTATTCGGCTCCAAAAAACAGTATATAGATTTGATAGAAAACGTAATGTTATAAGTGAACGTAAAAAGCATTTTATCATGTGGACTTATAACACAAAAACCAAGCAACTTTACAAAATTAAAAAAGTAAAGAATGATAGATTTAATAAGAGGTCTCATTTTCATAATTTAATACAGAAGGCGTTTAATACGTTATCTAACAATAGCTGGAGTGATATACCTATACAAATAACTAATAAGTTTATAAATACGATTTTAGAGGCCGCTAAAAAGGATGTTCCTGGTTTAGTTCTCTTAGACGAAAAAAGTATAAAACCTGATCCTCCTACTGTATTTGAGCCACATAAAATTGTAATACCAAATAAATATGTAGAAGAAATGAAAAGGCACAAATTCCGAAAGATGTCTCTTGCTGCCATCATTTTACAACATAGAGTCGGGCAACCAATAAAATGGCTGAATTATACTTTGATGCAGAACTTATGGAGCACGTTGGGTGATTTTAAATTTCAAGAGAAAGTTCTCCTTGGAATGTATGGTCATACTAGTGAAGGTTTTGAAAAGGTAAGAGCACAATCAAAAACTCTGCGAAGAAAAACTGTATATCAATTAGTGCCGAACCTACGGAAAAGTAATCACATGAAAACTGCGATTAAAACTATACTTGGTAAAGAATATAGTAAATTCTTTATCAAACTACTTAATACAAATCGCATGGGCGATATGTTTTTATCAGAGTGGCTCCACGCTACAAATAAAGATTTAATAAGTAAAAACCTATATCATTGGGTTGCCCAAACTATTAATACTAACAATTCATCTGATGTAGTTACTGATATGATGAATAATGTTAATCGAATATTAGATCTCATACTTCGTAATCAAAATAATAAATTAAAAGCCTATAATAATGATTTTAATTGGGATCAATTTTCTATCATTTTAGACTCTTATATAAAAATGTATAAAAAGATAGTCACAATTGATGTTGCACTTCCAAGGTGGGATACTTGGTATGATACATATAATATGGCAAGTCAATTGGGAATTCGTGTGAGGCCTAATAAGTTGAACTCCAATAATGAAATTAGGCATCTTCATGATAAACTTGCTGAGATCATTAATAGAGATAGAGTAACTATAAAGAAATATAAGAACTCGATATTTGAAGAATTTATCAGTCCCGACAAAAAATATGATGGATTCGAATTCATTCAAATGCGAACTGCACAAGATTTAGTGGATGAAGGCACAACAATGAAGCATTGTGTTGGAAGCTATGCTGATAAATGTGCTAATGGTAGATCTATAATATTCTCCATGAGAAAAGACGGAAAGGGTTATGTAACTATTGAATTAGATACTGTAACTTATAAAGTTTCTCAACAATATACTCTACACGACATTACAATTACAAGTCATGAAGCATTAAATATTATTGATAGATGGGATAATGATTGTATTGAACTTCATAAAGATGATAAGGAAAGTTATCATGGTATATGTCAGAGAAAAGTAAAAGAATATATGGAAAAAGAAAAGGCTAAAAATCTTAAAGAATTAGTTAAAAACGGTATAGTAGACAGTGAATCTCAAATATTAAAAGGATACCAACATGAAGGAGAAAAGGTGCTACATGCCGCGGCTATCTAATAAACAATTAAGGCAGCAACAGAATAAAGGTGCTCACCAAAGAAGACGTACCACTAGAGGTAATAGGTTTATCTCTAAATTGAAGAAGTATAAGTGGTATGAAACATTAAATTCTAAAGAAGAAAGGAGGATAATATTATGTTTCATGAATGGTTGTGGTGGCAAATATATGAATCAAGCGGTATAAATTCAGAAACACGTTGGTTAGCAAACTATCAATGGCCTGAAAGGCTAGAAAGGCTAGAGGAAAGGAGATAAAATGGTCGAAAGTAGAATTGGAAAAGAAATAGGAAATATAGTATTAAGAGGAAAAGTAGACTCAGTTGCTGATACATATAGTAATATTAAGTATGCAACAGTAGCTGAACAAGATCTTAACACTATAATAAATTGTCTATCTACTACCAAATATGGTAAAGAATTGGCTGACGCTTGCCGAGGTAAAAAGATATTGATTAATATTAGTTTAGAAACTGACCCTTATACATAAAAACCATAACCTTAAATTATAGGAGAAAATAATGAGAAATACAAGAGCACTCTTTTGGTTTGCTATAGGTTTTTGCCTATCGTTATTAGTATTACCATTAATGTTTTTGTAAAATTAATATTAAATTCTAACAAAGGAGAAAGAAATGAAATTAAGACTAAAGTTAGTTGTACTAATTCTAATAGCAGGGCTATTTGTGGTTCCTGCAGTTTGGGCTAGTGAGAAATCGCCTACAGCTCAAACAGTGGCATTTATCAATTCTAAAGCTAGTATAACAGTTTTAGGATTAGTAAAATTTATACTCGACGAAAAAAACGAGCCTATAAGTTATACAATTTTCAATGAACGTTGGGATGAAGAAAAAAAGGTCTTATGGCTTGAGCCTGGTTATTATGGTGTTACTCAGTATCACTTAAAAACACAACATATAATAGGCTATCGTGATTTTTGGGTAAAAGATAAATCAGTTTTAATAGAAATGTAACTAATTAAACAAAGGAGGAAAAGTATAATGATAAAATTACAGATTATAGGAAATTTGGCGCATGATAATAAGTTGTTTGATAGTACTTGTAGTCAATGTGGTGGTATTTATTCTCGCATTGAAACACCTACTTGCCCAAGATGTAATAAGGCATTAGTACCAATTAAGGCAAAGAATGGTAGAGCCATGATGGTTTCTGAAGGCACTATTTATCCATTGGCCACCCAGGACCAGAAAGACGCTGAGGCAAAAGCCAGATCCAAGAGAAAGAACTCTATGGAAATTACTTATAGATTTGTTATAATGTCTTTTGCCGATGCTGAGACTGGTATAGTATCTGAACCTCGTATTCATCCATATCTTGCAAAAGGTCGTCAGATCATGATAGAAATTAATCATAATCCAATTATTAGCTGGTTTGAAGCAAGAGACAAATCTACTAAATGTGAAGTAAGATTAGGTATTATGCCAAATGGTGGAGACACTATCAGACTTCTTGGTAAAAAAGAAGCTATGAGAAATTTAACCCTTCCTGAAAGTCTTACTGTCCAGGCAGCAATACCTGTAAATGATGCTAACAATCAGTTACTGATTATGAAGGCACAAATAGAGTCACTATTAAACGCACAATCAAATACACCAGCAAAAGTTGCAGAAGTAAAAGTAGTAAATGCTGATATACCGGATGATGGAGTAATAATTGACGAAGAGCCTGATAACATAGATCCGTTCTAATAAATGATACGCCTATGTGTTGTACTCGGCGTAACCATTTGGAGGTTTGTAAAAGATAGAAACCCGGGCAAAGTTCTCAGAGATCTGCTAGAACAACAGGATGTGCGCCAAAACCGGGCATGATGTGCAAAGAATAGTAACTCGTGAAACCCACAGAATGAAAGGTAGATGAAAAGTAACATTACTTAAAAGGAGATAATTATGGATAGCATAAAAAAAGATGCTCTAAATATGGACTATAAAGAATGGTGCAAAATATATGCTGCTGAATTATGGATAACTTATCACGAAGCAGCTGATTACAGCATCAATCATGAAAAGTGGTGTGAAAAGTATTACGATTCACTCCAAACTGAGCATGATGTGCTAAGAAAGGAGATGTCATGGCAGATATAATAGAACTATGGCCACGGCAAGCAATGGATAAAGCCATGAAGGCTCTAACCGAATTCGAGAATACTGGAAATAGAGCAGCATTTAAGAAATGGAGTAAAGAATATAGTGAAAAAATAGTAAAAGAAAAGGAAAAAGTAATAAATATACTAAAAGGAGAAAAACCAATGAATAATTATACACCCGTAGATGATATGAAAAGAGATGCTGCCATTATGGACCAGGATAAGTGGTACGAAAAACATGGTGGCGAACTATGGATAATTTATCATGAAGAAGGTGCTAACTACGATACCGATTATGACGATTGGTGTGAAAAGAAGTATGACTCCATGAAAGATAAAAAAGACAAGAATATGTGGAGGCCAACCATGGCCTTCGATATGCCAGAAGGCAAAATATCTTAAGAAAAGAGATAACCAATGATAAAATTCTACTGTAAAAGATGTGGTAAAGAAATGTGGCAAAACGTAAAATGGGATGCAATCAAAGATCTTACTCTTGAAGAGGTCAAAAACAGTCTATTATGTTCAGACTGTCTATTAAAAGAAGTAAAAGACATAGCTTCGATTAACCTAATAGATACAGATAAATAATGAGCAACCCATTAAAAATATTAAAAGAACTCATAGATTTCATAGTATATAACGATATTACAGATGAAGCATATGATGACGGCTGTGTATATATCAACGAATAACATTCTAACGAATTCGACAGCCTAATTAACCAGGCAAAAGAAGTTATAAAGAAAGGAGAATAACATGTTAACAAAGATTAAAGAAGATGCAAACAAAATGAAACTAGGGGAATGGTTCGAAAAATATGATAATGATCTATATACTATCTTTCAAGAAACAGGTGCTTTTCATGATATAATCTATGAAAACTGGTATAAAGATCTATACAGAGTAAGCCAGAAGAAAGGAAACTAAAACAATGAAGACTATAGTATTAGGACCACAACAAAATCCTCTAGTAAAGATCTATAACGAAGAAGACAATATAGTAGCTATAGATAGATATAATAATAATACAAACTTTATATCAGCCCGCGAAGTTTCACCATATGATCACTCACTATTAACAAATGGACAAATACGAGAAGTTATTATGACAATATCATCTAAAGAAGAATTAACACAAGAAGATCTAATCAAAATAATTAACAAAATGCCAGTTTAAGGAGAATAAAATGATAGAATTATCACCAAAAGAAAAAGAAATGATAATTATAGGGCTAAATATGAGACGTAACTATATAGAAACCGGCAATGTATTGGTGTCAGCGGCTCAAGTAGAAAAGCTTGGAAGAACAGATAACGAAATCAATGCTTTATCTACCGAACAAATGCAACTAATTATAAATACAGAAAACCTAATAAAGAAACTATACGATTATCGCTAACCAAACACCAATTTAAGGAGATTAATATGTTTACAATCGACGAAAAATCAATTTTAATAACATCACTACTAACAAAACGCAATGTAATAGAAACAGGAAATCCATACATAAGTGCTAACGACGCCTTCAAAAGAAAAGAATTAGGAATAGTTACCAAAATCAAAGCTGAGCCCCGGGCATTATCAGAAACAGACATGGAAGAAATTATAAAAATAAATAGATTAATAACTAAAATACAAACAACACAATAGCGGCTCAAAACCGGACTAACAAAAAGGAGATAAAATGAGCAAAGTAATAGGAATAATTGGTACCAGAAGTAGAGACTCTGAAGAAGATCTCATATCAACAGAAATTGCATTCGCGAATGTCTATGAAAAAGGAGATACTATCTGCTCAGGACTCTGCCCAAAAGGCGGAGACAGATTCGCAGTCATATTAGTTAAAAAATATAATACTCTCAAGCTCTGGTTTCCTGCAAAATGGAATGATCTAAAAGCTCCCAATGCTCGTATCAAATATAATAAATATGGAAAACCATACAACGCAGCCGCCGGATTTGCAAGAGATACAGATATAGCAAGAGAATCAGATATCTTAATAGCTTGCATATCAACAGACAGAAAAGGCGGCACAGAAGATACCATCGAAAAATGGAAAGAATTCCATAAAGGAAAAGAACCAATACTAGTATAATATGCATAACTACTCTGGCTCAAAACCGGATTAACGAACATATAATAAAAGGAGGCAATTATGTCGATAGAAATAAAAATAAAAGAAGAACCACCAAGAGAATTAATCCGTGTAATTGAAGAAAACTATGGCCCGGAAGAGAATATTGAAAAAGTTCTAATCGATGTTCATAATCCAAAAATAGAAAAAATAGGAAACGATTGTATAGCCGGATTCCTTCCTAATAAAAAAGAAGTAATTATTGACCTTGCACGCTGCCTTACAAACGTAGGTTGGATGGGCTTCGGAATGATGTTCATCCCAAGAGTGTGGTTCAACATGTTAAGAGCAGTGTTCCATGAACTCGGTCATGCAATGCAACTAAGTCAAGATCCATCCATTAAAGGCATGGCGATACTAACGCCACAACTTGAACAAGATGCTGATCTCTTTGCTACGGAAATGATCCATGACTGGGCAAAGTACGGCGGGGTAATACCAAAAATAGATGATATGGGATGGGCAAGTGAACAATTAAAGCTCATATTAAACGTGTATTATAACGATAAAGAATTACGGCCAAAAATACTAGAAGAACTCAAAGTAATAGAAGCAAACGGTGTCGCTGAAGTAAATACTTTCACAGCACATAACCAGAAAACCATGAAAAAGGAAGAATATAAAAATCTATGTGAAGCTATAGATAGTAAAAAGACAGGCATAAAACTAGACAACAAAAGATATATAGATCCAACAGTATTCTTCGGTCTCATGATAGATGAAAGCAAAGCGGCTCAAGACCGGAGCGACGAAGCAGAAAATAAAAGTTAACCCAAAAAAAGGAGGCATATAATGCCAACAATGGAAGCACAACAAAAAGTAGAACTAATGATGGCAAGCTATCGAGCAATCTTCGAAGCAAGAAAAGAAGCACTAATGGAAGACCTAACCAAAGCAGCAACAGCAATCCGTGAGAGATGGGGCGGCTGGATACTCAGAGCTAACCCAAGGTTATTCAAAGATTCCAGCACAGGTATAAATGATATACCAGGATTTGATATCGCTCTTGACCTCGGAGAACTTAATCCAAATGGCACAATGCGCCCTAAAAGCCTCAGATTCATTGCCCAGAATCCAAACAAAAAAGACGGCCTCGGAAATTTAAAAGAGAATGCCATACTTGCACAAGCAGGCCATAGAATTATGTGGGTAATAGACACTGACATACAAAATGGCTTCCTAGGAAAAGTCATGGATGATCAATGGATGCCCTCTACTCCAAGAGCTACATACCCAACACGAAACGGAGCCCCACAAGCAATAGATAACACAGGCCGCAATTACCAGAGAAATGAAGGCAATTGGGTACAAGAGCTACCAAACATAGACCAAGGCAACACAGTCAACGTAGTAGAAGAAATGATGAATGAAAATGAGGAATGTGAATTTGATATAGACGAATCATAGGAGACATAAATTGAGCGAAGCAATATTTATCAATGACAAAAGTGGAACTATTTTAAGTGTCTCCAAAGATAAAACAAGTATTAAAGTCCTTCTACCAAAAGGTGGCATCGTAAAAGTAAGAAATGAAGGCTTTGAAAAAGGCGAACAAGTCTGTCTCATAGCCAATGCTACAAAAACAAAGATCGTCAAAGTTGTGCCAAAATTAATAGCAGATATGACAGCAGCACTAGGCTCAGACCCAATACTAAAAGCAGCTACTGAAGAACAGCCAGAAGACCTAGAACAGGACTTTGACGAATATGAATATTATGGCGAAGATATAATAATAGAAGAGGAGGAGGAAGAGCATGGATCCACAGGTAAAACTATTAGAGATGGAGATGAAGGAGAAAGAGAAGCTGAGTTTACTCTCAGCGACGGCAGCTAAAATGAGAAACTGGAGCGATCAGACCAAAATGCTTACCCCAGAACATGTCACAGACTTATCCATAAGAGAAAGGCTGATCGACGCAACAGAGAAAATGGAGAAATTCCTAGAAGATGAAAAAATAATGCTACGAACTGAAGTAGAAACATCTGTTATACATGGCCTAACAGTTAAATCTATGATAGATAAGCCAATAGAGAATAAGCCATCGATCACCTACTTCACATATAAAATGGATATAGACAAACTAAAGACATGGCTAGAAAAACATAGCTACTTAGAAGGCCCATTTAGCATTATGTGCAGAGGCATTAAGATAACCTACCCGGACAAAGAAGTAAAACCGCAGAGCTACCACAAAATGATATTCACCATAGAAACAGATAAAACAGATGATAACCCAATGGGCTTGATCTTTATGGACTTAATGATAAAAGAAGTTATGTTCGCAGTACACAGAGACATATTTAGCGGCAAAGAATGGATAGTTAGCCGTATGGCATAACAAAAAGGAGGCAAACATGAACAATGCTGCACTATTAAAAGATTATGCATTTATTACAGAAGAAGACGAGCAACCGAGCAAAAACAAATCAAACACAGAAATCTTCGCAGTAATAGAATACGAAAATAACAAATTATACTGCAATCCCGAATCAGAGATAACAAAATCAATAACAGACATTATATCATCAGCAAATGAATCCCTACAAAGATATGGCGCAGGACAAATAAAAGATAAACAAGTAATAGTAACTATAGTTATAGAACCAACAAACATCGGGCCAACTAATCTAGACGAAATGCTAGCCAACGTAAAGAAAGGAATAGCTGAAGATAAAGCCAGAGAAATATAGTTATATACTCTGGCTCAAGACCGAAAGAACGGAAGCAAGCGTAAGAGCCACAGCCAGGCGTGATAGGACATACGCAATAAGCTTAGTAGCTTACAATTGGCTCAAAACCGTATTTATAGTTAGTAGATGCGATCAGTATCGATACATCTAATAGTAGTAAAAATCTTATAGGAGGAAGCAGAATTATGGGAGAATTCAAAGCATTATTGACTGGTGCTAGGATCGCCGGAGACCCAACTTTTATACCCGGAACAGATCCAAGCAAAAACCATGCCATCGTCACGGCTATGGTAAACAGGAGAGGCAGAGACAATAAAGACTACAGTGAAGATGTTACTGTTCATTTCTGGGGCAAATCCGCAGGAGTAGCAGCTAACTATCTTTGCACGGGTAAACAGGTTAACATCGAAGGCAGGTTAAACACCCGGACGATCGATACTGGCCAGATAAAGCCAAATGGTAAGAAGATTCTTTATCGTATTGTAGAAGTTAATGCCATCCGAGTCGAATTACTAGGTGACTCTCTGAAAGAAATGCAAGCATCCTTTGATACTGGCATTATCGCTCTTAAGAACGCTGGAAGACTGGATCCCAACGCTCAGATTAACCTCAACGACGTATTACCTAAGAAAGGCCCAATGGTAGATTTCAATCCCGCACTGTCTGCCCAAACGGGTAAATATGGCCATGCCAATGTATGGTCGAAAGACAGAGGATCTTGGAAGCCTACTGATACCGCTCCAGCCACAATAGTTACAGACGAAGTAGCAGCCCTTAAAGCCCAAATAGAAGAGCTAAAAGGCCAAAAAGTAGCTGCCGCAGGTGGTGTTAATCCTTTCTAGAAAGTATTAAAAAGTAAGTTTTACTAGGGAAGGTCTATTAATAGGGCCTTCCCTTATTTTTTTTACTTATACCGGATTATTTTACTACTATACTATTTATCTAGAACCAGTCTTTTTTCCTACTAGGTAAAATATATAATAATGAAAGAATATTAATTTTTATATCTGCGAAAAAAATATATATACTACGTATATATAAAAAATCGCATAGGAGGTAAAAATGAATAAAGATGAACAATTAGAAAGAATAAAAAGCGAATTAATAAAATTAGCTGAAGACGGAGAAAAACTTACAGAAGGGTGGAAAATATTAAGGGAAAGAGAAATTGATATGGAATTAAAATTCGAAGATATTAATAATGAGTTTAAAAACCTCAAACAAAGAATAATTGATCATTCTGGTTATATAATAGACGATGAGGAATAAAAGATACTATATCAATTTTTATGCGGGAGAAAAAAATGAGAACAAAGAAAGAGCTGCTCAGTAAACTGTTTGAGTTAAATGTCCCATATGATGATACATATGGAATTGTTGATAAAAAGAACGATATCCATTTAGAAATATTAATAGATATTAGAGATATATTAAACGATATTTCTATTAACATAATTAGAATACCAGAAGGAAAAGATATTTTCAGTCAATTATTACATAAATAGATCTGAATCAAATTTTATACAAGGAGGAAAGAAATGATTAAGAAACAGAATCAAGATTTAGTTGCATTATTTACTGAGAAATTTAATGATCCAAATCTTTCTAAAGATTATACTATAGATGATTTTTATGACGATGCGGGTATTTTAGAAGCAGACCGAACTGATTTTGCCACTGCTGCAATTATAAAGCAGATGCGAGAAGAGAAAGAAAATGGAAGCACCTAAATGTCCTAGCTGTGGAAAAGCATTAGATAAAGTATGGGAAAATATGGATATAACTTATAAATGGTTACCGGAAAAGGGTTTTTATACAGAAGATACTGATTCAGGAAGTCTAGAAAACCAATGTCCTAATTGTGAAGCAGATCTATCAGAGGTATTCCCAGATGGAGTATGCAACTATTTTAGAGGAAAAGATGAACCTAAAGCAAAACTAGATTAATTTATTTAATTTTTATTCGGGAGGAAAAAATGGCACAAAAATGGGATTACAGAGAAGGAAAATGGGCAGAAGAAATATTCCCTGGTATATATAGAATAGGCGGTGATATCGATGATACTGGAGGCAATCAAGGAATATTGATTGATAAAGATGGTCATACTTATTTGATTTTTACCGATGGGTTTGATCACGGTTCTTGGTTAGGTGAAAAGTTTGAGCTCACAACACGAGAAAGAGAAGTAGCAATGAATTGGGAAGATACTTCATACGGATTAAAAGAATGGCTAATGGCTATACAAGGTAAAAGATGAACCTGAATCAAAACTGGATTAATTTACTTATATATCTATGAACCTATAGCAGAATTTACTATATTTAGGCTAGTTAGAGCGAAAAAGGCTCAAAATCTGTTATTTCGACGAAAATTTGAGTGAAAAGTAGTAAAATCGGTCAAAATTGACCAAAATCCGCCATTTTAGGTGATTTTATCGGGTTCAGAGGTGATTAGAGGATAAACCCAGGATCCGATCTGTGAAATACTTATGCATACTAATTTCCGCATATAGATCAGACACAATGAGATAATATGTTAAAAAGTTATACTTGCCGCCTGGCGAAAAGATACTTTGGAAAAATAGAGAAAGGTCTCAAAACCCACTGGGCTTGAGCCAATCGACAGTCCTTAAGGAAGGTGAAATTATGAAGAAAGTATTAAATTGGATAAAAACAACAATAACTGTAATTGTCTGGGTACTAATTATATTAATATATGGTATATATAATACTATAATAGTAGTAGTAGAGTCTATAATACTATCTATAATATTACTATTTAGTGGTATAGACAAGGCGATCCGTCTTATAATCTATCGATCGATGAAATTTTTCCACGGATCGATAAAATCTTTGCAAATGTTTATACTAGAACTAGTAAATAGTATAATACATAGATAGAAAGGGGGAATAAAATGGTATTATTAAGTAATATATATATGTCAGTAGTAGTAACATTAGCTTTAGCGTATCTATGTATGACAATAGGAATTGTAACAGGCCTTTTGATAAAAAGTTATCTTAATGATTTTATAACACTTGTTGTTGCAATACCACTCTTTATACTATCCGTAATATATATCATACCAAAAGTACTAGCTTATCCGTTTTAAATCGGGGGTAAATAAAAATGACTATGTTAACTAATATATGTATATTAATAGCAGTAGTAATATATATACTAATTATGTCTTTCTTGATAACTGCTCTCATAGATGTACTACTGAGAACACTTCGTCCAAGTATAAGTAGACGTGTTTCAATCACTATTATGATTTTAATAACAGCATTGTTCTCTGGTACTTTACTTCCAAATATATGTATGTGGTTGTTTTAGTCCTATTATAGTTAGTATATAGAATAGTTAGTACCCTTTGTAATGTGCTTTGTGCATTTAATACTTCGTATATCTAATAGTTCGTATTACCTCGTATACTTCGTATGTAAATAGCAATGTTGCGCAGCACTACTTTGTAGCCTTCATATGTGTATGATATTACTATATAATATATTATATTTATCTACCGAAAAATTTTGCTTCGATCGAAAGTGGTTGTCGATCTTGTCGAAAAGTGAGGCCGATCGGCTGCCTTTCAGGTCTAAATCAAGATAATAGTATAATAATAATATAGTAATAAATAGTAGGAAAAACATACTAAATAGTAAGGAAAACATACCAAGCATTGGCAACCTAACTACATCAAATATAAGGAAAATCTGGTAATATAGTATAGTATATAATATAATACTAAATATCTATATATAAATAGTATAGAAATAGTAAGATAATAGTAGTAAAATACAAACATATAGAAGTATAAAGAAACCTATACGAATCAAACGTTTATACGAATAATAGGAAGGCGCGTATCTAGGAAGAAAATAGACGTATAATTAGATCAATTGAATATGTGTATACTATGTATGTCTTTCTATGTATTGTATTACTTTTATTATTATTCTATTGTTTACTTAATGTATGTTTAATAGGTGAAAATGTCAATTAATTCTTACCCCGCGAAAATTTCCGCCTAAATCATATTTAAACCCATGCCCTATAAGGCTGGGCATTAGAAAGGAGAAAAGTAATGCTATTTGATAAAGAAACAAAGTATTGGCGAGAAGAGTATCGTAAAGGCAACCTAGATGGTGAAGATATGCCAGGGGAAATTCGAGTAGTACTAGATGGCACAGCGGAAGAGTCATTTTTATTATGGGGAGTAGTAATACCAATACT